>ERZ1066122.364-NODE-364-length-48771-cov-12.915326_pt1 | contig 48771 bp, 59 predicted proteins | sample MGYA00382769_ERZ1066122 | MGnify/ENA primary metagenome ERZ1066122 (study PRJEB33369, sample SAMEA5778352) | biofilm metagenome | biome: Industrial cooling water; feature: Water cooling tower basin; material: Biofilm | place: United Arab Emirates | collected... | reverse complement strand
GACAACGTTTCGTTTCACGGATACGGGGACCGTACCTACCACTGGTAAGCAGGTCACTCGCAATCGGATTACGCTGCTTGCGCCCTCCGGACATTACTCAACTCCTCAAAACGGGTTAGAAACTTCTTCTTGGCGATACCCGGTCTCCAGCTAGTAAGGTCTACCTTATCCAGTTGGTGCTCGAACTCAATGTCATTATACAACGGCCACTCACTGTTGTCAAGCTTTACGTACACCTTCTCAAGAAGAAGCATCTCAGTGTCAGCCTTCTTCACTGCGTCAGGGTACGGGTAGTTGAATCCAAACTTTTCACCCATCGCACTTTCGATTTTAACTTCCAGTTCCTTGAAGATAGGAAACGCCCACTTAAGGGGAGTAGGAAGGTCGTTAGTGAACGCTTCAGCAGTGTCGTGCATCAAGGCGTCAAACGCATGTTCCGGTGGAACAATGTAACTCGTGTTGACTAGGTGCTGGGCGACACTATAAAAACGTGGAAGGTGACCAGAAAAACGACAAATATTAGCCAAAGCGCCACCAATATCTTCAATCGTGACATCGCTTTCCTCCGGGTTATTGTAGTTGAATTGGCCCCCGGAGAGGAGGCTAATCCACTGGTCTTTAAGTGCTGCTTGCATCACGGTCAATCCTGTTCTTGACTAGAGTAGCATAACCAGCAATATCGTGCCAGTTGTCGTCGTACTCCGGGTCGCCATTGAGAATACGCCCAATCTTATTAGCGATGATACGAAGAGCTTCCTTACTATCAGGCTTCATAATTTGCCAGTTAGGGCTACTCTCGAACACGTTGTTAATACGCTCAGCGTATTGAGCATGAGTGTCAAACTCACCGTATCGACTACCGCGCTCCTTGAGGGTGTCCTCAATCTTAGTTGTTTCCTTCAACCTCGCCCTCCCGTCCGAGCCAGTGGTAAAAAGACTGTTCATTCCATGCGGTAGCAGAGGTTCGATCTTCTTGGTCCTGAATCTTCCGCCAATCATCAGTCAGTGTCCTCGTCGTAATTGTCTTCGGTGGGAGCTTGAAGCCCCATGATTTCAATAATGTCATCTAATACTTCCTCTACTTCATCAGGAAATGCATTAATCAAATCCATAGTTGATACGCCGATGAACTCCGCAAAGTCACCAGCGTCAAAATAATCGGCTATAGCCTTACGGAGTTCTTCATTCATGCTACCCTCTCACGCTTACCACTGAACCAACCACGACAGGTTGGGTTTTGACACTGATGACGAGCAATACGGAAGAACCGAGTGTACCGGTATCCACGATGCTGTGTCTTGAAACTACCACAAGTAGGACAGGCTTCACTACCCGTTGCTCTAATAGAGGGATGGTCAGGAATCCAGCCCTTGATACGGTCATACAACTGACTCGTGATACGAACGTCGTGAGCACAGTACTCAAGCATACGCTTGCGGGCGTCCTCATCTCCGTCCATCACCTTCTTCCAAAGATCGAAACCTTCGTGGTCAAGCTTACTTCCAATATCAAGAAACTGAGTAATGAAGTCTAGTTTGTTACTTAGGAAGTTGAACTGATACCTAGCAACCTTTTCCAAATCAATGTGTGTTAGCGCAGGAAGCGGGTCCATGTTATACTTAAGAAACCACGTCTTAAGATGAGGAAGGTCGAACTTAATACTGTTCTTACCGACTACCGCATCTGCTTCCATGATTTTCTCATGGACCTTACGGAGCATTCCTTCTTCGCCGTCTTCCCATTCAGAGACAGTAAAGACTTCATCTTCACCGTACCATTGCATACCAACACAAAGAATACCGCCGGGCTCTACGTTCTGGTCTACAGAGATGTTCTCCTTGAACATTCGCCAGTGATAAGAAAGAGCCGGTTTAGTTTCAATGTCAAATACCAGAATCTTCATTATGTTTCCTTAGATGTTGCAACCATCGCTGCACCATCAGGACAGCGTGTTCCTCTAGCTTGGCAAGAGTCTCTTCTTCAGGGGTGACAGGCCTACCATTCGCAATCATTATACTGTATGACGGGCTACGAAAAGCAACACAAAGAGCAAGATGAAGACTGTCGTGTTCTGCATCCATCTCCTCAACTGTTTCATAGCCCATCCACTCTGCGAGTTCTTGCTTACTACCCAGAGGATGACTCAGCGCCCACTCAGACACGAGGACGCCGAGCACCGGGAGTATACGACTTACGGATACGAGTCAGTTGTCCCAATGCGTCTGCTCGCCGCTTGTACGGACCAGCGTAAGCCTCACCGTCTGGATGCACAATGAAGAAGCCATTGCTACCACTGTCACCAAGTGAAAGCTCACGAACCTCTAGAGTATCTTCCAGACGATTGCGTCGGAACAAGTTACGAATTTTCTCAAACATTCTTCTTTTCCTTCCACCACTCTAACGGGATTGTGCCTTCTGCCCAAGGGAAACCGTGCTTTTCAGCCCACTCCCAGTTCTTAAGCTTAGCGCGCTTGTTGCGCTTACCGTTAGCATTTTGAAAAACAAACCTAATGTCTAGGTCGGGGTTGGACGCCTTTACAGCCTTCATCTTTCGACAAGCCGCTGCGTCCAAATACCCTTTGGCCTCTACGATGATACCATTCGGGAGAACGAAGTCAGGATTATACGAGCCTTTAATAACATACGGAATGTAGATTGACTCGTATTCCAGTGACTTTCTGCTGCGCTTAGCAGCATTCCAAATTGCCTCCTCAAACTGACTCTTAAAATTATGCTTCGTTGGAGGCACGAATCATCCGGGGCAGACGAAACAGCGTAGCAATTTCAACATCACCACGATAGAAAGAGACTACAGTAGTTGTACCATAGTCAGAGCCCACAGTTCGTAGCTCGTAACGCTCAGCCTCAATCAAGATAGGATTAGGGCGATGAATACCACGATGACCGCCGTACTCATCATACTGGTCATCGTTCTCGTAAATCTCGAAACGCATGTTAAAACTCTCCTCTTTCTTCAACTACTTTTGGCTCACGCTCTACGTGAGTGAAAAATTTAGGCCCGTTAGCGTAGGCGAACGTCCTCAAACCTTGTCCGTTGTTAGCGTCAGACCAACAGTGGAACTTATGGTTGCAGTAAGAGCACCCAGTGCTAAGAATGAAATTGCCCGACTTACCTTCCGCCTTCGGTTCATAGCATCTCGGCGGAGGCGTTTCTGCCGCAACAACTTCCTTAATGTGCGAAATTCGCTCTCGGACCATGTACTGTTTGAGTACGTCATTTGGGATTCTCAGTAGAGTTAGTTTACCCAGAGTTTTCTCAACAGCAAGAAAAGCTCCATCTGCATCGGGGTCAATCGCTTCCACGTATCCGGCAAGTTGGTGGACATATCCAAAAGGGTCATTCCCCTCTTTAAGAAGTGTTCCGGAGCGAAACTTTTCAAAACTGTAGGCTGAGGCTGACTTGACATCAACGACCACTCCATCAATAACTGCGTCAGGGTGTCCTTTAATACCGTCAACTTCAACCTCCATTTGTTCCATTTCAACCGTGTGCCCTGCTTCTCTTGCGAACAAGAGCATCAAGTGTTCAAGCACGTCACCGTACATGAACTTAATCAGAGTCTCCGGAGGAAGTGGCTCAGTCTCTCCTGTCCAGTTTACATCGTACCAGAGTTGACGGTCAGGGCGCCCGATATTACTAAGACGGAGAGTACCACCAGAGCGTTCACTAGAGAAGCGATTAGCAACAAGACGAGAAAGTTCAGTACTAAATTGTGCGAGATACTCTGGCGTAACCTCGAAGCTTTCTCCCGTAAAGAGGTCATAAATATCCTGAACTAAAGTGTCGATTGTTTTAGGCTGGGTCATACTCTTCTTCCTCGAACACCTTGTCTACTTCCGATTCTTGAACGGTGATGTTCAGGATTTCAGGAGTACCAACGTTCTCTTCGCCAATTTTCATAAGCCGGTCAAGAACAAGGAAGCTGTCAGGGTATTCGCTCAAGGCTTCGTACACTAGGTCTTCAGCATCGTGAACGTTGTCCTCAGTCACAACGATGTTGAACGTCTCTCGTACCGTTCGTTCGATAACGGCTTTGAACTCAAATTTCATAGCACTCTCCTAATGGATACCGATGAGTGCGTCCACTCTGGATTTTAGTGTAGGCTCGGTAAAACACCTACTCCCTCCGTTACTGAATCAGGGTAACGGCCCCTAGTAGCAAGTGTTCCTTACGGCTCCACCGCCACTAACCTCGTTAAAACGGTACGTCATCGTCTAGGTCTTCATCAGGGATTCGCTTAGCCTTCGCCCGCTTAGGCTTGGGGGCTGGCTCTTCCTCCTCCTCTTCTTCGATACCAAAGTCCTTGTTGAACTGGTCATCGGTAACCTGACGCTTTGCCTTGGCTGCCTTCTTCCGGGGGTCATCGTCAGAAAGCGGAGCGAACTCATCCTGCTGATACTCAACGAGGTCAAGGACACGGATTGCAACAGGGTAAATCCCTTCCTTCTTGCGAGGGCCGTAGTCCACGACCGTCACCTTCACGTCTGCTGTGGTACCGTTACCCAGCAGCTTATTGCTGTCCCAGTTCTGATTGGCAGCATCAACGACACGAATGTGTTCGTTCTTTTCACCGTCAACCTTAAACTCCTTGCGCTTCAGGATGATGAACTTGCCACGTCCCTCATAACCCTTCTTGTCAGAACGGTCACGAAGTCGGTCGTCAAGCCCAAGCTCCTCCAACTGCTCAACACTGTCCTCGTCGGGTTCAAACTCGAACGTCCACTCACGAGCGTCACCGTCGTAGTTCGGACGCGGATTGCCAAAAACCTTAGCCCAGTAGAGCTTACCACTCAGATACAGTGTCGTACGCTTATTTGCCATATATACGATTTCCTTTCTCGTTTCCTTACCTGTATATTATACGTTATTTTCAGCGGTTGTCAAGGAAAAACTGGTCAATTTTTTCCTCAATTCGAGTGAGTGCTTTTTCAATGTCCTTATCAGGATTTTTAGGCGAGTACCCTTGCGCAAAACGCATCCCACTGTCCTCTCCAAGACAGAATAACCAGTTTAGCTCTATCTGAATTAGAGTACGAACGTCATTCATAGTAATAGGATTTTCAAAGTTAGGTTTCAGCATCAGTGTGTCTCCGCCCAATTGTTTCCGATTTTGCTTTCTCCGTCCATTGGGATTCTGAGGTTGAGTTCTTCTCCAGCCTCGACCATTGCTTGGCGAGCAAGACGAGCGTGCTCTTCGGCGTCTTCCTTGGCAACGTCGTACTGCCATTCATCATGGATGTCTCCTACTTTTAAGCTGTCTAGCCCTGCTCGTCGGATGTGGTTTTCAAGGAAGATGCAAGCCTGAAACATGAACCGAGCACCTCCCCCTTGGAGTTTGTAATTAAATGCTGCGTTAATCCTTGGGCAGATGATAAGGCTTCCATCGCAGAGGCTAATTCTTCCTTGCTTAAATTCGCTCTGCGCCTCTTCGATAGCCTCACCTAATCCGGGAATGTTTGCAAAAGCTTTCTCCTTCAATTCCTTACCAGCTTTAGCTTTACCACCTACGATGCTGCCAATCTTTGCGTCACCAGCACCGTACACAATAGCAAAGTTAAGAGTCTTACCACCGGGACGGTCAACACCAGCCATGTCAGCCATGAACTGGTGTACGTCACGTTCTAGAACAACCTTGATTAGTTCTTCATTACCCACGTGGTGGGCAAGCATACGGTACTCTAGGGACTTAGCGTCAGTTCCAACCAGTACTCGTCCGGCTTCTCTGGGTTTCCAGAGGGAACGCGCCTCATACGTATAATATCCTTCCCTTCCATAAATGACATTATCGCTTTTATCATGTCTGACAGCGGGGATATTCGCGGTATTAGGATGGTCGTGACGCCAGCGTAAGGTCTGAGCGGGCCAGAGTTGTCCGTGGATACATCCTGTTTCTGGGTTGTACTCATCTAACCAAGTTCCTAACATTGTTGCGCGACCGTTCAGTGACATCCACTGAGCAATCAGTTTAACTTCCTCTATGCCGGACTCTTCGGCAAATCGAGCCAAGCTAGGAGAGAGTTCTCCTTTCTTAGTAGGCTGTGGGTTTCCTCCTCCACCTTTGTCAGTCTTTGGAGTAAACTCCTCTGGTTCCCAACCAAGAGCCAACAACTTCTCAACTCTCTGAGGTGGGCTTGCAAGGTTGAACTCAACCCAATCAAATGCTCGATACGTTCCTGCATCTCGATTGAGCCACTCAACTTTAGGAAAGTGCTCAAGGTGCTGGACGTACTGCTTAGAGTAGCTGCCGTCCTTGCGAATCGCTCCCTTGTAATCTCGGATAGGTAGAAGTTCTGGAGGGAATCGTTCATAGATACGGTCCTTAAGCTCCTCAAGTTCGCCCATAATACGCATCCGCAACTCGACAGCACCCTTCTCATCGAAGGCAAAACCGTTCTGTTGCTGGCGACGAATGATTGCCGTCATCTTGTGCTGTAGTTCACACGACTTCTCACTGAACCCAATCTTCTTGAGCACAGCCGCTAGCCGCTTGTACATCAGCTTGGTCAGTGTTACGTCTTGCTTGCAGTACGTTACCATTTCATCCGAGAAGCGGTCCCATTCGTTGAAGTCACCCTTCGGACATTTCAGCCGCACTCCCCACGCTTCAAGCGAATGACCCCCGTCAAGAATAGGATTATATAGGTTAGACAGTACAAGGGTATCCACAATGCGGCTGACAGCAATCCGAGTACCTGTGAGACGGTTGATGATCGGTACGTCGAATTTAATGGCGTTGTGGCCCACAAAGATTGCTTTGGGGTGGTCGTCAATCCATGCTTTGATACTGGATGCATCGGTAAGTACGCCCTTCTCATCGGTAATTACATTCTCGTAACACATAACCCAGATGCGGCTAGGGTCCACGAGTGCATCGGTCTCAATGTCGATGACCCAGAAGTCTTCATCTGGTGTAAGATACATCTAAACTCCGTAATGATTTGTCTGTTCAGGAGAAGGTGGGTAAAGCTCAGGAAAGAATAAATCCACCGGCTTGCTTTGATAGTAGGCTTTAGTCACCCAACCATACTGCTCTCCAATCTCAAAACCTAGCTTTTCTAGAGCAGGAAGAAGAATGGCTGGGTCAACTCCATAAGTCTGTCGTACGCCGTAGAACAGCAAGTCTAGGTCTTTGCGCGCACCATCCTTGTACAGCACACCACCTGTAAGGGCTACGTGAGCGTTGGCTGGTCGCACAGCGTTCTCTACCAGTATACACAATTTCTTTGCTTCGTCAAGAGTCCAGTTCATCGCACTATCTCCGGCTGGGTTTCAGATACAATAACCAGTCTCGCTCCACAAGGCAGAATAGTCCCTTCGTGGTCGTACACAACTCGGCTCCCGGCAGGAAGTTCAACTTCGTGACAATAGACAGGTTTACCATACTTGCCTTTCTGAAAGCGGACAGGCGGTTCGTTAGTACCGTTCTTCCTGTTGCTGTCGATGACGTTACGATTGATGTGTGTATAGTACATACTACTCTCCATCAAATTTCTGAAAATGTAGTTTGTTCATTTCATTGCAAACATCTACACGACGACAACGTAGAGACTCTAAATGTCTAAGGTGATATTCAATGTCTTCGTCAATGTTGTTCAGTTCCCTAGAAAGGCTCAAAGCCCGCTCCTGTTCCGCCGTCTTCGTACTCTGCGATTTGATCACTTGGTAACTCCTCTAGTCGTCCGGTCATTGGGTTGTAGTAAAGCCAGCAAGCTGGTCCCGTACGCCCGCAGAAGCGGTTTTTCTCAACAATAACCTTGGTGATGTTGCGCCGCCACTCGTTAGCGTCTGTACGGTCACGTTCCAGACGAATAACCATGTTGGCTAGCTGCTCAACACCAGCAGTACCACGAATCTCACCTTGCCTGTTCTGATGAATGACAGCAATGATTGCCAAGTCTTTTTCCATACAGAGTGTCTTTAGCTTTGTAGAGATTTCGTCGAGCTGCTTTCGTTCATCTCCTGATTGATCACTGACAATAATGCTAAGGTGGTCAATGACCACATACTTGCAGCCAAGGGCAGCCATATGTCGTACTTTGGCAAGGACGGCATCAATGTTATTAGAACCAAAGTGGTCCCAGATAACAACCCGGTCAGTGCAGACAACCGCCTCGTACGCTTCTCGTAGTTCCTCTGTTGTTCTAGCTGTGTCGGGTAGGTGGTACGGTTTATCATTGTGGATGGACATGAGCCCAATAACAGTGTCATAGTTTGGCTCCTCGAAGTGGAGGAAACCTACACCAGCCTTTTCCTCAATCAACTCAGGGTTCATCAAGAGACTGTATTCGATCTCCTTAAGGATGCTCGTCTTACCAATACCGGTCTTAGCGGTAACGATAATTAGTTCACTCTGTCGAATACCGTAAGTCTGAAGATTCAGACCTTCCCAAGGATACGGGACACTTTTCGGGTCTTTGTGGTTGATAATCTCATCCCACATGTCGGTCCCGAGCTTGATACCGTCAGGTCGATATTCAGGTGCCTTAAACCACTCGTCAATGAACTGCTTACCGTGGCCGTTCTTTAGATACTCATTCGCATCCTTGTGCTCTTTAAGCTTAAGAATGTGTGCCTTACCGGGGGTGAACATTTGAGCAACCTCGGCGGCTGCCTTCTGTCCCGGTTCGTCATTGTCAAAGGCAATAACTACCTTTTCAAAAGACTCAAGATAATCCAAGACCCTAGCGCAGTCTTCTCTCGCTGAGGAAGCGCCTCGAACTGAGACACAAGGGTATCGACTCCCGGTGAGTTCAAATGCGGCCAACGCATCCAACTCTCCTTCGACGATTGTGATTGCTCGTCCACCCGGCTGGAACTCTTGTTGTCCGAATAGTCCGACGTTGCTCCAGTCTCCTTCTCCATAGAACTCTTTCCCGTCAATCTTGTCCTCGGACTTACCCTTGGCACGTTGACGCTCTTTCGCAACTTCTTCCTTTAGACGGACCTTGTTGGCTACGTGCCGTCCATCCAAATCAAAGTAGGGGTAAACGTGACCAACCGGAGAATCCGGATTGGTGTTAACACCCACCTTATACTTGGCAACTGACGATGATGATAGACCTCGGTCCTTGATTGCCATAGACGACTGCGGTAGAGGCGTCAGCGGCCTGTCTTTGCTACGTTCCTTAGTGATAGGCTTTCCTCCATCGTAGTTCTTGTGGTAGTCACAAACGAAACAATTCTCATTGTCATCGTAGATAGCCAGCCCGTCCGAGCTACCACATTCCGGACAGGACTCGTGACGGATAAATTTACTCAACTACCTTCAAACTCCTGCTTCATCTTGAGAAACTGCTGACGACGAGACTCACGGTTACGTTCGTTGAAAGCCTCCTGACGGGCAACACGCTCAGCCACTTCTGCAGGGGTCTCCAACCGCCGAACCATAAGCACTACGTTGCCTCCGTTATACTCGTCACCTTCAACGGTGAAGGTGCTCTTCTCTAGTTCATCGTGGCTAAGCTCTAGGCGAATTCGACGGAGCCTTTCCATAACTTCACTGATTGACTCCATGTCAATATTAAAATCAATCTCACGAACGAACTTAGCCTGTGGCTCACGATTAATCTGAATTCCGTAATTCATCTCTTACTCCTATGTCTTACCGCTTGCTCTTACAAAGATATTTTATCAGGTTTTTCGAACTTGTCAAGACAAATTTGCAAGAGCATCCTGACGACCAGCGTCATAACCTGTGCTGACCGACCGGCAAATAACGGCCACAGCCTTGCGCATCTCAGGGTCAAGCTGAGACATGACGTTGATTGCCGTCTGCTTGTCCCCCTTCTCCCACTGGCGCTTCATGATGACACAAGAACTAATCACGGTGTTCAATCCAGCATCCTGCTCTTGTGCAGGAAGAGCCGTAGCTGCTCCAAGGACAGCCAACGACGCAAGAATACCAAATCCAAAACTATTCATATTTAATTCCTTTCTTAATTTGTAGGTTGGACTCCTGTTCGGAGAGGGCGGCGAGTTCCGCATGTCGGCACTCGGTGCGAACGATCTCTAGCAGATCGGCCATGCTCTCGTCTGAAGGCGAGCAGCCGTGACCAGCAAGCCAGTGCCGCAAGGTGTCCTCCAGAGCCACCCGTTCCTGTTCGTCTGTCGGTTGGTTACTCATCTTCATTCTCCAGAAGATTGTTGTGTGTGGGAGTGCTCTCGCCGTCATTCGGTTCAAAGCCCTCTGAATACGCAGTGTCATGAATGACTTTCAGACAAGTAGCGCAAGGTTCTGACTTGTTCTCCTCGTCCAATTCAATTTCATTTTCACTGAGTTCATTGTCGCAAATGTAACATCTCACGATGTGTGTTCCTCCCAAAAATAGTATCCGGGCCTATCTTGAAACCCAAAAAGGGGTGACGGTACAGCAGCAATAAAAGACTCTGCATCTTCTATTGAATTGAGAAGAAAGCAAGCTTTCTCTTCTCCATTATCTGTACACTTATAGACGATTAGGTATTGTGTCACGCCGCCAACTCTAGCACAGGGTTGATGTAGTTGTCAAGTGCTTCTGCGTACTTCTGCGCAGTGCGTTCCTCTAACCCACACGCTGTGTTCACCTCTAAAACCAAAGGTTGAAGTGGCTCTCGCCGGGGGAAGATGATGTCAACTGCTCCGAAGTCGAGCGAGAGAGCCTGTACTGCTGCAACAGCCTGTCGTTCTGTAGCCTCGTTACACTCTGCTGCAACGAAAACGAACCCATTGGCGAGGTTTCGCACCTCCCAGTTGGGGTCGGTGTGTTCAAGTCGTCGTGCCTTGCGCTGGGTGAAGATTGCTCTGTCTCCGACGACGTGGACTCGGTATTCATGCTCCTTGGGGATATACCGGGTGTAGAGTGGAGCGTCGGATACCAATACCTCATCCCCCTTTCGCCCGATAGAAATTCCGTCACCGCTGTGTCCAGTGAGGGTACTCCGTCCCACGAGCTTGGTGTCTCTTGGGGCATTTTCATAGCTCTCCCAAAAGTCTGGAATAGCAACACCGGCCTCCTTTAACAGACGAAAGCTGGTCAGCTTATCCGCAGCATTGATGATAGACTGCCTCGGGTTCAGCACCCTGCAAGGGTAGTCGGGGCAACGCGAGCTACCCCAATTAACTACCGTGTCACCGTCGCGTGGACGGAACCGAGATGTACCGTCTGTCCGTAACCGGAGCCAGCCCGTCTGTTCGGCCAGCATCCGTGCCGAGCGACTGCCCCGATTGTACGGAAAGAGCCTTACACGCATCACGAACCTCCTGCATAAACTCACTGCTGTTGTAGTCGATGGACGGAATGTCCAGTTCACGCTCAATGCGACGAAGGTCGCGAAGGAGTTGTTCCTTGTAGCCCTTGCTCGCATACTTATAGTCTTGTGCAAGTGACCGAAGAATGTCGAGACGATTCTCCGTCAACTCACGTGCTATTTCACTTGCATTAGGCAACCTTCTTCTCCTCAGTCTTAGCTGCTTCCTTGGCAAGAGCCATTTCCATCAGCTTGTTGTACTGCGCCTTACGAAGCTGAGTAAGACGCTGCATCGCCTGAACATGGTACTGCTGGTTGCCCATGTCAAGGCACTCCTCAAGGTCGAACGCAAGGTCCTGCGATGACGGGTCCTGACTCAGCCAAGTGTTCATCTCCAACACAATGTCGATGAGTTCAGCAAAGGCTGTTGCCGCTGTCTCGGGGTCGTCCTGAATGAACGAGACGAACTCCTTGTTCTCCATGCTGATGAGGTCACCCATCAACTGCTCACGACAAATCACCTCATCGTTGTGGCAATTGTGAACAAGCCGAGCGTAACGAAGGCGCTCGCCAAGAGGAGCAGGACCGCTGCTATCTTCGTCACTTTTAGGAAACACCTGTGAGTCGTCGGTCCAAGGAAGGTCGTCGTCAAGATCGTCCTCAGACGGATAAGCCCGACCGTACGCCTCCTCTAGGCGCTGCTGGGTTAGAGCACGTTCCTGCTCCTTGTCAGCTTCCGCATCCTTGTTCTTCATGTCGCCACACAATTCGTGCAGTTCCTCCCGCTTCGGAATGTAGTCGTCAATCGTTAGCGAAACGTTCGAGCCCTTGTCCCGATAGAGCGAGCCGTCTTGCGTACGGATGTACCCCGGAGCGACTTCCTTACACCACATGAAGGAAGACACGCCGTCGTTCGTAATGAACTTGCGATAGAGATTGAACGGGCCTCCCGCCGTTGTGCTGGTGTCGCTTTTAGGCGGCGACCTAAGAGTGTACACCACAGCACTCCTCTCACTACCAGTCGTAGGGTTGTAGCTACCCTTACTGTAGTTGAACCCATATGGTTCGCTCGGGAGCATGTAGGTGTTCGACAGCGTGAGGTCGTAACGGTCATTCCACGAACTCTTGCTGGTCATCCACACTTTGCCGTCGCTGCGCATGAACACAAGACGGCTGCCAGAGGTCAGCTTCTCAATTGCCGAGAACGTCTCCGGGTTGTCCAACGCATCGGGGTCACGGGTCAGCAACGGCACAAGGATTTTGTCCTTGAACACCGTTGTATCTGACTGACCGTACTTCAGGTTGTTACCGAAGCTGTTCAACACGCCGTTGTGCATGAAGAACAAGTCGTGACCGTGGCGATTGCGGTGAAGTACACGGAAAGGGTGAGACAGGCCCGGAAGCACCTTGCCGTGCGTCTTGTAACGCATGTGGAAGATAATGTCGGGATGCTTCTCGACCATCTCCTGCATGATGCGATACTCTTCGTCGGCGCTGGGAGACAGCCCCTTGAAGTGCTTCACTTTTCCGTCCTCGCACCACATAGCACCAAAGCCGTCATCGTTGCGGCTGTACACGTAATCGAACACGTCGCGTGGCAGAAGGGCCTTTTCACCGTTCTTACCGGGGGCAATAATCAGACACATATTCTTTACTCCAAGTTGTTAGTTGAACGGTGAACGCTTAATCTTCATCATTGTCGTACAAATCAGGACGACAGTCTTCGCACTCGCAGTCAGGATACTCATCTTCATCAGTTAAGGGGTCTTCGTCGGGCTCCATGACCCGTGGGTTGCTTGGAGGAGTAACGACAGTCCCTTCGATGATGTTGTCCTGCTCAACAAGCTCTTTGATTTCCCGCTTGCGAATGTCCTTGCGAGAGACAAAGGACTTGCTGATGAAGAACGCCAGCAACGTGCTGTAACGTGCCCGATTGAAGCTGTCGTTCTTGATGAACTCGACAAACTTCTCGAACTGAACACCTTCGTCCGTGGCCGACGTGGTGGGTACGAAGCGCACCAACGCATCCACAAACTCAAGATAACGGTAGATGCTGTCGGGGTTCATCGTCCCCTTGAACAGACGGAACTCCACCGTGCTCTTGTTTTTGGTGTTGAGCACGTCGTAACGCTCTGCACCCTTGCCGACCGGACCCGGAGCCATACGAGCAGCGTCGTAGCTGTCCTTACGGTTAACCGGAAGCTTCGACTTACGAAGCCCAGCCTTCCAGTTGTGCTCGCCGGGGGCTGCTGTCCGAACAGGAAGCTCGAACGTGCGGTCGGGGTAGTAGAATTTAAGTGCTTTTAGCAACCACTGACGACAAGAGTCGTCTTCAGCAGCAGCAACTTCAAGCATCCCGTTGATGATAGACTGTTCCACTTGTGGACGAGTCCATCCGTTATCGCCGTAGTGGACGAGGTAGATGTTGTCAAGACAGTTGCCGTTGTCGGCACCAGCGAATAAGGAGAAGTCGATGAAGTGATAAAGCAGCTTCACTAACTTCCTGATTGGTGACGCACTAATCGCTCCAGCATAAGCTGTAAAGGTGTTATCCAGCATGTGCGTAGTAGTGAATCTGGGCCGCGCCTGAACAGGCCGCTGACGCATTGCCTTGCGATTGCTGAACATGGAGTCCTTATATGCAGCGTAGCTGTTCGCCCCACGTCCGGCAACCGCACACAGGAAGTCCCGATTGTGAGGGTTGTGCATGAACCGCTCGATCTTCTGCAAGTCGAGCACCGACAAAGCAGCACGGCTCACGTGAACGTGGAACCCGCACGAACTGTGCTCGTAAGAGCGCATGTTGTACGGAGCAGAGCGCAGCTTGTTCAGCGCATCACTGATAGGCGCGTCCTTCCAGAAGTCGAGCGTACCCGGAACACTGACCACCTCGAAGCCAGCAGGTGAAATCGACCCGTCCTTCTTCATGATGACCATTTTGTCCAACGCACGACGGAAGGCAGTGGCCGTCGCATCGTAAGACTCACTGCTCTTGTCGCAGCAAGCCTCAAGTTCCCAGCCGAGAAACGGCGTAACGTCCGAACCCCGATTGCGGTACAGGTCCATCTTACCGTAGCGGAACAAGTCCCCCGACTCAAGAACACCCTCGATGCGCTGACTGTAGTTCCAGACAGGAGTTATGTTGTACTCCTTGTACGGGACAGGCTCCGTCGTGTAGACGGGACCATCCGCACCCTCGTAGCAGCGGAACCCTGCGTCGATGAGGTCCTGTTCGAGACGGTACTCCGCCACAACTACACCAGTGCGATTCTCTGCATCGAACCCACGGTAGACCGGGGTCAAGATACCGCGCAGATAGTAACTGCCACGATATCTGACCGCATTGTCAGGCATCTGATGACGACGGAATACCCAGCTAAACTCCGTCGCAGTACGGAAGAGCTTGACGAAGGAGGACGCGTTGCTCGCGTCCCTCCAGTAGAACTCACCGTTAACTTCGATGACGTTCGCATTGGAACGACGGCGATAGCTCCACGTCAGCTTAGACTCGTCGTCGTAGACCTTGACGCAACCCCGAACAGGGTCAGCACGGAACTGCTTCTTGAGGCCAGCGAGCACCGCCTCAATGTCGGCCTCGACACTGACGCTCTCAGTCGGAAGAGCAGGAGTGAACTTCTTCTCCACGCACGAATCCGTGAAGTAGACGTACGACTCGTCCGGAATATTGACGTAACCCCGATAACGCTGATTCTGAGCAATGGCCGAACCGTAGGTGTCCTGAAACACCACGTAGACGTGCGCACCTGTAGTAGGCCGGATGATGAACTGAGCGTAAGACGGGTCTCTCGCCCACGAGTCGGGCGTAGTCGCGGTAACATTGGCACCGTCAAACAACTCCGACAGCTTTGCAGCCACAGCATTACGCAGTTCAACGCTGTCATTCAACGGCTTCACAAGCCGGGTAAATACGGACATTTCAAATCTCCTCTGTCTGTCCGTTGACGAAATTAAAGTACCGGTCGGCCTCCACCTCACGCCACCAGCACACCCTCCTCGCCACAGCTTTCACACCTAGGCTTTGGAGTCTCCCACCCATGGTTAACGGAACTCACGGTTGGACCCGGTTCAACGTCAACCAGTTTGCACACTAACGCACCGTAGGTGTCTGCGATTCCTTTCAGTAGCGAGGGACGTTAACCCTTGTGCCGCTACCTAGTCAGATGCTCAACCCTTGGCGAAGGCTGTCACGGACAAGCCGTGCAGCTTTGCTCGTTAGTGTGACTAACCTCTCCAGCGTACATCACTGGTTAGGCTGCATCAAACGCACAATGCAGCCAGAGCAATGATGATAGACTATTCCGACATTATCTCCCTTCTAAGGTTCTCGTCTGTTAGTGGCACGAGATACCCTTGCTCGTTCGAGTACCGTCGTCCGACTGTCCTGATTGCATTGCGGACGCCCTGCAACTGTCGAAGGAGGCTCCCTTCTATGTCGTAGAGAGAGCGAAGATGCTCCTTGTTGCTCATGCGACAAACACCCCATAGGACACGCCGACCAGACCATACCCAATGGCGGCGTCCTCGCTGTCGAAACGCTCCAACGGAATATAGGTGGTCTCCGTGCGGTTGTCACACAGGAGGCTCGGACCCTTGAACTTGACCCAGTAACCCAGCCCGTCCTTACCCACCTCAAACGAGGAGGCTTCCAGCGTCCAGCCGTGGCTCAGGCACACGCCCGGCGCAAGCTGTTCAAAACTGACGTGAGTGAGTTGCTGTCCCATTGTCCTTCTCCTAGTCCCAGTCAACACGGCTGGTTAAGGGGCTGGCACTTGACCAACCCCTAGAGCAACAGTGCTACTTTGCGTTGCGGAAATAGGCCACAACATCGTCCAATGCTAGAACAAGCGAAGGGGCGCGGAAAAGTAGCCCTTTCCTGCCCCGCTTAGTTTTGCGTAAGCACACGCCAACTCCCCCTACAGCTTGACCCTGTATGTCTTTAACAGACACATAGTAGTCAGCCGCAAGGTCCCTCTTGCAAGAGACGAAGAACTGAGGCCCATCATCAAAACCCCATAGGGTCTCGCCCATTGTCCTTCTCCTTCTTGTGTCACACAACACAATGCTGCCCACCGTTCTCAGGCGATGGGCAGTGAGGTGCCGTGTTAGGCGTTGGCGGCGGCAGCCGGACGCTCGAAGCGAAGGCCCTGAACCGTGCGAGCGATGGAGAGCGCACCCTCCACGTCGTTGGCCGGGACCTTGCCCTGCTCGACCTTCTTGGCAATCTGCTTGCCAAGCGATTCGACCATCTTGACGAGGGCGTCGAAGTCATAGGACTTCTCCGGGTTCTCCTCCGCCAGTTCATAGAACGGCTTCGCCTTGCCGCCCTCAATGTCCCAGTCGGTGAAGCCCTTGGCTTCCGGCTTCAGCATTCCAACCTTGTCGTTCGCCAGCCGAACCCGGATGGGGCTGAACGTCTCAAACCACAGGATGAGCATGGTCCGGCGCATGGACGCGGGCATGGCCTTGACCAAAGCGAGGGCACGAGTGCAGTCCCCGTGCTTCTGCGCGTGCTCGACAATCATGACGGCGGTGCCGTGAATCTGGTCATTCAGCTTGGCGGCGTTGGTCGCAATCGACGCGATACGGATATCAATCTTCTTGAGCGACATGGTGGTATTCCCTTGTTTCAGGTTGTCCTAGTCTTACTGACAGTTGTTCGTCAGAAAAGCGATGCGAAGGTCTTGCCGCTTGTGAACCCATTCATAGCGTTCACCAAACTTGCGAGCATACAAAGCTTCTACCAAAATGGCATGGGCCAAGTTGTCCATCGCTTGCCTCTGTCAGTAAGGTTGTCCCTGCCCATTGCAGGATAGGCGATTAAGTAGAGCGGTGCTGGGTAAGTAGCATCAACTAGCTATTCGGGGCCAATGCCTCACTTGCCAGTATGTAGCCTCACTTGGCCGTTGCTCAATCGCTTATGCTGCAATGCACAAACTAAAGGCCCGGTCCCAGCTAAGGAACCGAGCCAATAGCGTATATCTAATCCAGCGAAGCGGTAGGCGCTATTACGGCGGCTGTTCTTCGCTGTTGCGGGTTCATACTGTCCTATCGTAGTTAGGCCGTCCGTCCAGTGCCGCCGGAGTTTTGTCCCTTCCATTGTCGGATATGCACGTTGACCCGCTTTTCTCCACCAGCCCTAGACGCTACGCCTAGCTGGCAGACGAACCGGTTAGACAGACTTACGCCCCTAAGCGCCGCTGCCAGCCGCCTAGACAACGCTTGTGAGGCGTTACCTAGTGACTGCCTACCAACCCACGGCCATGACGCCTAAAGACGCCTTCGCCCGCTGGTAGACCCGTTGAATGTAACCCGTCACCGTCCGCAACTAGGCGCAACCCTAGCTCGTTAGGCTCCCACTATGCACTAACCGGACGAACCGGAAAGCCGTGGACCTAGGACGTTCCCACAAGGGAGACGTGCTACTGATAGCCGGTTCAATGCACCATCGGACCTAAAGTTCCCGTAGGGGCAGAAAAAAGTTTCCGCCTAGAGCGCCAAGAGAGGCGCGGGAGCCGTAGAGCCGACGATGTCAAAGAACCGATGACAGCAAAGCGCATGGGGCAGAGAAAGGTTCAACGGTTCGTCGATGATTTAGAACGGTTCATCGATACCGGAGATTTAACCGTTAACAGGGTCGTTAACTCCCCGAAAAGCGGTGTAGTAGGCGAGTAACACAGCACCCAGCCGCCAGCGGTGTGATGATAGACTAATACAGTAACACACGGCCAGCGGGTGTATTAGAGAGGCAACACACCTTTGTGCGAAGCGAGAAGGAACGGGCGCGCGTGAACAGACAAGGTGGCGAAAGGTTCCGTATGAAATGATGATAGACTGTTGTTTGTTAGACACAGCGATTGGCACGGCACTTGCAGGGATATGCAACAAGTGTGCCAAGTGGAATAAAGTGCAAAGGTAGGGAACTAAAGTGCAACTAACCTAATAGGTTCGGACAAATGAGGAACATTCGGTTAGTGTAAGAGAGAGAGGCTAGGTTAGAATTGATACAGCAGCGAAAGAGGGAAGCGGAAGGCAATCATACATGGGAGATGGACAGGCGCTATAAGGCACGTTTCCGCTCGATTGCGGCAAGGTTACTGTTTGTAACTATGTGCAAGTTTTTCAGTGTGTTAGTGTGTCAATACAGTGTGATGCTATTGAGAATCATTAGCATGTGATGATGTAATGTTACAGGAGAACGGCAGGGAAGATTGCTTCGAGGGGGTGGGGAGGGGGGTCGGGGTGTCTTTGTTCTTGCATATCTTACCTAAAAAATTACTCAGAGAAATTCCTCGGATACAGGAAGGTAGTGAGTCTACGAGCTTTATTATGCCAGCGGTTGCCTCGCAGTTTCAAGCCCTCTTGTTATGTAACATTTATGGGAAATGTTCGGAGCGGAAGGAAGATGTTCGAGGCGGTGTTCTGGCCCTCGTCGCCTAACGGCTCCTCGGACCCATACTCACACAAAAAACCCCGTGAGGATTGCTCCTACGGGGTGCCCCTATATAGGGATGTTTAGTTTTTAAGTTAGTGTATTGTAGGTATTTACCGGCTGCATACCTTACATATATATTATACACCTGTTAGGCCAACTTGTCAAGTAAAAAATGTTCTTGACATTTCAACAACCATCGTGTATAATACGCAGTATGGAGACTACTATGTATATTATTGCCGGGGTTGCGTTTATAGGCATTCCCGGTTTTGTAGTCTACCTCATAATTAAGAGGCCAGATGACCAAGCTGACTAAACCTTTCCGTAGCGAAGCCAACACTCGCTACACCAAGCAAATCTTCTTTGAACAGTGGCGGGACCTACCGATTGAACAACGGGTGGGAGAACCGCCCTTTACACTGTTTCTAGATAAAGAAGGGTACATCAACTTCGGTAAGGAGTACGTAGCAGACGGGGACCCAACCGGATACACAACGGCTACTAGGCTGTTGGACGGCTATCCCCACTGGAAGCAACTAGAGAAGGCTATGTGGTTCCGTGCCGCTAAGGCTATTTGGGACGAAGAGCTAGACGCCAAGCTCAAGGCTGAGGCGTTGCTCAAGATTCGTGAATTGTCTAAAGGAGACGATGCGAAGGCACTTCAGGCTGCAAAGTATCTGGCTAATCAGGAATACAAAGAAAAGACTAGCAAGCGGGGCCGTCCCTCTAAGGAAGAGGTTGAAGGCAAGCTTAACGAAGACGCTGAGGAAGCGAAGCGCCTACGCGAAGACGCAGAACGAATCCGACTAATCAAGGGATAACCAATGGCTTCAATTAAGCACAGGGAAGTGACCGGTCGCACCATCACTAAAAGTGACTGGGACGCGAACCACGAAATTACAGGTACCCCTAACAAGCTGCTTGGTCTGGATGGACAGGGTAAGCTGACGGAGTTTCCTATTGGTGCCGGTGGTGGTGGAGGCGGGTCAACCGTTTTTGCCAACCTTAAAGGTACTCTTGGTAACGAGGCTCAGCTTCCTGCTTCCGGTAATCTTCCCGGTGACGCTTACATCATCGGAACCAATCTTTATGTCTACAACGGGACTACGTTTAACAACGTAGGTCCTTTTGTTGGTCCGAAGGGCGACAAAGGTGACAAGGGAGACACCGGTAACACTGGTCCACAGGGTGTGCCCGGTATTCAAGGTCCGCGAGGCCCACAGGGTAACACCGGAAGCATCGGTCCAAAAGGTGATAAGGGTGACAAGGGAGACACAGGTGCTGTAGGTCCTGTTGGACCAGTCGGTCCTGCTGGCCCCAAAGGGGACCAAGGCACTCCGGGTGTCAACGGTAACACGATTATCACTGGCACTGTAGACCCTGCTACTAACGTAGGTAACATTGGCGACTACTACATCAACAAGGGCGGTACCACTTGGTACATCTTCGGCCCTAAGACTGGTTCAGGTTGGGGCACTGGTACAGCGCTAACTGGCGGTGGCTCAGGTGGTGGTAGCACTGCTGAGCCGGTTGCCAAGACTACTGACCCATACATCCAGATCAACGGCGGCTCGGTGCAGGTCGGCAACCAAGCCATGCTGAACAACGGCACGTACACAGGTAACCCGGCTCCGACCATTACTTGGGTGTGGCAGCGTGAGACGGCTGTTGGCTCAGGTAGCTATGTCAACATCCCCGATACTGAGAATGACGTTTATTATATTTTCCAGACTGCTGATGTTGACTTGCGTATCAGGGTTGTTGAGACTGCTGCCAATGCGCAGAACTCTGTAATCACCAATACCGGCACCCTGGGGCCTGTTGCAGCAGCACCGCCTACTGATGTCATCACCCCTCCAGTGGTCAGTGCTGGTACTAACCCCGGCGAGTGGAATGCACAAATTGTAGACGATACTTCTGGCGTTGGCGACCAGTGGGTACTTCAGGTCGATGCGGCCAACGACTTCGTCCAGCCACTGATCTACGAAGGTCGCCGCATCATCCAGCCCAACGAGTTCGAGGGCACCTCTTTTGGCGACTGGTCGGGTGATGCTGTCGTGCAGCCGGTCCCAGGCCCCTACTCGGCTCCAGCCGGTCAATCTTACCTGCGCATGGGCATTGAGCGCTATACGGAGAGTGGCACGGTATTCTCCGGCTGGTCCAACATCCTGAGCCAAAACATCCAGACTGTAGTGGGTGCGCTGGTCGATCAAACGGGTAGCTTCAAACACAGCCTGGTGGATGTTTCGCCCGACAAACGAACTGGCACCCTTAATCAGCACTCTGGCCAGCACGTTATGGTGCGTTCGGTCCAGAAAGCCTCCGGCAAGCGCCACATGGAGTTCCTCTGCAATCGTGGCACCACTGGTGTTAGCACCCAGCAGGAAGTCGGCTGCGGCATCATGGACAGCGATTTCGTCATCGGCCCGAACGTCTATCCATCTGTCCCCGGCGACGACAGCTCGATCAAGGGCTTTGCTGGCTACATTGGCGACGGCTTCTGGGGCATGAAGATCAACGGCAACTGGCTAGGTGGTACTGGCTCAGTCAATACTGGCGACGTGCTCATCTTCGAGTACGACACGGACGCTGGCACTGTTAGCCAGTGGCTGTGGAGAGCTTCTGACCAGAGCATTACGGCCAACCCAGCCAACCCAGCCACCATTCCACCAGCCCTCCGGCCAACGGATTGGCACTTGTTTGTCGGTGGCCGATCAACGGGAGACAGTTGCACGGTCAACTTCGGCCAAGACCCCTTCAAGCGAGCCCTTTCCACCGATTACCTGCCCTTTGGACAAGGATAACAATTAATGCCGACTTTCCCCCAACCGCCTGACGTTCCCGCTTACGTTCCTCGGGAGGTTACTTATGGCACGGAGCAAATTCGTGGCGACGGCTCTAACTCTTACGGGGGTACTCCGCCCGCGTTTGAAATCGAGCCGCCTGACCACAATGAAACTGACGACATGACCGGCTGGGTCATTCCCGGCTCGTACAACAAGCAAACAGCGGCAGAAGGCGCTGGTGAGGGGAAGTTCCGTACTCACGCTAACTTCAGTCACTTTGGTCGAGACGACCCCATTAGAAACTACGGCCAACCGGACTCAGCCCACTGGCACATGTTCTTCGGAAATCGCAGCGTCAATGCGTTCTCAACCTACAAAACTCTTCGTATGAATCCGGATAGTACGGCTGCGGGCGGGCGCGCTAACGGGACAGGGTATTGGACTCCGGCGCTGCTAAAGGTAGTTGATGGTAAGACCTACGCGTTACCGATGAACGTAGCACTCATCTATTACACGCAGGAGATGAGCAAGGCACTGCTGAACGAGCTTGTTCGTTTGCCACGAGGGCTTCGCTACATTGCTGGCGTCCATATGGACGACCCGCAACTCACTGCTCGTAAAGCAGAAGTTGCTGCTGCGAATGCCGCTAACCCGTCTTTGGGTTTGAGAGACCCATGGGATGGGTGGGGCGGCTGGATGATTAATCCGGTGGGCGGCGGCACTCTGCCGATTGTCAATCCCGGCCCCGGAGCGACCGCAACTCACTCAAGGTACTTGGTTAACCCTGACGGTTCCGACCCATGGGGTGGGCAGGTCCCAGCGAACAGCGAAATGTATGCCGTGCTTAACGCGCCAGAGTGGTGGGACGGGTACAATTTACATGCTGACGGCGGTTACGACCACTTCCGTTTCGCGGTACACAGCGACGGCCTCGGCAAGAGGATTGGTCCCCAAGGCTGGTGGGAAGTCCCCCAACTTCAGCTTTCGTTGCAATGGTATCTGGCCGAAGCCAACGAGCATCTGACCCTTTCGCTCTCGTCTGACCCAATGCTTGAGGCCAAGCTCGGGGTACCCAACGGTAAGGGCGGCTCCATGCACTTCGACTGGTTTGGGGCTTGGAAGTATACCGTCATGCTGGAGTTCATGCGTAATTCAACGGGCGTTGAGGGCTTCGAACCCGGTTTGCTTCAGGACAGCACTCTTAGTGAGGCCAATCGACTAATCTCGGCTGGTGAAGCTGCACCAAACGGACGTTTCCCGCAGGTGAATATGGCGAACAACCAGTTCCCTGCGATTCCTTCGCGCATGATGCTGCTGCCTACTGGTGCAGGTAAAGGACCAGCCACCATCCTACAAAAAGGCTCGTAATGGCTGGCTACAATCACTACGACTTCAGTTATGAATTTGACACGGACCTTGTTGATTCCGAAGACAGGCCCGTTCACATTCCAAAGCGTGGTACTCCTATCAATGCCTACAAACAGTTCAAAGCTATAAACAGACGAGGAGACACTTACTACATGTCAGGAGTGCGACGTGGCTACTGAAGCTAGGCAAAGAGCACAGGCTAAGTACAATAGTAAGCCTGAGCAAAAGAAGCGCAGAGCGCAACGCAACGCAGCTAGACGTAAGATGATTGCTGCGGGTAAGGCTAGAAAAGGTGACGGTAAAGACGTTGCCCACCTAGACAACAACCCTCACAACAACAAGTCGTCTAACTTGCGTATGCAGTCCAAAGCGAAGAATCGTTCTTTTGCACGGACTTCAACTGGTAGACGAAAAAGGAGCTAATTATGGTAGGTGCTATTCCTATTGTAACGGTTATTCTTCTTCTTATCATTCTCTTCATTCTTCTCTAAGGAGTTAATTTAATGGCTGCACGTAAGGAACCGGAAAGCGTCACCGTTGGTGATGTTTATAAGAACAAGGATAGCGGTCTGGAAGTGACTGCGTTCCACTACGATTTTGGTACCAACCTCGTTCACTACAACCATCTGGGTCGTGCGGACGTGAACTTTATGAAGCAGGGTGAGTTCCTTGCTGCGTTTGAGCACGTTGGCCCAGTCTCGGCAGTTCTTGGTGAAAAGACTCCTGCTAAGGAGCGTTAATTCTTGACCATAGACGAAATCCGTGAGGCAGCAGAAAACGACCTAGAGACTTTCATTAGGTTGGTTTCGCCTCACCGTGTTATTGGTGGGATTCACAGTGAGTGGTGTCGGTGGACTCAAAGCGAGGCAGCCGGAAAACATCAACTCACCCTACTGCCGCGTGACCACGGTAAGTCTTGGTTTATTGCTATGAAAGTGGCGTGGGCGATTACTCGGAACCCGGCTGTTCGTGTTCTGTACGTGTCGTCCACGTCCAACCTAGCAGAGAAGCAGCTTACGACCATTAAGGACGTTCTCTCGTCAGATATTTATCGCCGCTATTGGCCTGAGATGGTCAATAAGGAAGAGGCAAAGCGCGCTAAGTGGACTAATACGGAAATTGCCGTGGACCACCCACAGCGCAAAGTTGAAGGTATTCGTGACCCGACCGTATTCACTGCCGGTCTTACCACTTCGCTTACTGGTATGCACTGCGACATTGCAGTGTTCGACGACATCCTAGTCTACGACAACGCATACACGGAAGAAGGTCGAGCAAGACTCCGGGTCCAGTACTCCCTGTTTAACTCCATTGAAGGCACGGACGCAGAAGAGTGGGTTGTCGGTACGCGGTACCACCCCAAAGACCTGTATTCCGAAATGCTGGAAATGGCTGAGGAGGTTTACGACGACGATGGGAATGTTGTTGATTACCAGCCGATTTATACCGTCTTCGAGAGGAAGGTTGAGAACGTTGGAGATGGGACCGGAGAATTTCTATGGCCTCGTCAGCTTGGACCGAACGGTAAGTGGTACGGCTTTGACCGGAAAGTGCTTGCTACCAAGAGGGCGAAGTACATTGATAAGACCCAGTTTCGAGCACAGTATTACAACGACCCCAATGACTCTGGCGACCTCAAAATCGGACGAGACAAATTCCAATACTACGACAAAGCCCTCTTAAGCTACGACGCTGGTAACTGGTACTACAAAGACAAGAAGCTAAATGTATTCGCTAGTGTTGACTTTGCGTACACCACAAAAAAGCGGTCAGACTATACGGCTATCGCTGTGGTTGGTATTGACAGAGACGGCATGATTTACATTCTTGAAATTGACCGTTTCAAGACAGACCGAATCCCTGACTATTTCGACCACATCCTAGAACTCCACAAGAAGTGGGGATTCCGTAAGCTTGGCGCTGAAACAACCGCCGCTCAGGTGGCTATCGTCAAGGAATTGAAGGATGGTTACATCCGACCTTACGGCCTTGGACTGTCAATCGAGGAGCTTAAGCATACCAAGAGTCAGGGTTCCAAGGAAGAACGAATGGCTGCGGTCCTCGAACCGCGATACGCTAATATGTCCATTTGGCACTATAAAGGAGGTAATTGTCAAGCGTTGGAGGATGAACTAGTGGCTCAGAATCCTCCTCACGACGATTGCATGGACGCCCTTTCTGCTGTTATCGGTATTTGTATTCCTCCTTCTGGCAACAACGCTAGGGATAGGTCTCGTACTGGCGGCAACATTCTACGATTTGACAGTAAATTTGGAGGCATCGCCGCATAATGGCAAGAACACTCGACCTACAGGCATTCCTCAATGCCGAAGATGTAGCCACCACTATTGCTAATTATTGGCAGTCTTGGGACAACCTTCGCGCACCTTGGGTAGCCGAGAAGAAGGAGATTCAGGAGTACCTCTTTGCCACAAGCACGAGGAACACAGCCAATGCTACCTTACCATGGAAAAACCGAATCCACATTCCGAAGCTCTGTCAAATCCGTGACAATCTTCACGCCAACTATATGGCGACGTTGCGACCAAACGACAACGCCATTGTCTGGGAGGGCGATGATACCGAGGCTGAGACCCGTGACAAGCGGCTCACGATTCAAAACTACATGGGTAACAAGCTCAAGCAAAGCGCTTTCTGGGACGAAGTTGAGAAGCTGATTCTTGACTATATCGACTACGGCAACTGCTTTGCCATGCCGCAGTTTGTTGCTGACTACAAGACCGATGAAAACGGGGACATGATTCCTACGTATATTGGTCCTAAGTTGAATCGTATCTCACCTACGGATATTGTCTTCGACCCTACGGCTCCGTCGTTTGAGAAGGCTCCGAAGATTATTCGTAGTTTGAAAACCATGGGTCAGATTGCTGCTGAGATTCAAGAACATCCTGAGCTTGGGTATCTTCAGGAAGCCTTTGACCGTATGCGTGAGAACCGCCATGCTTTTGCTAATCATTCGCAAGGTGACTTTAAGCGTAACGAACTATACGACATTAACGGATTCACTGGTTTCTGGCACTACTTCAACAGTGACTATGTAGAGGTTCTGGATTTCTATGGCGACTTCTTCGATAAGGAAACCGGCGAACTCAAGAGAAACCACCTTATTTCCGTGGTGGACCGTTCTGTTGTTATTCGTGACCAATCCAACGAATCGTGGCTTGGCGCACCCCCCATTCGTCATGCTGGGTGGAGGGTCCGACAGGACAACCTCTACGCGATGGGACCGCTAGACAACCTCGTAGGTCTCCAGCATCGCATTGACCACCTAGAGAATGCGAAGGCAGACGCTTTCGACATGATTCTTCACCCTGTGTTGAAAATTAGTGGTTACGTAGAAGACTTTGACTATGGCCCCGGTGAACGCATCTATGCGGGTGAAGAGGGCGACGTTAACTTTATGGCTCCGGATGTCACCTTCCTAAATGCCGACACCCAGATTCAGATGTATGAATCTAAGATGGAGGAAATGGCTGGTGCCCCAAAGCAAGCAGTGGGATTCCGAACCCCAGGTGAGAAGACGGCTTATGAGGTTCAAGTCCTTGAAAACGGCGCAAACCGCGTGTTCATCAACAAGATTAGTCACTTCGAGAGCGTTTTCCTTGAGCCATTGCTCAACGACATGCTCGAAATGTCACGAAGGAACCTAAACGAAGCTGATGTTATCCGGGTTCTTGACGAAGAAACTCAGGCTGTAACCTTCCAAAAGATTACTAAGGAAGATATTACGGCTCGTGGTAAGATTCGTCCAATTGGAGCGCGTCACTATGCACAGAACGCTCAGATTATTCAGAACCTTACCCAGTTTGCGGCCTCTCCGTTGGGTCAGGACCCACTCATCAATTCCCACTTCAGTGGTCAGCGTCTTGCTATGGCGGTTGAGCACCTACTGGGGCTTGAGAAGTTTAAAGTCTTCCAGCCAAATATCCGAGTCTATGAGCAAGCTCAGTTGCAGAAGCTTGCGAATGACACGCAACAGGCAGTCCTAGAGGACCAGACCGCTGGTATGGCCCCTGAAGAAGCCGCAATGGCAACTATGATGCAGCAAGGTCAGCAGAAGTAATGAAGAAGATTAACACCATCTGGACACAGGGCCTCAAGGGGGACGAAAAGTCCTCCATGGAGGCTAATGTCATCCAAAGTGAAAAAGTTCTTGACAAACTAGTTGAAATCTTGTATAATATGCGGGAAGACAAGAGGGCTACTGTATTAGCTGACTATGACACCCCCTCTTGGAGTCACAAACAAGCCCACCTAAATGGGCAGCTAGACATGATTGCCAAGGTACTTGACATTATTCTAGTGAAAGAGCGGGACGACCATCCCCGAACATAAGGAGCCTAGACCTAATGGCTGGAGTTGATATTTTTGATGCTATGCCGCCCGCGACCCCGGAAGGCAACGTTGATTTGAGTTTAAATGACCTTGTTGGGGAAGGTCGTAAATACAAGACCCCAGATGAGCTAGCCAAAGCTTATGCTCATATCGAAGCTCACGCTCGAAGGCTCGAAGCTGAAAATGCTGAAGCACGAGCAAAATTTGACCGAGCTTCTTTTGCGAACAACGACACTGCAAATCCGAATCCAGACGGGAACAACCCACCGAACGCAGACCAGCCTTCGGGGACTCCTCCACAAAATGCTCCGGACTCTGGTAACCAGAACGTTGATTTTCGTTCGCAGATTAGGGAAGAAGTACGCGCTCTCAATGAGCAGGAGCGGATGGTCCAGAACATGGAACAAGCCGCAGCCAAGATGACGGAGGTTTACGGTTCTCCGCAGAAGGCTAACGAAGCAATTCAGACCAAGGCCCGCGAGTTGGGTGTAGGTGTTGAGTGGCTCCGCGATGCTGCTGCAAGGTCGCCTTCCGCTTTCTTTGCTACCATGGGAATCGGAAATGCTCCCGGTCCTCGTGCGACTCCTGCATCCGGCGAAGGTGTTCGAATGCCGAGTGGTGACGATACCGCTAAGAACTTCGAATATTACGAGCGTATGCGTAAGGACAATCCTAAGCTGTACTTCTCCGCAGCTACTCAGGGCGAGATGATGAATCAGGCTCGTACTTTGGGTAGTGCTTTCTACCAACGTTAACCAACTAACTTTAACTAGGAGTAACAAAGAATGGCCGGTATGACTACCGCTAATACGGATGTCCTTATCCGGTCGGAGCTTTGGAGCAACCAGCTTAAGCGAGTCCTTGAAGACGAACTGAACGCAATGCAGTACGTCAATTGGATTGACTTCCCAGATGGTTCTGTTATGACCATCCCGAGCATCGGTACTCTGGACGCCTCCGACTACGTTGAGGACACCGCGATTGAATACACGCCGATGGACACTGGCGAGTTCCAGTTCTCCATCACTGCGTACAAGCAGTCTGCGACCTACATCACGAACAAGGCTCGGCAGGACCTCTTTATGTCCGCTCAGCTTGAGGCTGCGTTCGTGCCGTCCCAGAACCGTGCGATTATGACTCAGCTTGAGCTTGACATTCTTCGTCAGGGTCAGCCGGGTACGCCGAACGGTCAGGTTGCCTCGAACCCCAACCGCATCAACGGTGCAGACCACCGCTGGGTTGGCTCGGCCACTGTCAACGGCAACGACACTCTTGGCTTTAAGGACTTCGCCAAGGCTCGCTATGCGCTGAAGCGCGCCAACGTGCCTGATACGAACCTCATTGCCATTGTTGACCCGTCTGTTGAGTACACCTTCAACACTCTCTCCGATACGCTGAATGTCAGCTACAACCCGATGTGGGAAGGTATCATCTCGGATGGTATCGCCACGGGTATGCGGTTCAGCCGGAACATCTACGGTTTTGACATTTACGTGTCGAACTATCTGCCGACGATTTCCGCTGCGGAGACCATCAACGCCAAGACTGCCAGTGTCGGTGCTGTGGCTAACCTCTTCTTCTCGGCTGCGCCGGGTATGGAGAAGCCGTTCATCGGTGCCATGCGTCAGGCTCCGAAGGTTGACGGTGAATACAACAAGGATTTCCAGCGTGAAGAGTATGTTACGACTGCTCGCTGGGGTGTGAAGCTCTATCGCAATGAGAACTTCATCACCATCCTGACTGAAACCGACGTAATCGTCTAATTGAAGGAGTGACATTCTAATGCCTACTTTTGTCAATGCAGACGGTCTTGAGGTTCGGTTTGGTTCCGACATTGGGGCGCGTGGCGGTAAGGCCGGTGTAACTACCGGTGCTGGCAAGCGTCGTGAACTCGTTCTTTTGGTTGACCTGAAGGCTCTTGGTGCCGACGGTACCGGCTTTACGGCTGACCTGAATAACGACGGGACTAAGGACGGTTTCAACCCGTCGAACACTCCGATTCCGGCGAACGTCCGGATTAAGGACGTGTCGATGGTTCAGCTTGAAGCCCCGGCTGGTGGTACCTCGTTCACTGTTGGTACGTTCCTTGAGAACGGCACTGCGGTGGATGACGACGGCATTCTTGTCGCCGCTGGTACTGCGGGTGCGCAGATTGGTACGATGAGTGGAGCGAGCGAACTGTTCGTTGCCCCAAAGGCCACTGGCACCTATACGGCGGGTAAGTTCAAGGTGGTTGTTGAATACATCACTCAGTAACCTCTCGACTGTAAGTTAATCTAGAGGGGAGGGTGTGTCAAGCGCTCTCCCCTTTTAGTTGAAGGATTATCAATGGCTTTGCATCGTGACCTCACAGGCGACGAGCTACACGAACCGAAAGGTATCGACACTGCGCCAGCGGGTACTGTCTACGAGGCAGACGGTGTTGGCTCTGGTGAATGGGTAGACCGTCACGAAGGAAACCTTACACGAAACAAGTATTGGCTGAAGGGGCGAATTCCAGATGTGTCAACCCCTAACAGTCACGACTTCTTTTTTATCCCAGTTAAATCTAAGATTATTTCACTGTCGGCTGTCCTAGAAGGGACTATTACGACAGCAAATGCGACGTTGACAATCTACGTCAACGGTGTCGCTTTTACAGATACTTTACTAATTCCATTTGCAGGTAGTACTGCTGGGTCAGCTTTTAACGTTAATGCTCTTACTGCTAATGTTCTCAATCCGGGTGTTGTTTTGGAAGTACGCAGCGACGGTGCTTCTGATGGAGCCATTGCGGCCCACATCCAGTTAGGCCTACAGGCGATTGACTAATGCCTTACAGTACTGACATTGAAGCTAATCAGCAAAACCCTATCTCCCCCTCGGTAGTTATGAACATGACGGAGCAACTGTTGTATAAGATTGCTGCGTTAGACGCTAGCGTACAATCAGGTTTTCGACGTATCGACGAGAAGATGGATAGGTTCCAAACGGACCTACATGAATCTCAAATTAATCTTAACGACCGTATTAATCAATTGGATAAAGAATTTGGCGAGGCAATCCTCTTCAAACGTCAGCGTATTGACAAGCTTGAAGAAAGGCAGCGCGAACAATGTGAGGCTATTAACCACCGTATTAGTCAAGTAGAAACGTGGCAGAAGATTCTTACTGCGCGTATGACTCTCGCTGGCGGTGTTGTTGTTGCTGTCTGGACGTTCGTTGCCCCCGTCATCCGTAATGCCTTCGGACTAGGAGAATAACAAGTGGGAAGTAAAGTCAGCGGCGGCACCCTCGGCAATCCACTGAACTCGTCGTTCACAGTCGAGTTGAATCAGTCACTAGACCGCCTAGCCGATGAGTTTGACAAGGTTGTGTATCGTGATGGGTCTCAGGACATAACTGGGACTGTCAACGCTAACTCCAATCGTATTATCAATCTTCCTCCTCCGATGCACGTTTCGGAGCCTGTTCGTGTGCAGGACTTAATGGACCTGTTGCCGGACCCTAACGCTGCTCAGGACGTACTTTTACGATTTCACCTGTCGCAACCGAACGGCGGTACCCTAGTAGGTTTTAAGGCGGCTGGTACAGGGTCAGTTAATCGCTCAGTAGAAGATAAGCTGCGTGAAAAGGTTAGTGTCAAAGATTTTGGTGCTGTAGGCGACGGTATTTCTAACGACACTGCTGCTATTCAGGCTGCGCTGAACACCGGTAAAAATGTGTACGCCCCGGCTGGTACCTATTTGGTTAATGCGCCTCTAAACATTACCATTGACGGCACTGGTTTCTACGGAGACGGTTACTCTACTAAGATTCTCACCAGTGACCCGACAGGCGACATCTTTGTTATTGGTAACGGTACCAATGAAATCTCTGGACTGAAGTTCCATGATTTCCGGGTTTGGTCCACTGTTACTAAAACCGCTGGCGCTATTTTCAACTGCCGGTTTATTTCCGACAGCCGTTTCTCCGACATTCATGCAGGTTCGTTGGATGACTACGTAGCAAGTGGTAATGCCAACCGTTTGTTTGACGGATACATTTTCGACCGTTTCTCAGAAATTACCGTTCACGACGGTCAGTGTGTAGCTTCTAACAAGCTCATTCAATGCCGTGGCAACTTGGACCAGTCGTTTGGAGCAGAGCTTTCTATTGGCGGCAACTGGCGAGGTGTTCATGCTGTTGTTGGCATCCATCAGGGCGGAGGTGCTGGCGGAGTCTACTACGGACGTTGTGACATTAGTAACTGTGCTACAGGAGTCTTGATTGACCAAGCACTAACAAACACCTTTAATCGAGAAGCTTTCTTCGCTGCTGACTTTACGGTTGACACCTGTGGTGTAGGCGTACATATTAATCAGACAACTGCGTCGGATGCTCAATTCCTGTTCAACCGTACGTGGATAGCTGGATGTAGTTCTCACGGTCTACGAGTTCAGGCGGCTAACGCTGCGCGTGTAGTTGCACTTATTCACACCTACAAGAATGGTGGTGATGGTATTCGTCTAGAGGATGCGTCTGCGTATCTTGTAGTACCAAGTGCAAGCCGTTTCGATCTTAATACGGGCTGGGGTATCAATCCTACTGTCCTTAGTACTCGAATGACGATTCAGAACCCGTCGTTCCTCGCTAATGGTCTTGGAACATTTAACCCCGCTTCTAACAGCAAGTTGGAAACTCGTCAACTAGGTAGTGTCAATACTGTTGTTTCTCCTACTGTCGGTTGGGGGAATGACTTTAGTGAAAACACTATGACGGTTGCCAATGGTGCTAATGAAGCTTTGGCTTCTGGTTCAGGGCTTATTGTCGTTTCTAATCCAACCAACGGGCATACGGCAGCTTACATTGTAGGCGGCGGTACCGTAATGCTGCTTGCGACTACTGGTTCTAGCTGGGTTGCTCCTACCACATCTCCGGGAGCGGGTCAGGCTAGCATTCAGTGGAACGGCTCAACGACCTATCGTCTGTACAACAATACGGGTGGTAGTGAGGACTTCATCATTGCTCTGGCTGCTCGAAGCCGTAACTCTAACTAAGGCCACTTGAATGCGGAAGATGACTCTCCTAGAGATGGTGCAAAACATCCTGTCCGCTATGAACAGCGATGAGGTTAGCTCTATTGCCGACACCGTTGAGTCCGTTCAGGTTGCCGAGATTATCAAGGAAACCTTTTACGAACAGTTTAACAACATCTTTGTCCCTGAGTTTCAGTCGTTATTTCAGTTGGAGTCGCTGAATAACTTGAGCCGCCCTAACTACATGAAGATTCCTGATAACGTCAGTAAGATTGAATGGATTAAATACCGAGACGTTAACGACCTGTTCCAGTTTGTTAGGTACGAGAATCCAGAGGATTTCCTTACTCGTCAGCTAGCTTTTAAGGCTGGCTACAATTTGGCTCAGATTACCGACCCTACAGGAATCAACTACTTCATTGAGACTAATCGTAACCCCACGCGGTATACGATGTTCGATGACAAACATATTGTTTTTGATTCAATCGACCTAGTACACGAAGCTACCCTGCAAAGCACTAATAGCTTGGCGTATGGATTGAAGACTCAAGAGTTCGAAATGGAGGACGATTACGTCCCCCCTATTGACGCTAACTTGTTCCCGTTGCTGCTGTCAGAGGCTAAGTCGGTGGCATTCATCAACTTGAAACAAGTGTCATCCAGCAAGGAGGAACAGAGGGCGCGTCGTCAACGTATAAGGATGCAGAATGACCAATTCAGAAGCAGAGCCGCGCAACACGAGTATTGGGAACGAGGACGTAATTACTCCTTCCGACGTTGGTAAGTTTGTTTCCAACAAAGGAACGGAATTTGAGGTTCGAGTTCGGCCAAACGGTTTGTACTTTGTACACATGAAAGCTGGTGGAAAGACTCCTCCTCTTTGTGACGAACACTTTACTACGAGGTCCGCAGCCGAACTGGCGCTGACCCGATACCTTCAAAAAGGCGACCGTCTAGGTTACGCTCAGTATCCAGATAAGGAACGTAATGCCAAGAGCAAAACTAAACAAGCTGTACAGGACGTTCGTGAAAGGGCTGATAACAGAAGCTAGCCCTTTAACGTATCCAGCAGATGCTAGTATTGGTGAGCTTAACACTGTAGTCAGTCGTAAGGGTAATCGTACCCGTCGTCGTGGACTTCGTTACGAAGAAGGTTTCGTTTTAAACGAGATTGAAAGCACCTCTGGTGACGAAGCTGTTAGTGAATATGTATGGCATTCGGTAGCTAAGCAGGAAGGCAAGGTTGTTTCTGTTATCCAGATTGGGGACAAGCTCCATTTCTGGACTGTAGACGAGGCTCCTCTTTCTGACAACAAACTTAGCTACACTATCGACCTTAAGGAGTTTCGTGCCCCTTCAGCTAACGCTGGTGAGATTAAGCGAGAACCCGCACGATTTTCTTCGGGTGCGGGATTCTTATTTGTCGCTCATCCTCTCTGCGACCCTATCGTAGTTGAGCACAACCTAAACACTGGAAATTACACGGCTATTAAAGTTGTTATTCAGGTCCGTGACTTTGATGGTGTTTACGACGGACTGGCTAACGATGAAGAACCGCTAACTCTGTCCCCAGAACACCATTACAATTTGCGTAATCAGGGGTGGGTGTCACCGGGTGAGTTCGTGGTTCCTGCTGTGTCTGATGCAAGCGTTGGTTTGCCGGGTACGAACGAAGGAACAACGACGGATACTGGAACGTATTATGACCCGTACACTGGACGGCCCCGTGAATATTCGAGCGGTAGTGGTTATAATAAACTACAGCCCGCTGACCAACAGGAACTCTAATGGGTACTTCTTTTGAAGACGTAATCGGTAACCTTCGCAATCAGCAAGTAACTTTCGGTAGTAACCCTATCGCAATTTACTTCAACTCTATGCGCCGGTATCCGGGAAACAACAAGCAATGGTGGGTTGCTAAGGCCCCTGCTGACGATGAAGAGAAGAAAATCAAGGCCGGGGATTTTCTACCGGACGTTCTCAATAAGCTGTACACTGGTAATACTCGTGCCCCTCGTGGGCATTTTATCATGGACGCTTTCCGTCGTAACCGTTCAGCGGTCTCCGGTGTTGCAGGTCTGCCAATTGACGAACGCAAGTATAGGCCAACAACTACTACGTTCTTTAGTGGACGTGCGTGGTGGGCTGCTGGTAGTGACGTTTACTACTCTCAAGTAATTGACAGCCGGGTTAAGGCTGGACTGTGTTATCAAGAAGCAGACCCTACGTCGGAGGATGTCAGTGACCTAATCGCTACTGACGGCGGTCACGTACCTATCCCTGAAGCCCGCAATATCCAGCACATGGTTCCTCTTGGTAATGGCGTACTAGTCTTTGCCTTGAACGGCGTGTGGTTTATCAGTGGTGGGGACAGTGCGTTCTCCGCTACCAACGTTGCGGTTTCAAAAGTTAGCTCTATCGGCACCCACAACCCCATGTCGATTGTTGTTGTTGACAGCACTGTGTTTTGGTGGAGCGAAGTAGGTATCCACGCCTTAGAACAGGCTAGTGGTCAGTTTGGACCTATCCCCGGTAAGTTTGGCAACACCAACCTTGCTGAGCAAACCATTCAAACGTTCTATAACAATATTCCAGAGAGCAGTAAGACCCACGCAAAGGCTATCTACGACCCAAAGAACAACATTGTTCAGTGGTTGTACAGTGACCCGTTTGTCCCGTACCGCTACAATAAGATTCTCAACTTTGATGTTACTCTTGGGGCGTTCTACCCGTGGAGTATCTCTGAGATTGAAGATGGTCCACGCATAGCTGGTGTCGTTCTAGACCCCGGCCTCGTTACTTCTCAAGTGCAAGAAGACGTAACCACATCCTCAGGGGGACAAGTGCTTACGATTTCTCTTGACAAAGTTGAGACTTCGGTGTATAATACTACTGTAGAGACGAGGCAGACAAACCTACACTATCTTACTCAGGTAGGTAACAAATACACCTTTTCTAAGTTTGATAATGGTTCGTATGTTGATTGGGAAACCTTCGATGGAAAGGGTGTTCCCTATTTGTCGTACCTAGAAACTGGATACGAGCTTCACGAAGACGCTATGCGTAAGAAGGAAGCAGTTCGTGTGTTTGTTTATTTCCGTAGAACGGAAGACGATGCACTAGGTTCTCCCAGTTCTTGTATGATGACTACCAAGTGGGATTGGTCTGCTAACTCTTATTCTAACCGTTGGTCTCGTCCTGTTCAGGTCTACAGGCCACGTCAGTTCCAAATCCCAACCACCGCTGACCTCGAAGAAGGCTTTCCTGTGGTTGTTTCAAATAACAAGGTACGTGGTAATGGAAAATCAGTCCAGTTCCGATTCGAGTGCGCCGAGCCTGACAAAAACTTCGACCTCCTTGGTTGGGCAGTTGCGTACAGCGGGAATACCGAACCTTAATGTCGTTTACGAGGACGACCTATGTACGTGCATCATTCATGATTACTACGGCGATGGGTCCTACTTAGTTTTCCATGTTGAAGTAGTTAAGACGACCAAGCGGTCTGTTCTCGAACACTACCACTACGTCATTGACTCCATCTGTGAAGCGCTCAAAGAAAAGGGCAGAACTGAACTGGAGTGTTGGGTTGTTACCGACGAACAGATTAGGTTCGCCCTCCATTTTGGCTTTACGGAAATTCTTGGAGAGTTGACAATTCACAACAAACGTCTCACTCCTGCTGTTTACAGGTTAGTAAGGAAGTTCGATTAATGGCTCCTATTGCTATTATTGCTGCTGTTGGTGTTGGTGTTGGTGCCGTAGGCGCGTACGCTAGCTACAAGAACCAGCAGAAGATGATTAAAGAGCAGAAGAAGGCTGCCCGATACCAGAGACAGCAGGACCGCGTTAAGGCTGCTCAGGAGCGTCGAGAAGCTATCCGCAACGCTCGTATCGCTACCGGTAACAGTGCTCAGGCGGCTGTTAATCAAGGGGTAGAGAGTACGTCAGCTTCGCTAGGTGCTCTTGGTTCTATCCAGAGCCAGCTTAATCAAGGTCTTTCTTTCCTTGACACACAGAACCAACTTTCTGATTTAGCAAGTATCGCACTGGGTAAGGCCAATAAATACGAGCAGCGTGCTGTTACGTGGGGTCAAGTAAGTAAGCTCGGTATGACCGTTGCACAGAACGCTAATCCCATTGCCAAGCAAGTGTTCGGCGCTAATAAGGGCGAATAATGGCTACAGCTTTTGACGACATTAGTGAGTATCAGTCCAAGGCCCAAGAAGCCGAGAACGTATTCAACGACATTGCATTGAACACACGCACTCAGGAAGAGTTGCGTGAACCCTCTACTACACTTACTTTCCTCACCTCTCTCGCTCAGGTTAAGAACACTGACAGCCCTCTTACGGCACTGACCGAAGAGGCACTTGAGGGTACCCGTAATCTTTTGCGGTTGGGCGAAGAAAAGACTCTTCGTAATCAGATTGCTATTCGTCAGCAGGAGAAGGACCTAGCTGGCCTGAGTAATCTTCGTAGCCAGATGGGTAACGGTCTTTCTACCAACGACCTCAACACCATCCAGAAGGCGTACAGCAACGTACTGACGTACGACTTAGAGAAGAAGTCGGCTATCGCCATCGAACGCGAAGCGATTGAGCGTATCCAGCAAATGGCTGCTAGCGACCCCACTCAGGCGCGTGTCCTTTTGGACAACCTAGAAAAGGGTGATGCGGACCAGACTGTTCGTGACTTCAACGTTAAGCTTCAGATTCTCCGTCAGCGGGCTGAGGAATTGGACGGTGAGTACCAGCAGCAGGGCTGGGGCAAAACTGTGATGAACTTCGTCATGAACCTCATTCCTCTCAACTACAACTTTGCTCGCAGTGGCGTGGTTGGAGAAGGTGGTCTCGGTTCGTGGCTTGCGGTTGGTGAAGGTCTTCGTGACCAGAGCGAACGTCTGTGGTCTATGGACATGGATGAGTTCATTGAGTTCACTAAGAAGGACGGGGCTCTCATGCAGTCCATTCGCAGTAATGCGACGACTGCCTTTGACATTACGTATGACCCTGCCATGGCTGGTGAAATCATTGAGAACCTGACCAGTATGACGGACAACAGCCGCACTTGGTCCAATATTTGGGGAGGTGTTGAAGTTGCTTCGGTCGTTCCTTGGACTCGCCTTACTCGTGTTACTCGTAATCTGGTTGCTAGTGGTGCTCCTCGTGAGGCTGCACGGAATCTAGACAACGCTATCGAAGCTATGGATGCTCGTGGCCCTGCGGCCATGGAGAAGGCTACCGGTGTAACTCCGGAGGAACTGGCAGATGAGCTTAGCGTTAGCCATATTAAGCCTAAGCCTGATGATGAAGTGCCTATGTCCGAACAGGTACGTGTTCACCGTGAGGCTGCCCAACAGGCCCTCAAGGAGTTGTTCGACCCAGCTACCGGTTACCGGTTTAACAGTGCCGATGAGCTACAGGCCGCGTTTGAGGCTGTCAAGGAAAGTGTAGGCAACCGTATCGGTCGCTCCATCAAAGACTTCAAGCTTAAGCAGGAGGTTCTTCCGGGTGGTCAGCAGGTTCACTACGTAGAGTACATCTTCGGTAAGAAGGACGGACACGGCTTCGCCACCAAACTCGCTGCTCAGCGTAGCGCGGCTGCTAAGGGTGTGGGTGACGCAGAGATTACTCAGATAGTCAACACCCCTATGGAGATTGGTGCGGCTGCTCAACATGCGAAAGCAGGGCGCACTCTTCGTGTGTTTCATGGTACCAGAGGCGAAATAATTGGAGACCTTCGTGCCAGTTCTACAGGTAAACTCGGAGCAGGTCTGTATGTGAGCGATGATGCAGCAGTAGCTAGTAGTTATGCACGAGGAACTGATGGCACACAGCTTCGCCCTCTGCGTATTAATTCTAGCAAGATTTTTGGATATGATAACTTAGAGGGTTGGACGAAGGCTGATTTAGATAAAGCTTTAGATGAACTTGGTTTCGACACCGTTGATTTCTACGACCGTCATGGCGGGCGGCTCGACATTATAAATAAAGGTACGAAAGCAAATCCTTTCCGTAGCCGAGACGTACTCCGTTCGCTTCAAGATGAAGCTAATGAAATGGACGCTCAGAGCTTGGACGACTACCTTGATTGGACAGGAGAAGAATCCCTTAATACTCGCCTGAAAGAAAAAGGGTACGAAGGTGTTGCGGGTAAGTGGGACAACGACAGAGAAATTAACGTTTTTGACCCTAATACTGCTGCTCCTGAATTTCTTCCGACACAAGTGTTTCAGGACGTTAGCGGTCAGTACTTCGTTCGTGGTCGTGTTAACATCTCGGACACTCAGTTCTTTACTAATCCTCTGACTCCTCCGAGCCAAGGGTTCCTTAGTCGTATGTTCGGTCGGTGGATTCGTTCTGCTCCTCGCATCACTGACGAAGCTCTGCACGGTCGTGCGCTTGAGGCTGGTACGTACATCAACCGTGCCCACAAGGCAATTCAGGGGAACATCATGTCTACCTTCGGTGCTCTGCCGAAGCAGTCGCGTGAGGTTGTCCAGCAGATTGCGTTGAAGGGTCAGAACCTAGAGCGTTGGTTTAAGCCTGACGAGTTCAGTTATCTGACTGAGCGTCTCGTAGGCCGCAAGGCTACCGAGCAGGAGCTAGACGCTTACGCTAAGTTCAAACTGTACAACGACATGGACTGGGAGCTTCGTAACACCGCTCAGTACGTTGACGGTATCATGAAGGGGAAGGAGACTGTTAAGTTCGAAACTGTCGCCGGTCGCTTCGACGGTGACGCCAAGATTGACTACGACCTTAACGTCATGCCCAAGGAGCGTGTCTACGACGCCAGCAAAAACGTCCACTTCACTAAGCAGAACAACCCTCTAACCCGTGACCGTCTGAACAAGATGAAAAATGACGGGTACGTTATGGTTAATCTGTCCGACGAACCCCTGACGTTCCCTGACGGTACTCGCGTTAATCGGATTCTCATCAAAAAGCACGAAGTCGAGATTAGTCCGCTGAAGCGGGAGCAGTTGCAGTACACCGAAGGCGGGCACCGTATGTACGCCGACAAGGTATTTGTGAAGCAGGGCCGCAAGGGCAAGCAGCCTGACACCGGCTCTGAATATTTGCTGTCTCCTTCCACTCTGCGTACGGCTGAGAACATTGCCGAAGGTAAGAAGTGGGCTGACACGATGAACCGTGCTCGGCTTGCGGTGAAGGAAAACCCCGGTATCCACGAGACGCTGCTGGACGACATTTTCGAGAACAATCCCGGTTACCCAACTGGGCGTGAGTTCTTGGATATGGTTGACGAGGATATTATCAACCTTGACAATCCGTTTGAGGCTGTTTGGGACCGTGACCTTCCGTCGATGTATCGTCAGTCGGGTGAAGACGTTACTCGTCTATTCGATGAAGATGAGTTGGGTATCAACGGCTACTACCGCACCACTGGACGTATGTACACGTCTCGCAAGGGTGAGATTCTACGCAACACCAAGGGCGAGGTAGCGGAGACCATTGACCCGTACGACACTCTCTCCACGTCACTTGAGCAGGTTACCCGTCAGTTGGGGCTGTTCAACTACAAGGTTGAGGGTATGGAGCGCTTCGCTAACACGTACAGGAAGTATCTGGACGTCCAGCCTAACCACCGGTTCACCAGTCAGATTCTCACTGAGGCTAAGGTTCGTCCTGACGTTCCAGTGGAACTGAAGAATCAGATTGAGTCGCAGCGGGCTTCCATCTTGAACACTTTGCGGTTCGAGACTCCGGAAGACAAATTGGCTCGTCAGATGTGGCAGAACACCGCTGAGTGGGTCATTGGCAGTGGCGACAATGCTGCTCGCAAGTGGGCGCATGACGCTGTTCTGTGGTGGCAGGAGCGTAACCCCATATCTGCTATTCGCGGAATGGTGTTCGACATGAAGCTGGGTATGTTCAACCCTGCACAGCTTCTTATTCAGTCGTCCACGATGCTGTCGGCTACGGCACTGTCTCCCAAGTACGGTATGTACGGTATGGCGGGTATCTACCCGATTCACCGCTACTTGCTGTCTCAGGGTAGCGAGAACATCCTCGACACCTTCGCCAAGCGCGGTGTTGGTAAGACGATGGGGTTCAAGTCTGAGCAAGAGTTCAAGGAGTTCGCTCGGCACTTGCAGACCCACGGCTTTGCTGACATGAACGGTAGTCACATCATGATTAACGACTACGGTCCTGCTGCTCACTTCGGGTCGCTTGGGTCGAAAGTCGATAAGGCACGTGAAACTGGTCGTGTGTTCTTCTACACGTCAGAAACGTGGAATCGTATCGTTGCTTACCGCATTGCTTGGGGTGAGGCGATGGACGCTGGTCTTAAGCCTAACCAGATGAACTTCACTGCTGACGTTCTGCGTCGTGCTGACGATTATTCGTTCAACATGACCAGTGAGTCGGCTGCGTACTGGCAGAAGGGCGTCCTTTCAATTCCTACGCAGTTCTGGGCGTACAACCTTCGTATGATGGACGCTATGCTCGGCAAGCGGTTCACTCCGGCTCAGCGTATCCGTCTTGCTACCATGCAGATGGGTATTGCTGGTACGGCAGGTATTCCGGGTCTTGCGGCTCTGAGTGAATATCTGAAGCAGCAGAACGGCAGTGCTCCGGACATTGACAGCATTGCTGGTGTTGTTGACCGTGGTTTGATTGATTTCATCAACTACCAGATGACTGGTGAGGACGTTGCCATTGGTGAACGTGTCGGCACTGGTGGGTGGGCTACGGAAGTCGTCAAGGGTCTGTTCGGTACCAGTGAGTACGGCGAGAAGTCCTTCATGGACATTGCCGGTGGTGCTTCCTACAGCATCGGTAAGAAGGCCCTTCAAGCTGGTGGTAGTATTCTAGGCGCTCTTGCAGATTACTCTGCGGCTGAGAGCGGCGCTGACATGGGCGAGAAGGCTATCGTTGGTGAAAAGTTTGTCCAGTTGCTTAAGGAGGTTTCAACCTTCTCCAATGCAACTAAGGCGATGATGATTCACCAGCACGGTATTTATATGTCGAACAAAGGTACCGTCCTCATCCACGACCTACCTCCGGGTCAGGCTCTTTACACGTTGTTGTCGTTCCGTCCTGAGAAGGCTGCTGAAATTGGCTACCTCATGGCGTGGGACAAGAACAAACAAGAGAGCATCAAGGAGGTAGCTACCCAGCTTCGCAACTGGAGACAACAGGCAATTACTAATCCGGACTTGATGGAAGAGAACATGCAAAAGGCTAATGCCCTCATTCGTATGTTGCCTGTGCAGGACCGTCCGGAAGTAATCAAACAGACTAACCGTATCACCGATTCTTCGTTCTATGAACACATTGAACGCAAGGTGTCGGAAGAACAAATGAAAGAGAATATGGCAGAAGGACTTGCTGAATAATGGCTGACTTAACTGAACGCCTACCGCTTACTCAGGGCACTAACCGGATTATCGAAGACCCGGCTGGCCCCAGTTTCCTGAATACGGCTCTTGACTTTGCCAGTGACACGCTAGGCACGTATCTTAGTGTGCGTGACGACATTGCCAAGGACAAAGCTGCTCGTAAGAAACAGGAAGACGAGGCACGAGAGAAGGCCGCTCAGCAAGGTGTCATCGGTGCTCTGTACGGGGCACAAGACGACGTGGTTGCTGGTGCCAACGCTACTCGTGAACGCGCTGTAAATGACCAAGCGCTTAGTGATGCTGTGGTTGGTAGTGTTGACCGTTCCATGCCTTCGTTTGAGTTTAACGCTGCTACTGGCGAAGTCTTCCGTGGTGAGGATACTCCCATGGAGAACCCTGCGGCTAAGCGGGCTGCAGAGAGGGCTGGCACGGACCTAGGCAACGTGATTGCTGCAGTTGACCAAGGCCGTATGCCTCCGATTAGCCTAGAGGCGGCGCTTAACGGTCGTATCCGCAAGCTCTTCGAAGAGTACCCAGACCAGACTGAAGTCATTCTTGACATTCTAAAGAAGACGCCGGGTGCCGACGTTGTGTTCCAGAAGATTGAGGACGTTGCTGACTGGGGCGATTTTCGCCGTGAGCGTGACCAGAACGGCATTGAAGCTAACGATAAGTTCGAACAGTCGATGTACGAAGTTGGTATGAGGGCTATGGGTGAGCTTGCTGCCATTGGTGGCGTTGGCGGTGGACCTATGTCCCGTCAAGAGCTAGTGCAGCACGGTCTTCGTACCAGCCGTCTTGAGGCTGAGTTGGAAATGCGTAGCCGTAACACTAACATCCAGCTACAAGAAGCTCAGTTGACCGCAGAACAGCGTAAGGAAGTGCTACAGGAGAACGACCAAGAAATTTATCGTCTCATCACTGGTGACCTTGCCGCTGACTCCGCTCCACTCATTCAGGCGGCTCAGGGGCTTGCTATGAGCGTGGCTGGTGACCTCACTGGACAAGATATTAAGCGGTGGGAAGAGCTAGGGCTCCGCGCCAACAGTGCTGCATCTAACTGGGTGAACGGTGCTGTCAATCTCGCCATTCAGCGTGGCTATCGTGGAGACGTAGAAGGTCTGCGCACTCAGTTGACCAATCAGTTCAAGCCTATGCTGGACCTGTTCAGTGGAGACTTCTCTGTTGCCAAGGTTAACAACAGGGCGCTGGATTCGATTAAGACCAACCTCGGTATCAACATTCAACAGGCTCTTCCCGTGTTCAGTGCGTTGAAGGAAGCTGGATTTGATGTTCAGTCTATGCCGGGTCTTATGGCCGGTATCGCTGCTAACCCGAACCTGAACACTCGTCTGGCTCAGGAAGTTAAGGGCTTCAACACTGACTTTGGTCGTGAACGTGCGTCTACTCGTCTCATGAACATCGTTCGTATTCTGCGTGGTGAGGCTACGCTTCGTGAGTTCTCTCCTGCTGAGGCTCGTGCTGCGCTGCCTACGTTGTACGTTACGGCTCGTGAGGGCTCCAAGGAGTACGCTCGTGGTCTTAGCGACAACGCTGACGTTGTGCTTAACTCTGTGGGTGAGGTCACTCTGGCTACCCGTCAGCTTACTCCTGCCAGTGGCGTAGGAGCACACTACGCAGCGGTTCTTGGTATCGGTGGTGCCAACGTTCGTGCTGCTCTCAAGCGGGCTGCTAGGGACCCTAACACTGACAAGACAGAGGTTACTGCAACGATTCAGGCTGTTCGCGCTGGCGCTGCTCACATTCTCAACAACGTTCAGGTCAACATGGCCGGTATCAACCGGACCAGTAATCTGTTTCAAGTTAAGTGGGACAACGCTAACGGTCGGTACGTTATCGACAACAGCAAGCAGCGGGCGGCTGTAGCTTCGGCTAGCCGTGGACCACAAGGTGGAGACAGGTTCTCTCGTATGGCTGGTGCTCAGGCTGCGGGCAACTTCGCTAACGCCACTGTACCGGAAGCTATGAAGCAGTGGGTTGAGGCAGCGAACATCTCACTGGATACGATTATTGACCTTGGGCCTGTTGACCCGACCACTCCGAAGGGTACGGACCTAGAGCTTCGTCGTTACTACGGTAACGGTCAGTCTCTCAAGTCGGCACAGCCGGGTGAGCAAATTAATCCGACGAAGGACCGTAACCAGTTGTTCGAGACTCTTGAGCGGGGTCTTGGCGCTATCACTCCAGATGCTCCTGAAGTGGCTCCTCCGAAGAAGCGCGGTACTCCTCGTAACTTCAGGGCTGAAGCTCAGGCTGCTGGATTGGATGAGGATGTTATTGCCGCTGCTCAGCGACACGGCGTACCAGAAGCTATTGCTTTTGCGTTGATTGGTACTGAATCCTCTTTCCGTCCCGGAGTAGAGGGTATAGTTATCGACAACCCTAAGTCAATGCACTATGGGGACAGAGCGATTGGGCTTGGACAGGTCATGGCTAAGACCGCAGCAGAATACGGTATCACCAACCGTAAGGCTCTAACTCCACAGCAGGAACTGGACCTTGCTTTCCGTTACTTATCGGACCTTAAAAAGAACAACAAGGGCGAAAGTTGGGAGGATGCTGTGTCCCGTTACTTCAGTGGACGCAATCTCAAAACGGCTGTTGCTGAAGGGGCTAACGATAAACTAACCGACGTACTTAGTTACGTAAGAGGAATCACGCAGTGACACTCAAGCAGAAGATTAGGGCGCTGATGAACGAGGGCGTCTATCATCAAGACGAATTGTTCCGTCTTATCTACCCTCACTACAATGGGCACTACTCCATTCTTCGTAAACAAATTGCAGAGGAGAAGAACCGCTAATGGCTGACCGTATAGTAAAAAGCAACTTCAAGAAGTTCCAGTTTAAGACGGAACTCCCTCCCGCGTATAAGCGCGTCCAAGCCAGTGGTAAGCTGAAGGACCCGGCTAATTCGCCACGTTCCATCAACTACAGCGCAAACAAGTACAAGAGGAGTCCTAAATAATGGGCATCCCTATTGTAGGAGACCTCATTAAGGGGGTTATTGACCGTGTTGGGGGAGTTGCTGACCAACTGATTGTTGATAAGGACAAGAAGCTCCAGCTTCAGGTTGAGCTAGAGCGCTTGAAGATTTCGGAGGCCAGCAAGGCGGAGGACCGTCTGCATCAGCAGATGATGGGTCAGATTGAAATCAACAAGGTAGAGGCTGCTTCTAGCAACGTGTTTGTTGCGGGGTGGCGTCCTGCTGCGGGCTGGGTATCGGTCGGTGGCCTTGCCTACGCGACTATCCTCGAACCTCTTGGCTCGTGGGCCGCCCGAGTGCTGTTCAAGTACAGCGGGAACTTTCCGGAGATTGACCCTACGCTACTCATCTTCACGCTGGGCGGTATGCTCGGTATCGGTACGCTTCGTACGATTGAGAAGGTGCAGGGTGTGGTCAACAAGGAGCCGGAACCCTCACCCCCGGCAGCGCCTCAAACCCGTACTGACGGTATCCCTGTTGAGCAACTCAACTTGGACCCGAAGACTGGGCGAGTGAAAGGAGCGCCGCCATGGAAGCGGTAGGCCGTGAACAGGCTATTCAGTACGCTATCCAGTGGTTAGAGTACAGCCTACGACAACCACAAACGGAATCAACAGCCACAGAACTAGGACAACCCACTCCAGAACTGCGTCCGATAGCGTGGGGGGCAAAGGTTTCTCCGACATTTCGTGAACGTGTCCTCTGGATTGAGCAAGACCTAGGTATCAACGCTGACTACCTAATGGCTTGCATGGCGTGGGAAAGTGGAGAGTCGTTCTCTCCGTCGAAGAAGAACATGGCTGGCTCCGGTGCCACGGGGCTGATTCAATTCATGCCCTCTACTGCCAAGGCCCTAGGGACCACCACGGCAGAGTTGGCGAGGATGACACCGGAAGACCAGCTTAACTACGTCTGGAAATACTTCGCTCCGTTTGACGGGAGACTGAAGAACCTAGGAGACGTATATATGGCAATCCTCTGGCCGAAGGCCGTTGGAAAGACAGACGACTACGTTCTGTTTGACAGGGGTATTGCCTACCGACAGAACGCCGGGCTGGATAAAGATAAAAACGGAAAGGTTACTCGTGGAGAGTGTATTACTAAGATACAAGAAAAGCTGGCGAAGGGTCTCTTGCCAGCCAATCTTGGTTAATCCTCGTGCAGTCCTCGAACCTTAATCTGGATGATGTTCTGAACGGCTGACTTCGGTATAATCATTAACTGACTAACCTGCTCAGGGTCTTCTGCGTAGTTAGGGGCAAGCATAACAGCGTCGTCTTCGATACTGATTACGAACCCCACACTATTCACCAGAAGGCCTTGAGTCGTGTTTACGTCAATCTCGTCTACGAACTTCCAACCATCTAGGTCCATATGGGAGTCCACCCACTGCACTAGTACTAGGTCCCTCATACAAGTACTTCCTTTTGGTATTTTGGGTCAGTCCAGAAGTCTTTAGCATAAGCACGAGACTTGAACTCAAGAGAAACCTTGAAATGCGTTTTGTCAACGACTTCATCGGGCGGTGATTCCCTTCCTTCCATTTCAACAACTACAAAACCCTTGCTACGATTGTACTGGTCTACGCGGTCTGCGAACTCTTCGAGTTGCTCTAGGCTCTTGCACGTCAGTCCGTGCTGTAGAACTTTGGTCATCTTCAATCTCCACTACTTCTGATTTCTTTCGGAGAACAATCTCATAGTTGCCCCGCATGAACTCAGCCATTTTCTTCGTTGGATAAGGACCGATAGGGTCCAAGTCAGTAGGGGAGCCGTCTGGCTCCACCCACCGTAAGTAATACCTAACCATCTACTGCTGCTCCAATCTCGACAATTTCACACACACCGCCAGCGCAAGCTAGCTCCTGTGTGCCTGTAGTCGTGTCTTCCTTTTCAAACAACTGAAGCTGGGTCCAGTCAATGGATTCCGGCATTTGCTTTAAGAACTCATTGTACTGTTCTTCAGTAATCTCTTCGTACGGCATCTGCATGTAGCTTCCACCATCATATGGGAGAAAGGAGACGCCACTAAGAGTGTCAAAATTACGATACACCCAAGCTCCAACATCCATCCACTCCTCTTCCTTGACGTTAATAGTCGCAGAAGGCTTGTGCTCGCACCAGTTGTCCTGCAGCGTCTTCCATAGTTCGAGGCTACTAATAGCCGTTGACTGATGACGGGTTTGACTTCCTTCCGGTGCCTTCTGTGGGAAGGTGAACACTATGTTGGAAGGATTCATTACGTCAACTTCATTAGGGACTCCTGCAGCCATAAGAAACTGTGTGAGAGGGTCCTTGATGTCACCACGGACACGACGCAGATAATAAGGAGCAAAACGGTCGTGCATACCAGAAGCAGCACCAACAAGTTGAGAAACCGTACCAGAAGGTTTGACACAAGTCGTAGCAGTGGACTGGGGTATTCCGAGCCTTTCTGCCCACTCTGCGTTGGTGTCAATGACGACTTGCTTGAGTCCCTGAAGAGCTTCTGGGGTGAGCGCTTCAAGATTGTCACAGATACCGGTGAGTGACACCCCGAGGAGTCGTTCTTCATCACAGTTCCTCTTCCAAATTGGTCTTAGGTATCGGAAGTTGGTGAACGTCGATTGGATGGTCCCAAGGATGGAAGCGATGCGAGCCTTGCGCTTAAGGTCATCAAGGTTGTCTCCGCTTCGGACAACCACTTCCGATAGGTTGCAAAATTGATATGGTCTAAGGATGATTTCGGAACAAGGGTTAGTTCCAAATTCGTGAGTTGACTCCCTACGTCCGCTGCTCTCTGCGATATTCTGGCAAGCGTATCGACTAAAGAATCCACGTTCTCCTGACTTAGACTCATACAACGCATTCCATTCTGTCATGAACAGTTCCATGTCCGGACGACGCCGAGGATACACAGCACTGTTGTTAGCCAACCTACGCTCAGGCGTACGGTCCCACCAGTTACCAGACTTAGCCGCCCGCATCCTGTCGTCAGTTACGTCAGATAGGCTAATCATAGCAGAGCGACGAACGCCGCCGACTACCACAACGTCACCAATCTTACACATAATGTCGTGACACTCTAGCGAGCTAAGCTTGCGTCCCTTGGCACGTTGGAACTTATCGACGGTGTATCGAAACAAATCGACAAGGGGCTCAGGCCCGCTAGCACGTCCGCCAAAGGTTTTAAGTCGCGCACCCCTAGGCCGAAGTTTCGACACGTCCCATTCTGGAATAGAACCTGAATAGAGAAGAGCGATGAGTTGCCGTAGCGCTGTTGCCCAGCCGATTTTACTGTCTGCAACAACGATAGTAGTTCCTGCTGGGTGTAGTTCTTCAGGGACCTCTGGTAGCTTATCGGTGTATTGTCGCTCGACACTGAATCCAACTCCTGTTCCACACATAAGAATGTACATGGCTTCGTCAAAAGACTTAGCGTTGTCAACAGGCAGATAGGCGCAGTTGTAAGCAGCTACATTGTCACGGTCCAGCGCTGGTCCAGCAGTCATCATCGCCCGCATGGACGGCATGACTTCTAGGTTGTAGATAGCGTCGTACAATTCTTGAAATAAACCATCAGCAACCCTATCACCAGCAAGCCCTGTGCGTAATAGATAATAGTCTACAAGACGACGTACTGTTTCGTCCCACGTCTCTCGCCTGTTGTCTTCTTCACGCCAACGAGCGTATCGGCTCTGGTGGATGAATTCTTCGTAGTAAGTTGGAAAAGGGCTAGGATTCATAGACGACAAAATGTACCTCTTTCTTCTCTGCGTATTTAATCATATCTCTAGTGCCTACACTTTCTTCTGTAGGGAACGCTATTACAATATCTACAGGAAAGTGATCAAGCATCCATCTGTTACGAATAGGACCAGCAGCTTTTTTATAATAATCCCAATTGGCGGGACATTCAAAACAAGGAAGCCCTTTCTCTTCAGCGTACTTTTTAGCAAGAGCATCTGCTCCACGAGGATTTTTACCATGAACAATAACGGTTACACCTTCGTTCTCCATAACCGTCTTAAATTTTTCATAGTCAGTAAAAGTGCGACTACCTGAAATAAGCGCTCTCATTCTTTCGGTGCCATTCCTAGTTTGTATGCCCAATATTCGTCATCTGCCTCCTGTCGATGCAGTTCATCAATGAGATGACAACGTTTCGTTTCACGGATACGGGGACCGTACCTACCACTGGTAAGCAGGTC
>ERZ1066122.363-NODE-363-length-48795-cov-35.800205_pt1 | contig 48795 bp, 39 predicted proteins | sample MGYA00382769_ERZ1066122 | MGnify/ENA primary metagenome ERZ1066122 (study PRJEB33369, sample SAMEA5778352) | biofilm metagenome | biome: Industrial cooling water; feature: Water cooling tower basin; material: Biofilm | place: United Arab Emirates | collected... | reverse complement strand
GCTCGATGCGCAGCAGGACGCCGTACCCGTGCAGCTTCCCGAGCGAGACGGCCTTCAGGATCAGCAGGTCCAGCGTACCGGGCAGCAGCGCGGCGGAATCGGTCATGGCGCTCTCTCCTATTCAAGTTAGGAGGAGGATAGTCGACGTCTCCTATTACTACAACGAGACTTTTGGTTCACGCCGCCTTCGGCGTTTGTGGCGGACGGCGGTCCGCTTCGCGTGCGCGCGATAGGCGGCGTAGTTCCGTTCCTGACGGTAGCGGACGATGGCGAGCGCCCGGGCGAGGCTCAGCTCGTGGGGCTCGCGCAGCACGGCGGCCAGGAGCACCTTGGCCTGGGCGAGCGTCAGCGCCGGGTTTTTCCCCCCGCACCCGCAGCCGCAGGAGCAGATGGTGCGCGAGGAAGGTCTGGGTCATCTGGTGGTGCCAGCCGCGCCAGCTTCGCACCTCGTAGTGGTCCATCCCCAGTTCGCCCTTGGCTTCCTCGAAGGCGACCTCGATCGGCCAACGCGCGCCGCCGAGTCGCGCCAGCTCCGCGCGCGGGCAGTCCCACGGCGCATTGCTCAGGAAGTACTTCAGCGGCCGCTTGCCCCGGGCATCGGGCGTCAGCCCGCGGCGCAGCACCAGCCACGCCTCGGGTCCGGGTCGGCCGCCGCGCCGGGCGCGGGTCACGCGCAGGAAGGCGAAGTCGGCCGCGAGCTCGCCCTTCGCGCCTTCCTGGATCCGGCAGCGGCGCCAGGCACTCGCGGGCAGCACGGCCGCGATGCGGCGGACCTCCTGCGCGCGCGCGGTGCCCGGCACCACGCGCGGCCGCGTCCGCGGGCGCCCCAGCGGGCCGGGCCCGGGCGGCTCCACCGCGACGGCACCGACCCAGACGCGCGTACTCACCGGCACCTCCACGAAGTACCAGGGGCCCCGCGGGCCGCCCAGCGCCGCGGTGCCGTCGAGGAACTTCGGATCGGCACCATATGTCTCGTCCGCGAGCACCCAGCGCACGGGCAGCGCGCCGCGCTCGAGGGCCCCGCGCACCAGGCTCAATCCGAGCGCCGGCTCGGTCTGGAAGCGCAGCTCTGCCGGCACCGCGCAGCGCGCGCGCTCGGCCGCGTGCGCCGCGTCGAACCAGTCCTCGGGCAAGTAGAGCCGGCAGTCGAGGAACGTGCAGCCCTGTGCACTCGCGTAGGCGAGGAACACCCCGTGATTGGCAGTTGGCGACCTTGCCCAGGTGGCCGCAGTACTGGCGCGCGACGCCCACCGAGTGGGTGCCCTGCTTCGGGAAGCCGCTGCCGTCGACGATCAACCCGCCGTCCGCTGCCCCGAGGTCCTCGGCCACCAGGCCCTCACGCCGCGCCCGGATCGGCGCGTCCTCCCACGCCCCCTCCCCGAGGAACTGCTGCACCGCACGTACGGCCGCACGGTCGCCGCCGCGCAGCGCAAGGACCATCGGCTCGACGGTCTTGCGCTCCAACTCCGCGAGCTGCCCCTGCAGATAGAACGCGCTCCACTCCCGCTGTTCGCGCCGGGTGAACAGGTCGTGGAACTGCGCATGGTAGGCGACGAGCGCCTCCGCCATCGCCTCGGCGGTGTGGTCCGAGAGCGGCCCCGGGGGCCGTCCGCTCGGGGGCGCCGCTCTCTGCCTGGCCGACGCGGATTGCGGCGTGCGCATCGAAGCCCTCCTGGTGCCGGTCCTAGTGGATCATACCCCTCCGCCGGGAATATACCCCCCCCGAACAAGTCTCGTTGTAGTACTAGCCACCTATCACTTTGTCCACGTACGGGGTGAGCCGTAGAGGAGGGATGTCGTGGCCGAGGCGCAGGCAGTGGGCCAGGTAGTCCCAGCCCAGGCGGAAGTAGCTCTTGTCGCGCCGCTCCTTGCGGTCGAGGAGCGCTCTTTGCCCGCGCTTGACCACGACAGCGCCGAGGACCAGCAGCCAGACGTACGCCAGGCAGACGCCCGTAACTACTCAGCCCCTGCACGGTTGATGCATCGCCCTCTTCCAAGCAGGTCGAATCTGGGGAGGGCGAGATGCGGATGACGCGCGAGGAGATCCTGGCGATCGATGCGGCCGGTCCGGCGGCAGTGGTCCGCCTCGTGGAGGCGCTGCTGGCGCGCCTCGAGCCGCAGGAGCGCCAGATCGTCCAGCTCACGGCGCGCGTGGTGGAGTTGAGCGCGCGCGTGGAGGAGCTGGAGCGGCGACTGGCCCAGACCAGCCGCACCAGCCACAAGCCGCCCTCCAGCGACGGGCTGCGGCGGGCGCCGAAGCCGCGCAGCCTGCGCGCAGAGAGTACGCGTCGCTCGGGCGGGCAGCCGGGGCATGCGGGACAGACGCTGCGGCCGGTGGAAGCGCCCGAGGAGCGGCATCTGCATGCCCCCTCCTGCTGCACGTACTGCGGCTGCGCGCTGGCGGCGGTGACGGCCGAGTGCAGGCAGACGCGCCAGGTCTTCGATCTGCCCGAGCTGAAGGTGCGCGTCACGGAGCACGAAGTGCAGACCAAGCGCTGTCCGGGCTGCGGGGCGCTGAACCGGGGCCACTTCCCCCCTGGGGTGGAGGAGCCGGTGCAATACGGTCCGCGGCTCCTGGCGCTGGCGGCCTACCTGCAGAGCTACCAGCTGCTGCCCTTTGCCCGCACCTGTCAACGCCGATCGAAATCTGACCCGGGGGTGACGGTCGAAATCTGACCCACCGCCGGGACTCATTCGGGGGGTGCACCTCCTTTCGGCAGGGGCAGCGAGTGGGTGAAGAGGCCGGCCTGGCGCTTCTCCTTCAGTCGGTAGCTCTCGCCGCGGATGTGCAGCACGTGCGAGTGGTGCAGCAGCCGGTCCAGCATGGCGCTGGCGATGACGGGATCGCCGGCGAAGATCTCGCCCCAGTCGCTGAAGCCCTTGTTGCTGGTCACGATCAGGCTGCCCCTCTCGTAGCGCTTGGCCACGACCTGGAAGAGCAGGTTGCTCTGCAGCTTGTCCAGCGGCAGGTAGCCGATCTCGTCGATGATCAGCAGCGTGGGGGTGGTGTAGGTCTTCAGCTTCTCCTCCAGCCGGTTCTCGGGGAAGGCCCGTCCGAGCGCGCTGACCAGGTCGTCGGCGGTGGTGAAGAGCACACGTCGGCCCGCTTCACAGGCCTTCAAGGCCAAACCGATGCTGAGCATGGTCTTCCCCGTCCCGGGCGGGCCGACGATGAGGAGGTTGTCCCCGTGCTCCAGGAAGCGCAGGGTGGAGAGGTCCCGCACCCGGCGGCGATCCACGCTGGGCTGGACGTCGAAGTCGAAGCTCTCCAGCGGCTTCTTGTAGGGCAGCGCGGCGAAGCGCAGCAGCATCTCCACCTTGCGCGATCTGCGCTCCTCGAGCTCCACGGCCAGCAGCCGTTCCAGGAAGTCGAGGTAGCCCAGCTTCTCGCGGGCACACTCCTGGGCCACGTGGTCGATGATCCCCTCCAGCCGGGTGAGCTTCAGCGCCTGCAGCTGCTCACGCAGCCGCTCGCCCGCCGGCGTGGGCGCCAGCTTCAGCGTGCGCGGGCTCACCGGGCCACCTCCTCCAGGAAGCACTGGTAGACGGCCAGATCGCGCCGCTCGACCTCCACCTCGGGCAGCGCCACCAGCAGCAGCGGCAGCAGCGGGGTGGACCCGGGCAGCGCTACAAGAGCGGGGCTCGGCAGCGGAGCCGGGGGGCCGTAGCGCTCCTTGCGGCCCAATGTCTTCTGCCACAGCCCCGCCAGGTGCTCGGGCCGGGTGATCGTCTCGCCGCGGCCGCGCGGCCGCTCCCGGTGCGTGGCGAGGGTCACGCCGTCGCGCTCGACCTCGAGCACCCCGCCCGGGCGGCGCACCACCAGCCCGGCGCTGCCGCCGTGCTGCCAGGGCACGCTGTAGCGATTGCCCTCCCAGGAGAAGTGGCAGTCGCGGTGCACCCGACGCGGCTCTCTCCACGCCAGGTCGTAGGGGCGTACCGAGGAGAGGGGGGTGAGGGCCTCGCGCTGGGCCCGCTCCACGGGGCGCTCGCGCGTGGTGCCGTGGACGCGCACGTTGGCCACCGTGTCCAGCCAGTGCCGGGCCGCCCGGTTGGCCTCGGCGTGCGTCGTCCAGTGCGCGCACTCGGGCAGCACCAGCGAGTGGCGGATGTAGGGCATCGGCCGCTCGACCTTCCCCTTCGTCTGCGGTCGTGCGGACTCACACAGCTGAAGCTCCAGGGCGTGGTGGCCGAGGAAGTCCAGGAAGCGGGGGTGGAGCGTGGAGTCGACGACCGTGCGGCCGCGCCGCCGCACGATCGTCCTCGGGTTGTCGAAGAGCAGGCGCCGCGGCAGCCCGGCGAAGTACTCGAAGGCGAGCACCAGGCCATAGAGCAGCTCGGGCAGCGTCATGCGGTCGGTGGAGTAGACGAACTGCAGCCGCGAGTAGCTCAGCACCACCGAGAGGCCGTAGAGCCGCTCACCCGTGGGCAGGTGGCCGAAGTCGCCCCAGTCGACCTGCGCCTGCTCGCCCGGGGCGGTCTCGTAGCGCACGGTCAGTTCCTGCAGGCGCCGCTGCTCCTGGCGTAGGGGGCGCACGAAGTCCTTCAGGAGGGTGATCTGCCCCGGGTAGCCCTGCGTGCGGATCTCGCGCAGCAGCACGGTGGCCGGCAGCTCGGGCAGCTTCTCCAGGCGGCGGCGCAGGTCGTCGGTGTAGGGAGCCAGTAGGCTCGGCCGAGCTGGCCGGGGCCGGTACTTCGGGGCGATGTCCTGCCGCAGGTAGCGGCGCACGGGGTTGCGGCTCAGGCCCATCTGTCGCGCCAGCTGACGAATCGAGCCGCCGTTGCGGTGCAAGCTCCTGATGTCCACCCAGGCCTCCAGTCGGATCATCCCGGCCTCCCGCGTTGCAGGAACGCTCGACGAGACACCGGGACAAGGTAGGAGACAACGGAGGCGAGACCTCCGCGGCTACGCCGCTACGGTCCGACACCCCCACGTGGGTGGGGCAGATTTCAACCGCCGTCAGAGGGTCAATATTCAACCGGCGATGACAGCACCCAGCAGATGCTGGCCGATCTCTTCGGGCACGCGCCCAGCCAGGGCACGCTGGCCCACCACTTGGCAGGGGCCGCCGAGCACCTGGCGCCGCTGCAGCAGGCGCTGCAGCAGGCGCTCGTGCAGAGCCCGGCGGCGGTGCACTGCGACGAGACGGGGGTACGCGTCGAGGGCAAGCTGCGCTGGCTGCACGTCGCCAGCAGCGCCCGGCTGACGCGCTACGAGGTGCATGCGCGCCGCGGGCGCCCTGGACGCCATCGGGATCCTGGGCGCGCGTGCGGGGGTGAGCGTACATGATGCCTACTCGGCTTACCTCAGCTCTGCGGGGCGTCATGCGCTCTGCAACGCCCACCTGCTGCGCGAGCTGCTGGCGCTGGAGCGGCCGCACGAGCCCTGGCCCACGGCGCTGATCTGGCTGCTCCTCGAGATGCAGCAGGCCGTCGAGGCCGCCCGGCACGCCGGAGCGCGGGCCCTGGACGCGACGCAGTTGGCAGAGCTGGAGGGGCGCTGGGAGCGGATCCTCGCGCTGGGCGAGGCCACGCATCCGCCGCCCGAGCGCTCGGGCAAGCCGGGGCACCCGAAGCAGAGCCGCGCCCGCAACCTGCTGGATCGGCTGCAGGCGCAGCGAGAGGCGGTGCTGGCGTTCCTCTACGACTTCGGCGTGCCCTTTGACAACCACCAGGCCGAGCGCGACCTGCGCATGGCCAAGCTGCAACAGAAGATCAGGGGCGGCTTCCGTAGCTGGGAGGGTGCCCAGATCTTCTGCTACCTGCGCGGCTACATCTCCACCCTGCGCAAGCAGGGCCTGAACGTGCTCTCCGCACTCGAGCGCCTCTTCCAGGGCGACCTCCTCTGGCCTCAACTCGACGGCTGAGTAGTTACGCTTCTTCACCACTCATGATCCGGCGCTCACAGCGGGCAAGGAGCACCGTCTCCGTCTCCTGACTCTCACTGCTGCGCTATTCGGACAGGCCTCGCTTAATCACCGCGAGTTGCTCCGAGACCATCTCCTCCGCCTCCTCCTCATCCTCCGCATTTCGCAGAGCTGCCGTGAGGTCCCGGTTCCAGCCGAGCCATTCCATCGAGTCACCCGGTGCGTTCTCGCGGAGCGTTTCGTGGAAGAAGCGGCTATGGGCCGCCAACACCGCCACCACCTCGGCCATGCCGTACTCGTTCAGCAACTCGGCCACAACCTCCGGCAACGACTTCGGATCGTTTGTCACGTTCATTCCTCCAAGGCGATCGGTTGGGTGAGAGTCCCGTGCTGGGAATCCCTACGAAGGCGCGCATCACAACTGCGCCGATTTCGCAACAAGATGCCCGGCAGTAAGCGCGCCGCCTCGGGGAGAGCGCACGGTACCGGTGACACGCTCGTGCATGCGTTCTCCGATTGCTCGTCCGGCACCCGCGAGGAGTCGGGCGCCCACCAGACGCCGGACCCGCTGTTCCAATGTTCCGCCCGTACCGACAAGCGCCTGGAGCACCCTGCCTGGACTTGGCCTCGGCCGCTGCCGGAGCAAGCCATATGCGAGCGGCCCAACCGTGTGCGCTTTGATGAGCGCGGCGCGGCGATGATCGACGGCCGCCAGCCCGGAACGCCGGCCACCCCGGATGGATGATCCAGACACGGATTCGGCAGCAGCCCTGCGTCGGTCCAGTACGGCACCAATCGCGTACCGCGCCCCAAGTCGATGGGCACAACGAAAACGCCCGCCGCGCAAGGAGATCGCGCGGCGGGCGTATGTCTGTCAACTGTCTGTCAACCGGCGGTCATTTCCGGGATTCGGCACCACCCCCAGAAACACGAAAACCCAGGCATAACCTGGGTTTTCGTCATACTACGTGACCTCACTCAAGCGGAGGCGGAGGGACTCGAACCCCCAAGCGGTTGCCCGCGCCGCATTTCGAGTGCGGTGCCTTACCAATTAGGACTACGCCTCCAGTCCACCTTCGCCGGCACCGGCAGGTGCCGGACCGCAGTCGGGACGGCCGGATTTGAACCGGCGACCCCTCGCTCCCGAAGCGAGTGCTCTACCGGGCTGAGCCACGTCCCGTTCACCCCTCCGCGGATCCCGGTCGGTCCCGGCGGAGTTCCAGCCCTACCTGCTTCGCCGCCTCGGCGGCACGACCTGCGGAGCGGACCGGGTGGGATTCGAACCCACGAGGGCGGTTAACCCCACACGATTTCCAATCGTGCTCCTTAAGCCGCTCGGACACCGGTCCACGCGCCCGCGGGGGGCGGCGTTTACGGAGCGGGGAGGGCGGGATTCGAACCCGCGTGCACCTTTTGGGCGCGACGGTTTAGCAAACCGTTGGTTTTAGCCACTCACCCACCTCCCCAACTGCCCGGGACGGTACGTCGCGGCGCACCCTCCCTGCGGCGATTGCCCCTCCAGGGCTCGAACCTGGACTTTCCTGATCCAGAGTCAGGCGTGTTGCCAGTTACACCAAGGGGCAGTGACAAGCGGGAGACGGGGTTCGAACCCGCGACCCTCAGCTTGGGAAGCTGATGCTCTGCCAACTGAGCTACTCCCGCAACGCCCACGCCAATCTAACCCCCACCCCAGCGCTTGACCAGAGCCACCGGTCGGACTTGAACCGACGACCGCTCGATTACGAATCGAGTGCTCTACCACTGAGCTACGGTGGCACCCCGAATGGAGCCGAGGGGGATCGAACCCCTGACCTCTGCAGTGCGATTGCAGCGCTCTCCCAGCTGAGCTACGGCCCCCTGAACCTCAGTTGAGAGTTGTCAGTTGAGAGTTGCGAGACCGCCGCCCCTCCCCGAACCACTCCCAACTCTCAACTCCTCCCTCTCAACTCGATGGGCGGTACAAGACTCGAACTTGTGACCTCCACGATGTCAACGTGGCGCTCTAACCAACTGAGCTAACCGCCCGACGTGCAATGGTGGGGGAAGGATTCGAACCTTCGAAGGCATAAGCCGGCAGATTTACAGTCTGCTGCATTTGACCGCTCTGCAACCCCACCCCACAACCATGGAGCCGAGGGGAATCGAACCCCTGACCTCTTGAATGCCATTCAAGCGCTCTCCCAACTGAGCTACGGCCCCGAACCCACCCGTGTTGTCAACCCTTCCTCGTGCAGCGGGGCCGACGGGACTCGAACCCGCGACCTCCGGAGTGACAGTCCGGCACTCTAACCGACTGAGCTACGGCCCCTTGAACTGCAGTACCCAATGCCCGGTTCTCAGCGCCCGGGAGAGTGAGGACCACCCGGCTCTCTGCAGGCGCTTCCCGGGCCCTGGGCACCGGGAACTGGGCACTTCCGAACCTTCAGAGCGGGCGACCGGTCTCGAACCGGCGACCTCAACCTTGGCAAGGTTGCGCTCTACCAACTGAGCTACGCCCGCGTCCACACGCTCCCACGGGGAATCGAACCCCGCTCTCCACCTTGAAAGAGTGGCGTCCTAACCGATAGACGATGGGAGCCGACTCCTCGCAAGCTCACGACGGGACTTGAACCCGTGACCTCTCCCTTACCAAGGGAGTGCTCTACCGGCTGAGCTACGTGAGCACTCCCACCGCTCGGGGCAGAAGCACTCTGGATACCGCTACGGGGATTCGAACCCCGGTTTCCGCCGTGAGAGGGCGGCGTCCTAGGCCCCTAGACGATAGCGGCGCACTTCACACGAGGCACGGCAGGAGGGAATCGAACCCCCAACCGCCGGTTTTGGAGACCGGTGCTCTACCAATTGAGCTACTGCCGTACGTGCAGGTGGCCAGGGAGGGAATTGAACCCCCGACACCACGATTTTCAGTCGTGTGCTCTACCAACTGAGCTACCTGGCCCGGCCCCAGCAAAAACCCGCCCCGACTGCGGCGGGCTCCAGCCATCATAGCGGGGGCGGGATTTGAACCCGCGACCTTCGGGTTATGAGCCCGACGAGCTACCAGGCTGCTCCACCCCGCGTCAAGGACAATTAGGATAGCGTCGATCTCGCGTTTCGTCAACCCCGCGGGGAACATCCTGTGCCCCCGGGGCGGCGGGCGGGCGCCCAAGATAACCAGGCCCCCGCGACACATCAAGCCCAGCGCCCGCCCGCGCCGCGGCGCTGTCCGGAAATGGGACGGCGCAATCCCAGCGGCGGACAGGGCCGCGCCGCGCATGCACCGGCACGCACCCCGTAAGTCGTTTCTCCGCAAGGATATGGACGCCACGCCACACATGGTACGCTCTTCGCCTCCACGCAGGGCGAGCAGCCGGCGCGGCGCGCCGACCGAAGCCCGTTCGACGAGGAGCCGACATGGAGACCCTGCATGCCCACCTGCCGGAGCTGGTCGCGCTGTGGCTCGGCGCGACGGTGCTGCTGGCGATGATCGGCGGGCTCATCGCCCGCTTCGTCGTGCTGCCGCTGCTGAGCGCGCAGCGCCCGGCGCAGCCGGCGCCCGGCCCGGCGCTCGCCCGGCTGGAGCAGCGGCTGGCGCGGCTGGAGGCGCGGCTCGCCGAGCGCGACGGCGACCCGGTCGTGGAGCCGTGGCGCGGCCCGGCCGCCTGCTGAGCGAGCGCGCGACCGACTTCCCCGAGCCCGACGAGACGCCGTGGACATCCCCCGCCAGAACCCGCGCAAGCGCCACCGCACGCTCTACCTGGGCGGCGGCACCGCCGCGGTGGTGCTGCTCACGCTGGCGCTCTCGCGCCTGCAGCCGGCGGCCCCGAGCGTGGAGCGCGCGACGCTGTGGATGGACACGGTACAGCGCGGCGCGATGGTGCGCGAGGTGCGCGCGCCGGGCACGCTGGTGCCCGAGCAGATCCGCTGGGTCTCGGCGGTCACCGCCGGCCGCGTAGAGCGCGTGCTGGCGCAGCCGGGCATCGCGGTGGACTCGCAGAGCGAGCTGCTGGTGCTCAGCAACCCCGACGTGCAGCGCGAGGCGCTGGAGGCGCAGCGCCAGCTCGTCGCCGCCGAGGCGGAGCTGGTGAACCTGCGCGCCACGCTGGAGAACCAGCGGCTGAACCAGGCGGCGCAGGTCGCCAGCGTGCGCGGCGACCAGCGCGAGGCGGCGCGCCAGGCGGACGCGAACGAGAAGCTCGCCGAACGCGAGCTGCTGGCGCCGCTGGAGCTGAGCCGCTCGCAGGACCGCGCCGAAGAGCTCGCCGAGCGGCTGCAGATCGAGCAGCAGCGGCTGCGCTTCCTGACGCAGTCGATGCAGGCGCAGCTCGCCGCGCAGCGGGCGCAGGTGGAGCGGCTGCGCGGGCTGGTGGAGTTCCAGCAGCGCTACGTCGAGTCGATGCGGGTGACCGCCGGCACCAGCGGCGTGCTGCGCGAGCTGCCGCTGCAGGAGGGTCAATGGGTCAACCCCGGCGACCGGCTGGCGGTGGTGGTGCAGCCCGGCCGGCTGAAGGCGGAGCTGCGCGTGCCCGAGACGCAGGCGAAGGACGTGGTGGTCGGCCAGCGCGCGAGCATCGACACGCGCAACGGGCTGGTGGCCGGGCGGGTCATCCGCATCGACCCGGCGGTGCAGAACGGCACCGTCACCGTGGACGTGGCGCTGGAGGGCGCGCTGCCGCGGGGCGCCCGGCCGGACCTCAGCGTCGACGGCACCATCCAGATCGAGCGGCTCGCCGACGTGCTCTACGTCGGGCGCCCCGCGTACGGGCAGGCGGAGGGCACCGTCGGGCTCTTCCGGCTGACGGGCGACGACGAGGCGGTGCGCGTCAACGTGCAGCTCGGCCGCGCCTCGGCCAGTACCATCGAGGTGCGCGGCGGCCTCAAGCCCGGCGACGTGGTCATCCTCTCCGACATGTCGCAGTGGGACAGCGCCGAGCGCGTGCGGCTGAAGTAGCCCGGCTACCGGCAGCCGGAAGCTGGTAGCCAATCACATCCTACCCAACACACCGATGCCGACGAACGCGCCAGCTCTGATCCGCCTGGAAGGCGTGAGCAAGGTCTTCTACACCGAGGAGGTGGAGACGCACGCGCTGAGCAACGTGCACCTGGAGATCGCGCGCGGCGAGTACGTGGCGATCGCCGGCCCCTCGGGCTGTGGCAAGACGACGCTGCTCTCGCTGCTCGGCCTGCTGGACACGCCCACCGCCGGCAGCTACCGGCTCAACGGGCAGACGGCCGTGGAGCTGAGCGCCGGCGAGCGCGCGCGCATCCGCAACCGCGAGATCGGCTTCATCTTCCAGGCGTTCAACCTGATCGGCGACCTGACGGTCTACGAGAACGTGGAGCTGCCGCTCACCTACCGCGAGATGCCCGCGGCCGAGCGCCGGAAGCGCGTGCAGGAGGCGCTGGAGCGCGTGGGCATGAGCCACCGGCTGAAGCACTATCCGGCACAGCTCTCGGGCGGCCAGCAGCAGCGGGTGGCGGTGGCGCGCGCCATTGCCGGCAGCCCCTCGGTGCTGCTGGCCGACGAGCCGACCGGCAACCTGGACTCGGTCAACGGCGAGCAGGTGATGGGGCTGCTGCAGGAGCTGCATCGCGACGGCGCCACCATCGTCATGGTCACGCACGACCCGCGCTACGCCGAGCACGCGCAGCGCTCGGTGCATCTCTTCGACGGCCAGGTAGTGCGCGACGAGAGCACGCGCGCCGCGCGCGAGCTGGAGCAGAGCGGGTTCGAGGTGGGCTGATGGACGCGCTGCTGCGGGACGTGCGCTACGCCGCCCGGTCGCTGGGCCGGCAGCCGGGGTTCGCGCTCGCGGCGGTGTGCACCATTGCGCTGGGCATCACCGCGACCACGGTGGTATTCAGCCTGGTCAGCGCGCTGCTGCTGAAGCCGCTGCCGGTGGCCGAGCCGGAGCGGCTGGTGACGGTGCACGAGCAGCGCCGCGGCGAGGTGGAGGTGATGATGGGGTTCTCCTCCTTTCCGCTGGCGCGCTACCAAGCGTATCGCGACGCCTCGCGCGAGGTGCTCAGCGGGCTGGCGGGCCACCACTACGACCAGGGCTCGCTGCGCACGGAGGCGGGCGCCGAGGTGGTGAACTCGGTGGCCGCGACCGCCAACTACTTCGAGGTGCTCGGCGTCCGTCCCGTCCTGGGTACCGGCTTCTCGTCGGACGCCGACCGCACCGGCGCGCCGCAGGCCGTGATCAGCCATGCGCTCTGGAGCGCCCGCTTCGGCGCGGATCCGGGCGTGATCGGCCGCACGCTGCACCTGGACAGCCGCGCGCTCACCGTGGTCGGCGTCGCGCCGCGCGGCTTCGCCGGCATCATCGTCGGCCTGCCGGTGGACGTCTGGATGCCGGCGTCGCCGGGCGACGGCGCCGACGGCGGGACGCGGCTCACGCTGCTGGGGCGGCTGCGGCCGGGGATGACGCCGGAGCGGGCGAGCGCGGCGCTGGCCGTCGTCTCGCGCCAAGTGCCGCCGGGCCCGCGGGCGACCGTAGAGGGCGTGAAGCTGCAGGCGCTGACCGCCGTGCCGGGCGACTTCCGCGGGCACCTGATCGGCTTCATGGCGATGCTGTTCGTCACCGCGGCGCTGGTGCTGACCATCGCCAGCACCAACGTCGGCGGGATGCTGCTGGCGCGCGCGGAGCAGCGCCGCCGCGAGATCGCCGTGCGGCTGGCGGTCGGCGCCGGGCGCCTCCGGCTGGTGCGGCAACTGGTGACGGAGAGCCTGGTTCTCTTCCTGGCCGGTGGGGCGCTGGGCGTGCTGCTCAGCAGTTGGCTGGTGCGGCTCGCCTCGGCGTTCCCGCTGCCGATCCCGGCGCGTGTGGAGCTGGAGTTGGGCATCGATCTGCGGGTGCTGGCCTTCTCCGCCGCCGCGGCGCTGGTCGCGGGCGTCGTGTTCGGGCTGGCGCCCGCGCTGCAGGCCACGCGCGGCGACGTGGTCGCCGGCCTCCGCGACGGCGGCCGCGGCCAAGCCGTGCGCCGCACCCGCCTGCGCAGCGCGCTGGTGGTGGCCCAGCTCGCCATGTCGCTGCTCCTGCTGGTGACGGCAGGGCTGTTCGCGCGCACGCTGCAGAACGCGCTGGCCGCCGAGATCGGCTTCAACCCGGACGGCGTGGTGGTGGCCGGCATCGACCTCGCGCCGCACGGCTACGACGAGCCGCGCGCGCGCCGGCTGCAGGCTCAGCTGCTCGAGCGGGTGCGGGCGCTCCCCGGTGTCACGGCGGCCGCGTACGCCGTCTGGCCGCCGATGGGCGGGAACTCCTGGACGCAGACGGTGGAGCCGGGCGACCCGCCCGCGAATGCGGCGGGCGAGGCGGTGGTCGCCAGCCTCGGCACCGTGGGCGCCGGCTACTTCGAGACGCTGGAGGTGCCGCTCGTGGCCGGGCGCGGCTTCGCCGCCGCGGACGGACCCGGCGCCACCCCGGTGGTGGTCGTGGACGAGACGCTGGCGCGCCGCCTTTGGCCCGGAGCGAGCCCGCTCGGCCGGCACCTCGAAGTCGCCGACGAGAGCCGGGAGGTGATCGGCGTCGCGCGCAGCGGCAAGTACGAGAGCTACACCGAGGAGGAGCGCGCCTTCGCCTATCTGCCGCTGGAGCAGTGCCCCACCGCCTCGGCGACGCTGCACGTCCGCTCGCGCATGGACGACGGCGCCACGCTGGCGGCCATTCGCCGCGAGCTTGCCGCGCTCGATCCGAACCTGGCGCTGGAGCAGGCGATGCCGCTGCCCACGCTGATTGGCTTCTCGATCTTCCCGCAGCGCCTGGCCGCCATGCTGATCGGCGCGTTCGGGCTGACGGGGCTGCTGCTGGCGGCGATCGGGCTGTACGGGATCCTGGCCTACCAGGTCTCGGCCCGCACGCGCGAGATCGGCATCCGCATGGCGCTCGGCGCGCGGGCGGCCGGCGTGGTGCGCCTGGTGGTGGGCGGCAGTCTGCGCCTGCTGCTGATCGGCACAGCGCTCGGCCTGGCGGCGGCGTTTGGCGTCACGCGCCTTCTCGCCGGCCTGCTGTTCGGGGTGACCGCCACCGATCCCGCCACCTTCGTCGCGGTGTCGACGCTGCTGGCGGGCGTGGCGCTGCTCGCCAGTTGGCTTCCCGCCCGGCGCGCCACGCGCGTGGACCCGATGATCGCGCTGCGGGCCGAGTGAGCACGCAGTGTTCGGGATTCGAGATTGGCGAGGCGGGGGAGCCCCGCGCGCTCGATGAGGGCGCCGCGCTCCGCACGCCGGCGCGCGATCACCTCGTCAACTCCCAGGCCCGCCCTCCCGTGCGGCGGCCTCGCGCCAGCGCAGGAACTCGGTTCGGTCGACCATGCGCCCGTGACGTGCCCGGTGGGATGTGCTGATCGACTGGCAATCTAGCGCCGACACAGTCCACGCGAACCCCTGCCCGCCATGACGACGCTCCTGCACGACCTGCGGATGGCCGCGCGCTCGCTGCGGCGCGCGCCCGGCTTCACGATGCTGGCACTGCTGACGCTGGCGCTGGGCATCGGCGCGACGACGGCCGTCTTCACGCTGCTCGACCGCGTGGTGCTGCGGCCGCTGCCCTACCCCGAGCCCGAGCGCATGGTGGCGCTCGTCTGGCGCTGGACCGAGCAGGGCGGCAACGCGCTCACACCCTGGCAGTACCAGTACTGGGCAGAGCACAGCCGCTCGTTCAGCGCCGTCGCCACCATGCAGGGCGCGCGGCTGGTGCTGAGCGGCGACGGCCCCGCCGAATCGCTGCGGGCGCTGCGCGTCTCGCCGGGCTACTTCCGGGCGACCGGCGTGCAGCCGGTGCGCGGGCGCGGCTTCACGGCGGAGGAGGACCGGCCCGGCGGCGCGGCGGTGGTCGTCCTCTCGGACGCCTTCTGGCGCAGCCACCTCGCCGCGGACGCCGGCGTGCTCGGGCGCACGCTCACGCTCGACGGCCAGCCGCACACCGTCGTCGGCGTCATGCCGCCCGAGGCGGACGCGCCGCAACTGCTCACCCCGCTGCGGCTGGTGGCCGACCCGCGCGACGGCGGCTCCAACTACGTGACGGTGGCGCGGATGGCGCCGGGCGTCAGCCGCGCGCAGGCCGAGGCCGAGATGCGCGCGCTCAGCGAGCGCTTCCGGCGCGAGCACCCGCGGAACGCCGGCGAGCGCGGCCACATGACGCTGCAGGACTACGGCCGCTGGGAGATGGGCGGGCTGACGAACCTCGCCTGGCTGCTCTTCGGCGCCGCCGGGTTCTTCCTGCTCATCGCCTGCGCCAACGTTGCCAACCTGCTGCTGGCGCGCGTGACCGCGCGGCAGGGCGAGCTGGCGGTGCGCGCGGCGCTGGGCGCCGGGCGGGGGCGCATCCTGCGGCACCTGCTGGGCGAGAGCCTGGTGCTCGCGCTGCTCGCCGCTGCCGTGGGCGCCGTGCTCGGCGCCGCGATGCTGCGGGTGCTGACCGCCGCCGCACCCGCCGAGATCACGCCGCTGCGCGACCTGCGGCTCAACACCCTCGTGCTCGGCTTCGCCGTCGCGCTCTCGCTCGCCGCGGGGCTGGCGGTGGGAGCGGTGGGGGCCTGGCGCGCCACGCGGCGCGACCCGGCCGACGCGCTGCGCGGCCAGCGACGCGGGCAGACGGCGAGCCGCGCGCAGGGCCGCGCGCGGCGCGTGCTCGTCGGCGCGGAGGCGATGCTCGCGGTCCTGCTGCTCGTGGGCGCGGGGCTGCTCATCGGCACGCTCTACCGGCTGGCGCGCGTGGAGCTGGGCTTCCGGCCGCAGGGCGTGCTTACCGCGGAGCTGTCGGTCTCGCCGGAGCGCTTCCCGAACACTGCCGTCACCTGGAGCTTCGAGCGGCGCGTGCTGGAGGAGCTTGCCGGCGCGCCCGGTGTCGCTGCCGCGGCCACCGCCTCGGCGCTGCCGCTGGGCCGGCCGCTCAACATCCCGGTCGAGGTGGGCGAGCCCGGAGCGGAGCAGCGCGAAACGGCAGTGCAGTACCGCGCCGTCAGCGCCGAGTACTTCCGCGCGCTCGGCGTCTCCGCGCTCGACGGACGGCTGCTGGGCGCCGAAGACCGCGCCGGCAGCGCGCCGGTCGCGGTCGTCAACGAGGCGTTCGCGCGGCGCTTCTTCGCCGGCCGCGCCGCCGTGGGCGCAGCGCTGCACGCCGGCGCCCCGCCGGACCTCGACGATCCCGCGCGCAGCATCGTCGGCGTCGTGCCGGACCTGCGCGACATCGCGCTGCAGGACGCGCCCACACCCACGATCTTCGTGCCGCGCCTGCAGGTCGGTGACGGCCTCACCCGCGCGATGAACGGCTGGTTCCCCGCGGCGGTGGTGGTGCGCGCCACCGACGCGGACGCCGCCGCGGCCGCCATCCGCCGGGCCGTCGCCGCCGCCGATCCGCAGGTGCCGCTGCTGCGGCTGCGCTCCCTGCAGGAGCTGATGAGCGCGTCGGTCTCGCTGCAGCGCTTCATCGCGCTGCTGCTCGGTGTCTTCGCCGGGCTCGCGCTGCTGCTGACCGCCGTGGGCATCTACGGCACGGTCGCCTACGCGGCGCGGCTGCGCACGCACGAGATCGGGGTGCGCATGGCGCTCGGCGCGCGTGCCGAGGACGTGCTGCGCCTGGTCGTCGCGCAGGGGATGCGCGCCGTGCTGGTGGGGCTGGCGCTCGGCGTCGTCGCCTCGCTGGCGCTCACGCGCCTGCTCGGCTGGCTGCTCTACGGCGTGCGGCCGACCGACCCGCTCACCTTCGCTGCCGTGGCGCTGCTGCTGGCTGGCGTGGCGCTGTTCGCCAGTTGGCTCCCCGCGCGCCGCGCCGCGCGCGTCGATCCGATGGTGGCACTTCGCACGGAGTGACCCGGCATGGAGACGCTCCTCCAGGACGTACGCTACGCGCTACGGCAACTACGCCAGCACCCCGGCTTCACGCTCGTCTCGGTGCTGACCCTGGCGCTGGGGATCGGCGCGACGACGGCGGTCTTCAGCGTGGTGAACGCGCTGCTGCTGCGGCCGCTGCCGGTCGCCACGCCCGAGCGGCTGGTCTCGCTGCACGAGGTCCAGCGTGGCGCCGCGGTGCAGGCGTTCGGGCAGTCGCTCGCCTCGCACGGCCGCTTCCGCGAGTTCCAGCAGGCGACGCGCGAGGTGTTCGCGGGGCTGGCCGCCTTCCGGCTGGACGAGGGCTCTCTCCGCACCGAGGAGGCGGCGCGGCCGGTGATGGCCCTGACCACATCCGCGAACTACTTCGACGTGCTCGGCGTGCGCCCCGCGCTCGGCGGCTTCTTCCACGCGGACCAGGAGCCGACGGGCGGCGCCGAGCCGACGGTCGTGCTCAGTCACCGGCTGTGGACGAGTCAGTTCGGTGCACGGCCGGGGGTGATCGGCGAGGCCGTGGCAGTGAACGGGCGCGCCTACACGATCGTCGGCGTGGCGCCGGCGGAGTTCCACGGCACCCTGAGCGGGCTGCTCGTAGACCTGTGGCTGCCCGCCGGCGCCGACCCGGCGGTGCTGGACGGGACACGCGGGCTGCTGCTCTTCGGGCGGCTGCGCGACGGGCTGGAGCGCGCACGCGCCGAGGCGGCGCTACAGATCATCGCGCCGCGCCTGCCGCCCGACCGCCCGGAGCTAGAGACACTGGGCGTGCGGCTGGACGCCCTGACCGGCGTGCCGGCCGCCTGGCGGGATGGGCTGATCGGCTTCGTGGGCCTGCTCTTCGGCACCGCCGCGCTGGTGCTCGCGATCGCCGGCACCAACGTGGCGGGCGTGCTGCTCGCGCGTGCCGCCGGCCGCCGCCGCGAGCTGGCGCTGCGGCTGGCGCTGGGCGCCGGTCGCGGGCGCGTCGTGCGCCAGTTACTCACCGAGAGCCTGCTGCTCTTCCTGCTCGGCGCGGGCGCCGGGCTGCTGCTCACCATGCTTCTGACCCGGCTGCTCAGGAGGATCGACCAGGTCGCTTCGCTGCCGGTGTCGGTCTCCGCCCCGCTCGACATGCGCGTGCTGGCGTTCGCGCTGGCGGTGGCGCTCGCCTGCGGCGTCGGCTTCTCCCTGGCGCCGGCGCTGCGCGCCACGCGTGCGGCGGTGCTGCCCGCGCTGAAGGCGGGCGAGCGCGGTGCGACGCCCCGCTCGCGGCTGCAGAGCGCCTTCGTGGTCGCGCAGCTCGCGCTCTCGGTGCTGCTGCTCGTCTGCGCCGGCCTCTTCGTGCGCACGCTGCAGCAGGCGCTGCGCGCCGACGTCGGTTTCGACGCCGCTGCGGTGGTGAGCGCGGAGATCGACCTGGTGCCGATCGGCTACGAGCCGGAACGCGCCGCCCGCCTCTTCGCGCAGCTCACCGAGCGCGTACGCGCGCAGCCCGGAGTCGAGCAGGCGGGGCTGGCCGTCTGGGCGCCGCTCAGAGGCAACAGCTGGACGCAGGGCGTGCAGCGCGCGGACGGCGCCGGCGCGGACGAGCACCCGCTGCAGCCGGCGGAGTTCCGCACCATCGGCCCGAACTACTTTCGCACGCTGCGCATCCCACTGCTCGCCGGCCGCGACTTCGCCAACGCCGACCGCGAGGGTGCGCCGCCGGTCGTGATCGTCAACCGCGCCCTCGCCGAACGGATCTGGCCAGGCGAGAACCCGGTCGGCCGGCGGTTGCGCGTCAACGGGCGAGACAGCGAGGTGGTCGGGGTCGCACGAGACGGCAAGTACGTCAGCCTGCGGGAGGAGCCGACAGGCGTCGTCTTCCGGCCGCTAGCGCAGAACCCGCGCGGCGCCATGACGCTGCTGGTGCGCTCGCATGCCACGCCCGCGGCTGTGCAGGCGATGCTACGCCGCGAGCTGGCCGCACTCGAGCCCGCGGTCGCCCTCTCGCAGGTGCAGACGCTGCCGGGTGTGCTGCGCACCGCCTTCCTGCCGCAGCGCATTGCCGCGCTGCTGATCGGCGTCTTCGGGCTCGTGGGCCTGCTGCTGGCGGCGCTCGGCGTCTACGGCGCGCTGGCGCTGCAGGTCGCGCAGCGCACGCGCGAGATCGGTGTGCGGGTGGCGCTGGGCGCGCGTGTGGCAGACGTCGTGCGCCTGGTGCTGCGCCGCGGCGCCACGCTGGCACTGCTCGGCCTCGCGGTTGGCACGCTCGCGGCCGCCGGCGCAACCCGCGTGGTCGCGAGTCTGCTCTACGGCGTCAGCCCAACGGACCCGCTGACCTTTGCCGCCGTCGCGCTGCTGCTGCTCGCGGTGGCGCTGCTGGCGAGCTGGCTGCCCGCCCGCCGCGCCGCGCGCGTGGACCCTGTGATCGCACTTCGAGCCGACTGACCCATGTCATCCCTGTTCCAGGATCTGCGGTTCGCGCTGCGTACGCTGCGGCGCAGCCCCGGCTTCACCGCCGTGTCCGTGCTCTGTGTCGCGCTCGGCGTGGGCGCCAACACGGCCGTCTTCAGTGCCGTCAACGGTCTACTGCTGCGCCCGCTCCCGGTGGCGGAGCCGGAGCGCATCGTGCGGCTCTTCGCGGCCAAGCTCGACACGCTTTCCGGGGTGGCGACGGTGGGCGAGTTCAGCGGCTGGAGCTACCCGGACCTGGCCGCCGTCCGCGACCGCAGCCGCGTGTTCGAGGCGCTGACGGCGGACGAGCGCACCGGCTTCCGCTTCAGCCGGGGCGGCCCGCCGGCGTGGGTCCAGGCGCGTGCGGTCTCCGGCACCTACTTCCAGGTGATGGGCATGCGCGCCCGGTTGGGGCGGACGCTGCTGCCCGCCGACGACGTCGAGCGGGCGCCGGGGATGGTGGCGGTGATCAGCGAGGCCTTCTGGCGCCGCGAGTTCGCGGGACGCGCGGACGTGCTCGGCCGCCACGTGCGGCTGGACGACCGCGACTTCACCGTGGTCGGCGTCGCCGACGACGCCGCGATGGGCCGCGTGCTCGCCACCGAGGTATGGGTGCCGATCACGGCGCGCGCCGCGCTCGACCGGGGATCCAACCCGATCGACACGCGCAGCGTCACCTTCGCGCAGATCTACGGCCGGCTGCGGCCCGGCGTGTCCAGCGAGGAGGCGCAGGCGGCGGTCAGCGCGGTGATGCGCCAGCTCGCCGCGGAGTACCCGCAGACGAACCGCACGCGCGCGGCGCTGGTGCAGCCGGCGGGCACGGTGCTCGGCCTGGAGATGATGCCCGAGGCGCAACGCCGCACGCGCGAGGCCTCGCGCCTGGTGCTCGCCGTCACCATGATCGTGCTCCTGATCGCGTGCGCCAACGTAGCGAACCTGCTGTTGGCGCGGGCCACCGCGCGGCGGCGGGAGCTCGCGGTGCGGGCGGCGCTGGGGGCCGGCCGCGCGCGGCTCGTCCGGCAACTGCTGCTCGAATCGCTGGTGCTCGCCCTGCTGGGTGCGGCGGCCGGGCTGCTGGTGGCCGTGGGTGGCATGGCCCTGCTGCAGGCCAGTGTCGCGGAGGTCGCGCAGCTCACCCTTGCGCTGGACCGGCGGGTGCTCGGCTTCACCGCCGCCGTCGCGGTCGGCGCGGGCCTGGCAATCGGCCTGCTGCCGGCGCTGCGTGCCACGCAAACCCGGATGGTGCACGACCTCAAGGAAGGGAGCGTGCGCACGGGCCGGCGCCGCGCGCGCCTGCAGAGCGCGCTGGTGGTGGCGCAACTCGCTCTTGCGCTCGTCCTGCTGGTGGCCACCGGGCTGGTGGTGCGCACGCTCCTCAACCTGCACCGCGTAGACCCCGGCTTCGCGGCGCAACGGCTGCTGGTGGCGCCGTTCAGCTTCTCGCGCGGCGGCTCCCCCTTCGATGCCGCCGCGCCGGCGGAGGTGGAGGCGCTGCTGGAGCGCATCCGCGCGCTGCCGGGGGTGGCGGCCGCCAGCGCCGCCACCGCTTTCCCGCTCGGCGGTGCACGCATGTACGTGACGCTCCACGCCTCATCGCCCGAGGGCGCCACCACGGAGATCCGCGCGGGGTACGCCAGCGCGCACGATGGGTTCTTCCGCACGGCCGGCATCCCCGTGCTGCGCGGGCAGGGTTTCGACCAGCTCGCGCCGGCCGACACCGACGTCGTGCTCGTCAACCAGTCGATGGCGCGGCGATACTGGCCCGGGCGCGACCCCATCGGCACGCGCTTCGGCGGGGAGCGCGGCCCACGCGTGGTGGGCGTCGTCGGCGACACCCGCAACGACGGGCTGAGCCTCCCGGCGGAACCGATGGTGTACTACCGCTTCCCGCACGAGGCCGGGAGCTTCCTGATGCTCGCGGTGCGCACGGCGGGCAGCCCCGCGCCTCTCGCCGCCCCGCTCCGACGGCTGCTCGCAACGGCCAACCCCGCCGTGCCCGCGCCCGACGTCCACCTCGCTCGCGAGCTGGTGGCGTACACGACGGGCCCGACCCGGCGGATCGTCACCTTCCTGACGCTGTTCAGCGTGCTCGCGCTCACCCTCGCCGCGGTCGGCCTGTACGGTGTGGTCGCCTACGGCGTCGCGCAGCGCACGCACGAGATCGGCGTGCGGCTGGCGCTCGGCGCGCCTCGCGCCGAAATCGTGCGGCTGGTGGTGCGCGGCGGCGCCTGGCGGGCGGGGCTCGGGCTCGCGCTCGGCGTCGCCGGCGCGCTGGCAGCCACCCGCCTGCTGCGTGCCGCGCTCTACGAGGTGGCGCCGACGGACACGCTCACCTACGCCCTGGTGTCCCTGCTGCTGGCGGGCGTGGCGCTGCTGGCGAGCTGGCTGCCGGCGCGCCGCGCCGCGCGCGTGGACCCCATGGTGGCGCTGCGCAGCGAGTGACGGCAGGGCTCGGGGGTCAGTGAACTGCAACCTCAACCCCGCATTCCCCTGCTGTTGCCGTTCCCCCGACCCCCGACCCCTGACCCCCGACCCCTGAACCACCATGTCCTCTGCCCTGCCCCGCACCGCACCCGCGCCGATGCTGCAGCTCCGCGCCCTGAGCAAGTCGTACCCGGCGGGCGCCGGGCGGCAGTTCGTGCTGCAGAATGTGAAGGCCGAGATCCAGGCCGGCGAGTTCGTCACCATCATGGGCCCCTCGGGCGCCGGCAAGTCCACGCTGCTCGCCATCCTCGGGCTGTACGACGGCGCCTGGGACGGCGAGTACCACCTGCTCGGCCATGCGGTGCAGCGGCTGAGCCCCAAGCAGCGGCAGGCGCTGAACCGTGAGCACGTCGGCTTCGTCTTCCAGCAGTACCACCTGCTGGACGACCTGACGGTCTACGAGAACCTGGAGGTCCCGCTCTCCTACCGCGACGTGCCGAAGAAGGAGCGGCAGGCGATCGTCGCCGACACGCTGGACCGCTTCGGCATCGTCGCCAAGAAGGATCTCTTCCCCAGCCAGCTCTCCGGCGGCCAGCAGCAGCTCGTGGGCGTGGCGCGCGCGGTGATCGCGCGCCCGAGGCTGCTGCTCGCCGACGAGCCCACGGGCAACCTGCACTCCAGCCAGGCGCGCGAGATCATGCAGCTCTTCCGACAGCTCAACCAGGCGGGCACCACCATCGTGCAGGTCACGCACTCGGAGGAGAACGCGAGCTACGGCAGCCGTATCCTCGAGCTGCGCGACGGCTGGGTGGTCGCGGATCGCGCGAGCGCCTGAGCGTTCACCGTCCGTTCCCGGCACGCGGTCTTCCCGCGAGCGGACGGCCAAGCGCTCGCGCCGGCAGGGAACGATCAACATAAGCCAGGTTCCTTAAACGACTTACGCTACACGCGCGCGCTGGTCCCGTTCTCGCCTTTGGCCGGGGCACCCAGACGGTGAACCCCTTTCTTCCGGAGGCGACGATGTGGAAGCGAATCGACTGGACCGAGTGCTCGATGGCGGTGATCGGCGGCGCGACGGCGCTGCTCGCGCACACGGGGCTGCTGCTATTCGTGATGCGCGCCACGCTCGCACCCTTTGCGGCGTGACGGGCCGCCCTGGCTCAGGCGGCGTCGCGCCGCCAGTACGGGCTTTCCCGGCGCCGGTGCGGCAGGTAGAATCCGCAGGGAGCGCCTGCGGCCTGACCCGGCCGGCGCCACGCACCTCGTGACCCGCGTCCCGATCTGCATGCATCCCGCGCAGACCTCCCCGCTGGTGCTGGTCGCCGACGACCAGCCGGACGTGCTCGCCGCGCTCAAGCTGCTGCTCAAGGCTGAGGGCTTCGAGGTGGTGACCGCCGCCTCGCCGTCGGCGGTGGCGCAGGCGGTCGTCGAGCGCGACTTCGACGCGCTGCTGCTGGACATGAACTACACGCGCGACACGACCTCCGGCCGCGAGGGGCTGGACCTGCTCACGCGCTTGACCGCGGCGCGCCCCACGCTGCCGGTGGTCGTGATGACCGCCTGGGGCAGCGTGGACGGCGCGGTGGAGGCGATGCGCCGCGGCGCGCGCGACTACATCGAGAAGCCCTGGGACAACACCCGGCTGCTGGCGACGCTGCGCACGCAGCTCGAGCTGCGGCGCGCGCTGCGGCAGAGCGAGCGGCTGGAGGCGGAGAACCAGCGGCTGCGCGGCGACGGGCTGCCGGAGCTGATCGCGCAGTCGCGCGCGATGCAGCCGGTGCTCTCGCTGATGCAGCGTATCGGCCCCTCCGAGGCGAACGTGCTGATCACCGGCGAGCACGGCACCGGCAAGGAAGTCGTCGCGCGCTGGCTGCACGCCGCCAGCCCGCGCAGCCGCCGCGCCCTGGTGCCGGTGAACATGGGCGGCCTCTCGGAGGGCGTCTTCGAGAGCGAGCTGTTCGGGCACGTGAAGGGCGCGTTCACCGACGCCAAGAGCGACCGCGTCGGCTTCTTCGAGCTGGCCGACGGCGGCACCATCTTCCTGGACGAGATCGGCAACCTGCCGCTGAAGCTGCAGGCCAAGCTGCTGCGCGTGCTGCAGACGGGCGAGTTCCAGCGGGTGGGCAGCACACGCACGCAGCGCACGACGGCGCGCGTGCTGGCCGCCACCAACGTGGACATCCGGCAGGAGGTCGCCGAGGGCCGCTTCCGCGAGGACCTGCTCTACCGGCTGAACACGGTGGAGCTGCGGCTGCCGCCGCTGCGCGAGCGGAGAGAGGACGTGCCGCTGCTGGCCGCGCACTTCCTGCAGCGCTCGGCCGCACAGTACCGCAAGCGGCTGCAGGGCTTCGAGCCGGCCGCGATGCAGGCGCTGCTGAACTACGCGTGGCCGGGCAACATCCGCGAGCTGGAGCACACCGTCGAGCGCGCGACGCTGCTGGCGCAGGGCGAGCGCGTGGCGCGCGAAGACCTCAACCTCCACCCGCACGACGGCGACGCCGGCGCCGCCTCCCTCGAGGAGATGGAGCTGGAGGACGTGGAACGCCTGCTGATCCGCAAGGCGCTGCGGCGGCACCAGGGAAACGTCAGCCAGGCGGCGGAGGCGCTGGGCCTCTCGCGCAGCGCGCTCTATCGGCGGCTGCAGCGCTACGGCCTGTGAGCCGCCCCCCTTCCAGGCGGCTGAAGCCGCGGCTGGACCTACACGAAGCCGCCCTTCGGCGGCTGACTCCCGCCTGAGCCGGGATTCAGCCCGCGCCGGCGGGCTTTGCGCCGGGGCAGCCGAAGCTTCGGCCGCCCCGGCACGCCGCCTACGCCCGATCGAGAGCAGGGACGACCATCCATCCATGAAGCTCCGCCGTCCGCGCTACGAGACGCGCGTCCTGCTGCTGGCGCTCGGCGCCGGGCTGCCCGGCGCGGCGCTGGCGCTCGCGCTGCTCTGGAGCGGCGGGCTCTCGCCGCGCACGCAGTGGACGCTGAGCGCGCTGCTGCTCGCGGGCTGGCTGCTGGCCGCGCTGCTGCTGCGGCGCCACGTCGCGCGGCCGCTGCAGACGCTGGCGAACCTGCTGGCCGCGCTGCGCGAGGGCGACTTCTCCATCCGCGCGCGCGGCGAGAGCGCCGACGACGCGCTCGGCCTCGCGCTCGCCGAGGTCAACGCGCTGAGCCGCACGCTGCGCGAGGAGCGCATCGGCGCGCTGGAGGCGACGGCGCTGCTGCGCCAGGTGATGGGCGAGATCGAGGTCGCCGTCTTCGCCTTCGACGAGGAGGACCGGCTGCGGCTGGCGAACCGCGCGGGCGAGCGGCTGCTCGCGCAGGCCGCGCCGCGGCTGCTGGGCCTCGGCGCGGCGGAGCTGGGGCTGGCCGGCTGCCTGGAGGGCGAGGCGCCGCGCACGCTGCAGGCGAGCTTCGCCGGCGGCGACGGGCGCTGGGAGATCCGGCGCGGCGAGTTCCGCCTGGGCGGCCGGCCGCACCGGCTGCTGGTGCTCGCCGACCTCAGCCGCGCGCTGCGCGAGGAGGAGCGCGCCGCCTGGCAGCGGCTGGTGCGCGTGCTCAGCCACGAGATCAACAACTCGCTGGCGCCCGTGCAATCGATCGCCGGCAGCCTGCGCGCGCTGCTGCAGCGCCAGCCACGCCCGGCCGACTGGGAGGACGACGTGGCACTGGGCCTGGAGGTGATCGGCGGGCGCAGCGCCGCGCTCGCGCGCTTCATGGCGGCGTACGCGAAGCTGGCGCGGCTGCCGGCCCCGCAGCGCGCGCCGCTCGCGGTCGATGCCTGGGTGCGCCGCGTCGCCGCGCTCGAAGCGCGGCTGCCGGTGCGCGTGCGGCCCGGACCGGACCTCGTCGTCGTCGCCGACGGCGACCAGCTCGACCAGCTCCTGATTAACCTGGTGCGCAACGCCGCCGACGCGGCGCTGGCGACGGGCGGCGGCGTGGAAGTCGGCTGGGCGGCGGAGGACGGGCAGCTCGCGCTCCGGGTCGACGACGAGGGGCCGGGCCTCGCCGCGACCGCCAACCTCTTCGTCCCCTTCTTCACCACCAAGCCCAGCGGCTCGGGCATCGGGCTGGCGCTCTCGCGCCAGATCGCCGAGGCGCACGGCGGCACGCTGACGCTGCAGAACCGCACGGACGCCGCCGGCTGCCGCGCCGAGCTGAGGCTGCCGTTGTAGGGGTCAGGGATCAGGGGTCGGGGGTCAGGGGAACGGCAACAGCCACGGCAGCGCAGTTGACGTTGCAGTTCCCTGACCCCCGACCCCCGACCCCTGATCCCTGCACTGTGCACGATCCCGGCTCTCATGCGTCATTCAGGGTGCAGAGACCGCGGCGGCCGGCACGGGGCCGGCCCGCGGCGCCACCCCGAGGACGAACCCGCGCTGCCATGCAACTCGCACGCGAACTCCACCCCCCACCCCGCCCCGAGCGCAGCGAGCGCGTGAGTGTCGACTGGGCGGCGGTCTACCGCGAGACGTACGCGGAGCTGGTGCGCTTCCTCCACCGCAAGGTGTGGGATGCGGAGCGCGCCCACGACCTCGCGCAGGAGGTCTTCGTCCGCGCGCTCTCGCAGGCGCCGGAGAGCCCCCGCGCCTGGCTCTTCCACGTCGCCGGCAACCTGGCGCGCGACGAGGCGCGGCGCGCGCACGTCCGGCGGCAGTCGCTGGAGCGCCTGCGCGCCGACGCCGACGCGCGGCCAGGCACGCAGCCGCACCCGCTCCACGAGCTGGAGCGCGGCGAGCGCGTGGACGCCGTGCGCCGCGCGCTGGAGTCGCTCAGCGAGCGCGACCGCGACGCGCTGCTACTGCGCGAGGCGGGGCTCAGCTACCCCGAGATCGCGGCCGAGCTGCAACTCGCGGTCGGCGCGGTGGGCACCACGCTCGCCCGCGCCCGCCAACGCCTGGTCCGCGCTTTCACAGCCCTGGAGGAGACCGATGTCGCACGTGGATGAAGCCCGGCTCCACGCCTACCTCGACGGCGAACTGAGCGCGCTCGGGCTGGAGAGCCCCGAGCTGGAGGAGCACCTGACCCGCTGCACGGCGTGCGCAACGCAGCTCGACGAGGCGAGGCGCGTGTACGCGACTGCCCGCGAGATCCTGAGCACCGCGGCGCCGGCCACGCCGATCGTGCCGCCGTTCGAGGTGGTGCTCGCGCGCGCCGCGTTCGGCAACCCGCACGCCGCCGATGCACAATGCCTCGACCGCAAGCCGCCCGAGCACCAGCGCTTCACGCACCTGGTCGCGTCGCAGCGCGGCCGGCGCGGCGCGCTCAGCCCCTCGACGGCCGTCGTCTCCGTCGCGCTGCACGCGCTGCTGCTCGGCGGCGTGGTCTACGCCTCGATGTTCGCGCCGAAGCAGGCCGACACGGAAGCGGAGGAGATGGTGAGCTTCATGGACATCCAGGAGCAGGCGCCGGAGCCGCCGAAGCCGCCGGAGCCGGAGCCGGAGCCGCCGGAGCCCGAGCCGGAGGCCCCGAAGCCGGAGGCGCCGCCGCCGGTGGCCAAGGGCTTCCAGGAGCTGATCCCGCCCAAGGCGCCGCCCGCGGAGATCAAGCAGGAGGACGCGAACGCGCGCGCCGTCACCGCCGCGGACTACTCCGGTGTCGGCGAGGCCGGCGGCCGGGCCGACGGCGTGGTCGGCGGCGTGAAGAGCACCGACGAAGCGCCCAAGGAGGACGCGGCGCCGATCTTCACCGTGGAGGAGACGGGTGTCAAGCCCGAGATCCGCAACCTGCGCGAGGTGCAGCGCGCGCTGGAGAGGAACTACCCGCGGCAGTACGCCGATGCCGGCATCGCCGGGCAGGTCACCGTGAAGTTCATGATCGACACCGACGGCAGCGTGCCGGAGAGCAGCGTGACGGTGCTGGATGCCACCAACGAGGCGTTCAGCGAGGCGGCGATCAAGTCGGTCAGCAAGTTCCGCTTCAAGCCGATCAAGTACCGCGGCGAGTTCGTGCGCGTCTGGGCCACCATGCCCATCACCTTCCAGCCGCCGCAGTAGCCGCCGCCCCTCCACCCTCCCCCGGCTGCCAGCTACCAGCTGCCGGCTTCCGGCAAGAAGAAACCCTCACCCCGACCCAGGGTGAGGGTTTTCGCTGGCAGCTGGCAGCCGGCCGCTGGGAGCCCGTAGCCTCACGGCGTCTTCTGCTCCTCCTGCTTCTTCTTGCGCTCGGCGTCCTTGCGCGCGCGCGTGCGCTCGGTGCTCTCCTTGAGCGCCTGGTCGTAGTCGTAGCCCTCGGCCTGGCGGCCGATGGCGGCGCGCTGCTGCTCCGGGGTCGGCGCGGCCAGGTTCTCGGGGCTTCGGGTGCCGAGCTGGATCGGCGGCAGCTTCACCGGGCCCAGGTGGATGCCGTCGGGCGAGATGCCCCAGCGGTTGCCGCTCTTGTCCTTGACCGTCCAGTCGGTGGCCTTGCGGGCGCGCTCCTGCTCGCCGTAGATGCTGTCGTTGAGCGCCCTCAGCCGCGCGGCGAGGTGGCGCTGGTAGCGCTCCTCGTCGCTGAGCGGAGGAGGAGGCGGCACCGTCGGCGGCGGCAGCGCCAGGCGCTTGTCGGCGTAGCCGCCGCCGAGCGGCCCGCGCCAGCCCACCCCGCCCTGCCCGCCCCCGCCGACTCCTGCGGCCCCGCTCCCGGCGCCGCCGGGCGCTCCCACGCCGCCCGCGCCGCCTGGCTGCGCGGACGGCGCGGGGATGCCGCGCGGCACAGCGCTCGGTGGCACGAGCGCCGGTGTTGCCCCCGCTACGGTGTCGACCCGGCTGCCGAAGCCGGCGTCCGGCGCCGCGACGTCGGCGCGCGCCGCGGCCGCGCCGCCACCGGGCGCGGGATAGGCGAGGTCCATGTACTCGACGCGGTCTCCCTCGCCGCCCGCAGGCGCCACGGCCACCCGCGGCGGCTGCAGCGAGAGCACCCACACCAGCAGGACCACCACGCCGACGTGCAGCGTGAGCGAAGCCAGCACCAGCCGCGGCGGGAGCGGCGGCCGGGTGGCGAGCCCCGTGCGGCGAAACAGCGCCCGCCGGGGAAGCTCGGGGGGAGCGCCGGCGGGCGGGGTCGCGGGGGACGGCGGCGCAAGGGTCGGCAGGGTCATACGTTGCTTCTACTCCCGCCGCGAAGAGGCGGTTCCGGTGGGCGGCCCGCTCAGCGCATCCGCCCGAGCCGCTCCGCCGCCTCACACAGCCGCGCCTCGGGCGAGGTCAGCGCGATGCGGAAGAAGCCCTCGCCGCCCGGCCCCAGCGCCGAGCCGGGCATCACCGCCACGCCGTGCTCCATCAGCAGCCGCAGCGCGAACGGCTCCGACGCCTCGCCGCGGGGCACCGGCACCCAGAGGTACATCGTCGCGCAGGGGCTCGCCACGTCGTAGCCGGCGGCGCGCAGCGCCCCGACCATCATGTCGCGCCGCTGGCGGAAGACCTCGACGTTCGCCGGTACCCACGCCGCGTGCGCGCGCAGCGCCGCCAGCGCGCCGTGCTGCACGGTGAACGGCACGCCGGTGTCCGCGAACGTCTTCACCTTCTGCAGCGCCGCGATCTGCGCCTCGCCGCCCGCCGCCCAGCCCACGCGCCAGCCGGTCATGTTGTACGTCTTGGAGAGCGAGTGGAACTCGACGGCGACCTCGCGCGCGCCGTCGATCTCCAGGATCGAGGGCGGCAGGTAGCCGTCGAAGGCGATCTCGCTGTAGGCGTTGTCGTAGGCGAGCAGCAGATCGTGCTCGTGGCAGAAGGCGACGGCGCGCTGCAGATACTCGCGCGGCGCGACGGCGGCGGTCGGGTTGTTCGGATAGTTCAGGTACAGGATCTTCGCGCGGCGCACGACCTCGGCTGGCAGCTCGTCCAGCGGAATCAGGAAGTCGTGCTCCGGGCGCAGCGGCACGGCGAACGGCTCGCCGCCCGCCAGCACGGTACCGCCGCGGTACGCCTGATAGCCGGGGTCCGGCAGGATGGTGGCGTCGCCGGGCTCCAGGTAGGCGAACGGCAGGTGGTAGATTCCTTCCTTCGAGCCGAGCAGCGGCAGCACCTCGCGCATGGGGTCGACGCGCACGCCGAAGCGCCGCTGCATCCAGGCGGCGATCTCGTCGCGGAAGGCGAGCAGCCCCTGCTGAAACGGGTAGCGCGAGTTGGCCGGGTCCAGCACGCTCTCGCGCATCGCCTCCACCGCGGCCGGCGGCGGCGCCAGGTCGGCGTCGCCGACGCCCAGGTCGATGAGGTCCACCCCCTGCGCGCGCAGCTCGCGCTTCAGCCGCGGCAGCTCGGCGAGCGGATAGGAGGGCAGGCTCCGGAAACGCCGGGAGAGTGCGGGCATCGTAGGGCTCTCAGCCGGGCGACGGCGACGCGTCGCCCGGCGGCTCGGAGGTGAACAGCAGCCGCAGCGCGAGCAGGACACCGCCCACGCTGATCGCCGCGTCCGCCAGATTGAAGACGAACGGGAAGATCGGCACCAGCACGAAGTCGGTGACATGGCCGTTGAGCAGCCGATCGCCCAGGTTGCCCAGCGCGCCGGCGAGGATCAGCGCGATCGCCAGCCGCGTGGCGGCGTCGGTGCTGCGGCGCAGCATGCGCACGAAGAGCACCAGCGCCACCAGGTTGAGCGCCAGCAGGAAGGGCAGCCGCACCCCGGCCGGCATCCCGGCGAAGAAGCTGAACGCCACGCCGGGGTTCTGCCGGTGCGCCAGGTACAGCCAGCCGCCGACGACCTCCAGCGTGTGCCCCAGCGCCACGCGATTGACCACCCAGAACTTGCTCGCCCAGTCCGCCGCCACCAGCGCCACCACCAGCAGCGCGAGCGCGCGGTTCGCGCGCGGCGTCATGCTCCCGCCGCCACGACGGAGTTGCGCAGCACGCCCACGCCGGGGATCTCGACCTCCACCACGTCGCCCGGCCGCAACGGTCCGACGCCGGCAGGCGTGCCGGTGGCGATCACGTCGCCCGGCTCCAGCGTCATGACGGACGAGATGTAGGCGATCAGCTCGGGGATCGAGAACGCCATCTCGCGCGTGTGGCCGTGCTGTCGCTCCTCGCCGTTCACGCGGCCGATGACCTCCAGCGCGCGGTAGTCGACGTTGCAGAGCGGCGCCATCTCGCCCAGCGGGCAGAAGCTGTCGAAGCCCTTGGCGCGCGTCCACTGGCCGTCCGTCTTCTGCAGGTCGCGCGCGGTCACGTCGTTCAGCGGCGCGAAGCCGGCGACGTACTGCATCGCCTCGTCCGCCGCCACGTGCCGCGCGCGCCGGCCGATCACGACGGCGATCTCCGCCTCGTGCTCCACCTGCGCGGACTCCGGCGGCAGCACGATCGGCTCGCCGTCGCGCACCACCGCCGAGGGCGGCTTCAGGAAGAGCAGCGGCCGCTCGGGCAGTTCGTTGCCCAGCTCTCTCGCGTGCTCCCGGTAGTTGCGCCCAACGCAGACGATTTTCATAAGGCAGGGGTCGGGGGAAATGGCTACCGGCTGCCGGCTACCGGCTGCCGGCGAACTGCGTCCTCACCCCCGGCTCGCTCGTGCCTCGCTCGCCACCCCCTCCCGCTTGCGGGAGAGGGGGCCGGGGGGTGAGGGCCGCTGTTGCCGGTAGCCGGCAGCCGGCAGCCGGTAGCCGGTAGCCTCGTCACCCCGCCCGCCGCACGGCATCCACGCCGTAGAACGCGGCGAGACGAGGGTAGACCTCGCGCCAGGGGCCCTTCAGCAGCGGCGCGGGCGGCAGCGACTCGACAAGGTAGCCGCCGTAGCTCTTCTTCGCGACCCGGCCGTCGAGCAGCAGCACGGCGCCGTGGTCGCCGCGGGTGCGGACGAGGCGGCCGAAGCCCTGCTTGAGGCGGATGGCGGCGTGCGGCAGCATGTACTGCAGGAACGAGTTGCCGCCGGCGGCCTCGATCGCCTCGATGCGCGCGGCGGTCACCGGCTCGGTCGGCACCTTGAACGGCAGCTTGGGGATCACCAGCCCGCGCAGCGGCCGGCCGGGCACGTCCACGCCCTCCCAGAACGAGGTGGTGCCCAGCAGAATGCCGCGGCCGGCCTCCACGAAGCGCCTGACCAGCAGCGCGCGCGGCGCCTCGCCGTGCACGAAGAGCGGCCAGGCGCGGTCGCTGTCGCGCTCCCTCAGCCGCTCGGCTGCCATCGTCAGCGCGCGGTAGCTGGTGAAGAGCACGAAGAGGCCGCCGTCGGTCAGCCGCGCCAGCTCCTCGGTGGCGCGCACGGTGGCCTCGTTGAAGCGGCGGTCGTCGTCGCTCGCGGGCAGCGGCAGGTCGGTGGGCACCACCAGCAGCGCCTGCGTGGCGAAGTCGAACGGCGAGGGCACGATCAGCTCCTCGACCCTGGCGACCGCGTCGGCGATGCCCAGCCGGCCGCGCACGAAGCGGAAGTCGCCGCGCGTGGCGAGCGTGGCGCTGGTGAGCACCACCGTCGGCACCTTCTCCAAGATCGTCTCGCGCAGCACGGCGGAGAGGTCGAGCGGGGCGGCGGCGAGCGTGAGGTTGCCCTCGCGCCCCTCGCGCGGCGGCTTGCGCTCGATCCAGCGCACCAGCTCGATGGCGTCCTCGCCCGGCTTCAGGCCCAGGTGCAGCGCGCGGGCCGCGGCGTCGATGCGGTTGGCCGCGCCGCGCAGCTCCAGCAGTTGCGGCTCCAACTGCTGCTTGAGCGGCTCGTCGCTCGCCAGCCGCTCGCGCAGCATGTCGATGCCCTTGAGCAGGTCGTCGAGGAAGAGCAACGCGGCGTCGAGCGCCTCGCGCAGGCCCAGCTCCCAGGCAGGGTCCGCACGGAAGCGCTCGTCCAGTCGCACGGTCAGCTCGTTGCGCGCGCGCACCGCGTCCTCCAGCCACTGGAAGACGGCGAGCCCGCGCTCGCGCGCACCCTCCAGCGCCGGCAGCAGCCGCTCGCCGATGAGGTCGAGCGTCGCCTGCGCCAGCAGATCGCGGCGGCCGGCGTTGAGCGCGTTCAGCAGCGCAGGCAGCACGCCCTTGCCGCGGTACTCCAGCCGCTTGAGGATGCGGAAGTAGGCGCGCCGCGAAATGCTCATGCCCAGGTGCCGGGTGGCAGCCTCCTCCAGGTTGTGCGCCTCGTCGAGGATCAGGCGGCGGTAGTGCGGCAGCACGGCGGGCGCGGTGTAGTTGCCCTGCTCGCGGCGCACCGCCAGGTCGCTGAAGAGCAGGTGGTGGTTGGCGACCAGCACGTCGGCTGCCGCCGCCTCGCGCCGCGCGCGCTGGTAGAAGCAGTCCTCGAAGTGCGGGCACTTCGCTCTCAGGCAGACGTCGCTCTCGCTGGCGACCTCGTCCCAGACCTCCGCCGAGGGGCGCACCGTCAGGTCCGCCAGGCTGCCGTCCTGCGTGGTCTGCAGCCACGCGACGATGCCGGCCAGCTCGGCCTGCTTCGCCGCGTCGAAGAGCGCGGCCCCGCTCTGCTGCGCCAGCAGCGCGCGCCGGATGGAGACGTAGTTCTGCCGCCCTTTCACCAGCGCGAACCTGAACGGCTGGCCCAGCGCGCGGCGCAGGAACGGCAGGTCCTTGTCGACGAGCTGCTCCTGCAGGTTGATGGTGTTGGTGCTCACCACCGTGCGCTCGCGGTTCTGCAGCGCCCAGGCGATCGCGGGCAGCAGGTAGGCGACCGACTTGCCGGTGCCGGTGCCGGCCTCCGCCACGCCGACGCCGCCCTCGTTGTACAGCCCGGCGATCAGCCGCGCCAGCGCGCGCTGCTGCGGGCGGTCCTCGTAGGCCGGGTGCGCAAGTGCCACCGCGCCGCCCGGCCGCAGCGCCGCGTCCAGCATCTGCACGTCCAGCGGCTGCAGCTCGCGCGCGGCGGGCGGCTCCACCACCACGTACAGCTCGCTGGCGGCGTTGTCGGTGATCGCGAAGCCGAGCCCCTGCTCCCAGAGCTGGGCGGCCACCGCCAGGTCGGCCTCGGAGGGCTCCAGCACGCCGGAGGGATGGTTGTGCAGCACCAGCCCGCCCGGCTCCGGGTCGCGCACGGCGGCCAGCACGGCGGTCGCGTGCCCGCGCGCCACCACGCGCGGCTCGCCGACCTCGCCGTCCTCCGCCACCGTCGCCAGGAAACAGACCTCGTTGCCCCGCGCACGCGCGATCTCGCGCCGCACCCGCTCGGCGGCGGCGGCGCTGAGATAGAGGTCGGCGGTGGGTGCGGACATCGGCAACCCGGCTCTCATCTCGATTCTGGGCGATGCTGGTGCACACCGCCGCGGGCGCTCACCCGGCTCAGCCGATCGCTTGCGCCGGCTCCGCCTCGGCGAGCGCCTCGCGCAGCGCGTCCACGTCCTCGGCCTCCAGCGCGTCGAGGAAGAGGTAGCCGACGCGCACGGGCTCGGCCGGGTCTTCGGGGCACTGGAAGCGCGCGGCGTAGATGCCGCGCTCGGTCGGCGCGGGATGGCCGTAGAGGACTTCCACCAGCCAGCCGCGGCCCTGCTCGTCCGGGAAGATCGCCCTATCTTTCGGCATCGGTTCGGTACTCGGGTGTCGGCGCGGGGTTCCGCCGCCGCATACCGCGGCGCCCGTGGAGGAGGCCGACGGCTCCCCCACGGGCCCAAGGGCTGGCGACGGTACGCGGCTCAGCGCAGGCGCACCACCCACATCTGCATCTGCGGCGGCAGTAGCTGGCCGTTCCAGTCGCGCGCGGCGAGCGCGGTGGCGGGGCGGTTGGCGCCGCTCACCAGGAAGTACGCGCTGGAGCCGGCGCGCACCGAGACGTCGTCGGTGAAGCTGCCGAAGGCGCGCTGGCGCGGCTCCAGCGTGGCCGACGGGTTGTTCGCGCCCAGCTTGCCGAAGACGTCGGCCAGGTTCCAACTGGAGAACGTCAGCTCGCGCGCGGCGCCGGGGATGCGGTCGTCGACGTAGAGCGCGGCCGCCCAGCGCGCCAGGATCGTCGACATCGGCACGCCGACCAGCGCTTCGAGGTTGGCGAAGCCGTACTTGCCGGGGTTCTTCGCCAGCAGGTCGCGCTGCAGCGCCGCCGGGCCGCCGGGATAGGTGGGGCCGTACTGGTCGTTGAGGTACTGCAGCAGAAACGAGGGCACGCCGTAGACCTCGCGCCCGCCCGCGCAGGGGCCACCGGTGTTGCGGTCCTGCCAGCCGCAGCCCTCCGGCGCGTTTTCGGAGCGGGTGGTCGGGCCGCGGAAGCCGAAGTAGATCGCCAGGTCCACGAAGGCGTCGTAATGCCAGTCGATCTCCGAGACCTTCGGGCGGTTGAACGCCACGTCGTAGCCGTAGTTGCCCGCCGCGCCGCGCCCGTTGATGGCGTGACCGACCAGCGTCTCCGCGAGCGTGGCCTGCCCCTCCAGCTCCCAGATCTCCGGCAACTCCACGCCGGTGTTGGCGAAGAAGCCGTCGCGGCGGCGGCTGTAGTGGATGACGTGCGCGAACTCGTGCGCGATGAGCGACTGCGCGTCGGCGAGCGCCGTCTCCAGCGCGTACGCGCGCCCGAGCGTGCCGCTGGGGTCGGGCGCCATCCCGTAGTAGATCTCGGCGTTGTTGCTCGACGCGCAGAACTGCGAGCCGACCACGTCCGCGCCGGCGACGAAGCCGAGCACGCTGCCGCCGCTGCTGCCGGCGTTGAAGCGGTTGATCTCCTTGGTGGTGAGGATCAGCACGCGCCCGTTGCCGTCGGCGTCCAGCGGCTCGCCGAAGTTCTCGACGTCCGTCTTGTAGATGTGGCGGTCGAAGACGTCGCTCAGCTTCTGGAAGTCCGGCAGGCTGAAGCCGCCAGTCGGGTTGCCGGCGTCCTCCACCCAGATGCCGCGCTCGCCGACGACGCGCACCACCGCGCGGATGGTGGTCGAGTTGGTGCAGGAGTTCCGGGCCAGGTCGGGCACGCGCAGCGTCAGCGTGTCCCCGACGTTGGGCAGCGCCGCCTGGGCGCTGGAGAGCGCACGCGCGGCGCGCGGCCGCACGCCGGCGCGCTGCCCGGCCGCCACCGCCGCCTGGATGTCGCGCCGCTCGCGCACGCGCAGCGCGGCCTCGGCCGCGCGGTGCTCGGCCCAGCGCACGGGCAGTGCGGGCGCGGCGCGCACCGCCGGCGTCCGCGAGAAGCTGGGCACCGCCGCACCGCGCGCCGAGGCCGCCGGGCCCAGGCCGCCGACGCCGCGGAAGCGCACGTTGGTCAGCGCGCTGGCGACGTCCGAGATGGACTGCACGCCGATCAGGTACGCCTCGTCCGCGCTCGTCTGCCGCAGTTGCAGGCACTTGTCGGCGCCGGCGCCCAGCACCACCTGCTGCCCCACGGGCACGTCGAGGTACGCGCTCGGGCGCGCGGCGTGGCTGAACACGTCGCTGCTGTCGCCCGCCACCACCACCTGCACCGCCGCCCGCCGCGCCGGCAGGCACATCGCCGCCGGGACCTGCACCTGCAGCGAGGTCGGCGTCGCGCTCAGCACCGGCAGCGGCACGCCGTCCACCAGCACGAGGTTGTCGGCGGCGACCGCGCTGAAGCCGCGCCCGCTGAGCGTCGCCGCCTGCCCCTCCACCAGCGTCTCCGGCGCGATGGCGGTCAGCACCACCGACGACGCCTCCAGCACCGGGATCTCGAGCGTGGCGGTCTTCTCGTCCACCCGCGCGCTGATCGTCGCCGTGCCCACCGCCAGGCCGGTCACCGTGCCGTCGGCCGCCACGCTCACCACGCCGGGCGCACTGGTCGTCCAGAAGACGGGGCGGTCGAACAGCAGGGTGCCGTTGGCGTCGCGCGGCTGCGCCTCCAGCCGCACGGTGCGGCCCGGCCGCAGCCGCACGGTGCCGGGCGCGATCGTCAGCGTGTGCACCGGGATCGCCGTGACCGCCACCTGCGCGTTGCCCGTCTTGCCGTCCGCGCTGGCGGTGAGCGTCACCGCGCCCGGCTTCAGCGCGAAGAGCAGCCCGGTCTGCGTCACCGTCAGCACCGTGTTGTCGCTGCTGGCCCACTGGATGGTACGGTCGGTGAGCGCCACGCCCTTGGCGGTCAGCACCGTCGCGGTCGCGCGCTGGTTCTCGCCCACCACCAGCGAGGCCGGCGCCTCGACGCGCACCTCCGCGGCGCGCGGCGGGGCCGTCGAGTCGGAGCAGGCGGCCGTCGCGGCCAGCCCGGCGAGAACTGCGAAACCGGCGAAGCGCTGCAGGCTCATCTCACCCACTCCGTGCTGCGGGAAAGGCGGTAGGTCAGCCGGCGGGCAGCCCCGCCGGCGGGATGGGAAACAGGTGGATCATCTCCGCCGCAGAATCTAACAGCGGGTGCGGGCACGCGGTAGAGCGCATCGCCCTGAACGCGCTGTCGGTATTTGGCTTACATGCCCGAGCGCCGGCTCGCGTCCTGCGCGAGCTGGTACGCCTGGTTACGCGCCAGCCCCAGCCGCTGGCGCAGTTCCTTCGCCACCGCGCTGGCGGCGACGCCCCGGGCGAGCAGCTCTGCCGCCAGCGCGTGCGCGGCCTCGCGGCCGCTGGCCTCGGCCGCCGCCGCGGCCTCGTCGGCGGGGCGGCCCTGCACCACCACCACGATTTCGCCCCGTACCTCCGCCTGGCAGAATCGTTCCAGCGCCTCGGCCACGGTGCCGCGGAAGACCTCCTCGTGCAGTTTGGTCAGCTCGCGTGCGACGGCGACGCGGCGCTCAGGACCGGCGGCGGCCTGCAGGTCCTGCAGCAGCTCGGCGACGCGGTGCGGCGACTCGTAGAGCACGGCGGTGTGCTCCTGCCGCGCGATCTCGGCGAGCAGCTCGCTGCGGCGGCCGCCCTTGCGGGGGATGAAGCCGTAGAAGGTGAAGCGCTCCGCGGCGATGCCCGAGGCGACGAGCGCCGCGAGCAGCGCGGAGGCGCCGGGAACGGGCACCACCTCGAAGCCGGCGGCGAGCACCTCGCGCACGATGCGCGCGCCGGGGTCGGAGAGCAGCGGCGTGCCGGCGTCGGAGACCAGCGCCACGCGCTTGCCCTCGCGCAGCATCTCCACCACCGTGGCGGCGCGCGCGGCCTCGTTGTGCTCGTGCGCGGAGACCAGCCGCGTTTCGATGCCGTAGTGGCGCAGCAGCACGCCGGTGCGGCGCGTGTCCTCGGCGAGCACCACGTCCGCCTCCCGCAACACCTCCACCGCGCGGTAGGTGAGGTCGCCCAGGTTGCCGATCGGGGTGCTGACGAGGTAGAGCATGGGGGTCGGGGGTCAGGGGTCGGGGGTCAGGGAACCGCAACGTCAACTGCGCTGCCGTTGGTGTTGCAGTTGACGTTCCCCCGACCCCCGACCCCTGACCCCCGACCCCTGCCGTTCTACAGCAGCGCCTTGACCCGCTGCTCCAGGTGCGGGCGGGGCACGGCGCCGATGACCTGGTCGACGACCTTGCCGTCCTTGAAGAAGAGGATCGTGGGGATGGAGCGCACGTTGAAGCGCACCGCCGTCTTCTGGTTATTGTCGACATCGAGCTTGCCGACCTTGAGCTGGCCGGCGTACTCGCTGGCGAGCTGCTCAACGATCGGCGCGATCATGCGGCAGGGGCCGCACCACACCGCCCAGAAGTCGACCATCGCCAGGCCGTCGGCCTGCTCGATCTCGCTCGCGAAGCTGTCGTCGGTCACCGTAACGATGTTCGGGCTATCCGCCATGGGTTCTTCCTCCTGTGGGGTCGGCCATGCGCCGGCGAAGCGCCGGTCGGCGATGATCGGTGTGAGTGTCGCAAGAACTGCACTTCCGGCGCCGCGCCGCGGCGGCTACTGCGAGCGCGCACTCGGCGCACACTCGCGCGAGAGCGCCGCGTCGCTGCGCGTGAGCACTTCGGTGTCCACGCTCTGCACGAACCAGCGCTGCTGCGGGCCGAGCACGGCGGTGAACGGCACGGTGTCGCGCAGCGCGCCGCGCGTCAGCACCGCGTCGTAGCGCAGGGCGCTACCCGTGCTGCCGGGGATCGACCGCTCGCCGATCAGCTCGGCGCGGTCGTGCCGCAGCAGACAGGCGAACAGGTACATGCGCAGCTCGGCGTCGCGCGCGGAGAGGCCGGCGGCGAACGGCCCCTGCCGCGTGCCGAAGAGCCAGCCCATGCCCGCGTAGTCGCGCGCGTTGGCCAGCTCCAGGAAGCGCTGCACGGCGGTCGTCGCGCTGGCCGCGCCGACCTCGCCGCTCGGCCGCGCGGCGGCGACACCGCCGCCACCGCTGGCGCACGCGGCCAGCCCGCCCAGCAGGGCTGCCACCATCAGGGCACGTCGCATCGCCTGCACGGGTCCTCTCGCGTCCGGGGTGCCTCCGTGAAGCAGCGCAGGTGGAGACCCTCGGGCCTCCACCCGCGCGTGTCTGGTGCGCCGAAATGCTAGCGGCGGCCTCTCCCGGCCACAACCCCCCGGCCGCGGGCCGGGGGACAAGGGGACAGCGCCCGCGCTGCCGCCGCCTCGGCCGCGCCCCGTTCACCCGTTCACCCGTTCACCCCGTCAGCCCTGCGCGCGGAAGCGGAGCTGTGCGCTGCCCGGCTCGCGGTCGACCACGATGGTGTCGCCGTCGTGGAACTCGCCCTCCAGCAGCCGCACCGCCAGCGGGTTCTGCACCAGCCGCGTGATCGCCCGCTTCAGCGGCCGCGCACCGAACGCGGGGTCGTAGCCCTCCTCGGCGATGAGCGCCTTCGCCGCCTCCGTCAGCTTCAGCGTGATGCGGCGCTCCGCGAGCAGCGCCTCCAGCCGCCTGAGCTGCAGCTCCACGATTGTCTTCAGCTCCTCCATGCCCAGCGGCTTGAAGACGACGATGTCGTCCACGCGGTTGAGGAACTCGGGCCGGAAGTGGCGCCGCAGCTCCTGCAGCACCGCCGCCTCCACCTGCGCCGCCACGTCCGGGTCGCGCAGCCGCGCCGCCTGCTCCAGGATCAGCGGGCTGCCGAGGTTGCTGGTCATGATGACCACCGTGTTGCGGAAGCTGACCACGCGGCCCTGGCTGTCGGTCAGCCGGCCGTCGTCCAGGAGCTGCAGCAGCAGGTTGAAGACGTCGGGGTGCGCCTTCTCGATCTCGTCGAAGAGCACCACCGAGTACGGCCGCCGCCGCACCGCCTCCGTGAGCTGACCGCCCTCCTCGTAGCCGACATAGCCCGGCGGCGCGCCGATCATGCGCGCGGTGCTGTGCCGCTCCTGGTATTCGGACATGTCGATGCGCACCGTCGCGTCCTCGTCGTCGAAGAGGAACTCCGCCAGCGCGCGCGCCGTCTCCGTCTTCCCGACGCCAGTGGGGCCGAGGAAGATGAAGGAGCCGATCGGCCGGTTGGGGTCGCTCATGCCCGCGCGGCTGCGGCGCACCGCGTCGGCCACCGCCTTCGTCGCCTCCGGCTGGCCGATGACGCGCTGGTTGAGGTGCTCGTCGAGGTGCGCCAGCCGCTCGCGCTCGCTCTGCAGCATGCGCGTCACCGGGATGCCCGTCCAGCGCGCAACGACCTCGGCAACGTCCTCCGACGTGACCTCCTCCTTCAGGTACTGGCTCTCCCGCTGCAGCTCGGCGAGCCGAGACTCCGCCTGCTGAATCTGCTGCTGCAGCGCCGGGATCTGGCCGTACTGCAGCTCGGCGGCGCGCGTCAGGTCGCCGACGCGCGTGGCCTGCTCGGCCTCGGTGCGCAGCGCGTCCAGCCGCTCCTTCAGCTCGCGCAGCCCCTGGATCGCCTGCTTCTCGCTCTGCCACTGCGCCTTCATCCCACTGGACTTCTCGCGCAGCTCGGCGATCTCCTGCTCCACCTTCTGCAGGCGCGCGCGGCTCTCCGGGTCGTGTTCCTTCTGCAGCGCCTGCCGCTCGATCTCCAACTGCACGATGCGGCGCTCGACCTCGTCGATCTCCTGCGGCAGGCTGTCGATCTCGATGCGCAGCCGGCTGGCGGCCTCGTCGATGAGGTCGATCGCCTTGTCGGGCAGGAAGCGGTCGCCGATGTAGCGGTGGCTGAGCGTGGCCGCGGCGACGATCGCCGGGTCGGTGATGCGCACGCCGTGGTGCACCTCGTAGCGCTCCTTCAGCCCGCGCAGGATGGCGATGGTGTCCTCCACGCTCGGCTCGCCGACGTAGACCGGCTGGAAGCGCCGCTCCAGCGCCGCGTCCTTCTCGATGTACTGGCGGTACTCGTCGAGCGTGGTGGCGCCGACCACCCGGATCTCGCCGCGCGCCAGCGCCGGCTTGAGCATGTTGCCCGCGTCCGGCGAGCCCTCCGTCTTGCCCGCACCGACGATGGTGTGCAGCTCGTCGATGAAGACGATGAACTTGCCCTCGGCGTCGGTGATCTCCTTGAGCACCGCCTTGAGCCGCTCTTCGAACTCGCCACGGTACTTGGCGCCGGCGAGCATGGAGCCGATGTCCAGCGAGATGACGGTCTTGTCGCGCAGCCCCTCGGGCACATCGCCGCTGACCACGCGCTGCGCCAGCCCCTCGACAATGGCGGTCTTGCCGACACCCGGCTCGCCGATGAGCACCGGGTTGTTCTTGGTGCGGCGGCTGAGCACCTGGATGACGCGGCGGATCTCCTCGTCGCGGCCGATGACGGGATCGAGCTTGCCGCGGCGCGCGCGCTCGGTGAGGTCGGTGCTGAAGCGCTGCAGCGCCTGGTACTTCTCCTCCGGGTTCTGGTCGGTGACGCGGTGGCTGCCGCGCACCTGCTGCAGCGCCTGCAGCAGCGCGTCGCGGTCCGCGCCCTGCGCGGCGAGCAGGTCGCGCGTGGTGGAGCCCTTCGTTTGGGCCAGCGCCAGCAGCAGGTGCTCGGTGCTGACGTACTCGTCCTTGAGGTCGCGCGCCTCCTGCTCGGCGCGGTCGAGGATCGCGTTCAACTCGCGCGAGATCGTCGGCTGGCTGCCGCCGTACTGCTTGGGCAGCCGCCCCGTCGCCGCCTCCACCTCCTGACGCAGCCGGCTGACGTTGACGCCCACCTTCTGCAGCACCGGCACGACGATGCCCTCGTCCTGCGCCAGCAGCGCGGCGAGCAGGTGCAGGTCCTCGATGGACGGGTTGCCGGCCTGGCGCGCGGCCGTCGCTGCCGCCTGGATCGCCTCGCCCGCCTTCACGGTCAGTCTCTCGAAGTTCATACGCTCTTCTTCCCTCCCGGTATGGCGTCCTCCGCGCCGCCGGCCGCAGCGCACCCTGCGGGCGCGCACCAGCGTACGCCGGCGACGGCGCTGCCCGCGCACAGGGGAAGAAGCATGCCTCCGTTCGCTGCAAGATTGGCAGGCCGCGCGTGCATGACCGGCGCCGCGGGCGCCGCCCGTGTGGCGGCGCGGCCGGTCGCCGGGCTCGGCAGGCCGACTGCAGCGCGCCCTTTCACGCCCGCGGACGCGGATGTATCGTAGAGCCATGAGCACCAGCGTCCGTCGTACTCCGATGCTGAGCGTGGAGGAGTACCTCCGCCTCGAAGAGACCAGCCCGGTCAAGCACGAATACGTGGCCGGCGAGGTCTACGCGCTCGCCGGCGTCAGCCGGCGGCACAATCGGATCGTCGTGAACCTGACCTTGCACTTCGCCAGAGCGACTCAGGGCAGCGGATGCCGCATCTCCGTTGTGGACGTGAAGCTGCACGCGGACGACGACGTGTACTACTATCCCGACGTGATGGTGGCCTGCGGGCCGGAGCCGGAGAACGCGTACCTCGAGGACGCGCCCTGCCTCGTCGTCGAGGTCACCTCGGCGAGTACGGAGGCGATCGACCGGCGCGAGAAGCTCGCGGTCTACCGGCGCATGGCGTCGTTGCGCGATTACCTGGTCGTCGACCAGGAGCGCCGCCGCGTCGAGCACCACTGGCGCGACACCGACGGCGTGTGGTGGCGCGACGACGTCGTCGGTCACGGCACGCTCACGCTCGCCTCTGCGCAGGTGGGCGGGCCGCTCACCCTCGAGGAGATCTACGCCGGCACGAACCTGCCCGAGTAGCGGAGCTGTCGGCTGTCGGTCAACATCAACCCCTCACCCCGGGCTGGGGTGAGGGGTTGATGTTGACCGACAGCCGACAGCCGACAGCCGACAGCCGACAGCTACAGATCCTGCTGGTAGGTATCGATCTGTGCGCGCTGCAGCTTGCCGGAGTAGTCGACGTAGCAGACCTTGGTCTCGGAGAAGAACTCGTAGACTTCCCAGCCGCCCTCGCGGTGGCCGTTGCCCGTCTCCTTGACGCCGCCGAAGGGCAGGTGCGCCTCGGCGCCGATGGTGGGCGCGTTGACGTAGGTGATGCCGTTGTCCAGCTCCTGCAGCGCGCGGAAGGCGAGGTTCACGTCGCGCGTGTAGATGGAGCTGGAGAGGCCGTAGCGGACCTCGTTGTTGATGCGGATCGCCTCGTCGGCGTCGCTGAACTTCAGGACGCTGAGCACGGGGCCGAAGATCTCCTCGGTGGCCAGGCGCGAGCCGGGCCGGACGTTGCCGAAGATGGTGGGGCGATAGAAGAAGCCGTCGTCCAGCCCGTCGCCGGTGGCGCGCTCGCCGCCGAGCACCAGCTCCGCACCCTCCTCCCGGCCGATGCCGACGTACTCCTCCACCTTCTCCAGCGCGGGGCGGTTGATGAGCGGGCCGACCTCGGTCTGCTCGTCGAGCCCGTCGCCCAGGCGCAGTTTGCCGGCGCGCTCCACCAGCCGCTGCAGGAACTCGTCGTGGATCTTCTCGTGCAGCAGCAGGCGGCTGGTGGCGGTGCAGCGCTGGCCGGTGGTGCCGAAGGCGCCCCAGAGCACGCCGTCGAGCGCCAGCTCCATGTCGGCGTCGGGCATGACGATCTGCGCGTTCTTGCCGCCCATCTCCAGCGAGAGGCGCTTGTGCATGCGGCCGCAGGTCTCGCCCAGCCAGGCGCCGGTCTCGGTGGAGCCGGTGAAGGAGATGACCGGGATCCCGGGATGCTCGACGATCGCCTTGCCGACCACGGCGCCACGGCCGTGCAGCAGGTTGACGACGCCCTTCGGCACGCCGGCCGCCTCCAGGATCTCCACCAGCAGCGTCACCGTGTGGGGCACGTCCTCCGCCGGCTTGATGATCACGCTGTTCCCGCAGAGCAGCGCCGGGAACATCTTCCAGGTGGGGATGGCCATCGGGAAGTTGAACGGCGTGATCAGGCCGCAGACGCCGATGGCGCGGCGGTAGCTCATCGCCCACTTGTTGCGCAGCTCGCTGGGCACGGTGTGGCCGAAGAGGCGACGGCCCTCCATCGCCGCGTAGTAGGCGGTGTCGATGCCCTCCTGCACGTCGCCACGCGTCTCCAGCAGCACCTTGCCCATCTCGCGCGTGGCGGCGCGCGCGATCTCCTCCTTGCGCTCGGCCATCAGGTCGCCGACGCGCTTGAGCAGCATGCCGCGCTCGGGCGCGGGCGTGCGGCGCCAGCGCTCGAAGCCCGCGCGCGCGGCGGCGACGGCGCGCTCGACGTCCTGGGCGCCGGAGCGCGGCCAGCGGCCGATCAGCTCGCTCTGGCGCGCGGGGTTGTGGTTCTCGAAGTACTCGCCCGTCGTGGGCTCCGCCCATTCGCCGTCGATGAAGTTGCGGTGCGTCTCTGCCATAGGTCGGTCGCGAGGTGCGGGTGGAGGGAGTGCGGGGCGGCCGCCGGCTGCGCGCGCCGCCGCCGAGGCTGCGGAATCTACCCCGCGCGGCCGGGCCGGTCTACCGCCGGCCGAGCGCGAGGAGCAGCGCCACCGCCAGCGAGAGCACGACGGTCCACAGCGCCCAGAGTTTGTGGAACGAGAGCGCGGGGTGCCGCCGCTTCCACAGCCACGCCAGCGCCGCGCCGCCGCCGAAAGCGCACGCCAGCCAGACCGCGCCGATCAGCGCCCACTGCAGCGTCGAGACACCGCCTGTCATGCGTTGCGGGGGGTCCACTGGTTGAAGTCCCACCCACTGGGGGAGTGAAGCGCGCGGCACCGTGCGGCCCGTGCTGCCGGACGAGCGCCCTGCGCCGCGCCGACCCGGCCGTTCGCCCGGGAGGGCGAGATGTTGCCCGCCGGGGGCTTCATGCCCCCGGCGGCATCCTCACTGCTCGCGCACCAGGTCGTAGCGCTCGATCTTCTTGTAGAGGTTGGAGCGCGGCATGTCCAGCAGGCGCGCGGTCTCGGCGACGTTCCAGTTGTTCTCGCGCAGCTTCTGCAGGATGAAGGCGCGCTCGGCGGCGTCCTTGAACTCGGCGAAGGTGCGCGCCGAGAGCAGGTCCGCTGAGAGACCGCTGCCCCCGGCCTGCCCGCCGACCAGCAGCTCCACCTCCTGCGGCGTCACCACGTCGCCGGCGGCGAGGATGAGCAGGCGCTCGACGGTGTTGCGCAGCTCGCGCACGTTGCCGGGCCAGTCCATGCGCTGCAGCCGCTCGACGGCCTCGGCCGAGAAGCGCTTGGGGCGCAGCGCCGCCTCGCGCACCGCCTGCTGCGCAAAGTGCTGCACCAGCATGGGGATGTCCTCGCGGCGCTCCCTGAGCGGCGGCACGTGCAGCGGGATGACGTTCAGCCGGTAGTACAGGTCCTCGCGGAAGTGGCCCTGGCGGATCTCCTCGGCGAGGTCCTTGTTGGTGGCGGCGAGCACGCGCACGTCCACCTTGACGGGCTTGGCGCCGCCGACGCGAGTGACGAGCCCTTCCTGCAGCGCGCGCAGCACCTTGGCCTGCGCGGCCAGGCTCATGTCGCCGACTTCGTCGAGGAAGAGCGTGCCGCCGTCGGCCAGCTCGAACTTGCCGGCGCGGTCCTCGATGGCGCCGGTGAACGAGCCTTTCATGTGGCCGAACAACTCGCTCTCGATCAGCTCGGTGGGGATGGCCGCGCAGTTGACCTCCACGAACGGCTGCTCGGCGCGCGGCGAGAGGCGGTGGATGGCGCGCGCAACCAGCTCCTTGCCGGTGCCGTTCTCGCCGGTGATCAGCACGCGCGCGTCGGTCGGCGCCACGCGCTCGATGCGCTCCAGCACCTGCCGCACGGCGAAGCTCTTGCCCACGATCTCGTAGCGGCTCTCCACCGCGCCGCGCAGGCGCGCGTTCTCCTCCAGCAGCCCGCGCTGCTGCAGCGCGTTGCGCAGCACCAGCAGGATGCGGTCGGTGTCGAGCGGCTTCTCCAGGAAGTCGTAGGCGCCGCGGCGCGTGGCCTCCACGGCGGTCTCGATGGTGCCGTGGCCGGAGATCATCACCACCAGGGCGGCCGGGTCCAGCTCGCGCAGACGGGAGAGCGTCTCCAGCCCGTCGAGCCGCGCCATCTTGACGTCGAGAAAGGTCAGGTCCGGCCGGAAGTCGGGATAGACGGCCAGCGCCTCGCCGCCGCTCTCCGCGGCGCGCACGTCGTGGCCCTCGTACTCCAGCAACTGCGCCAGCACGCGGCGGATGCCGTCCTCGTCGTCGACCACCAGGATGCGGGCCATCGCTCGCAGCGGTTAGGGGTTGAGCAGCAACTGGGAGTTCTCGACGCGCGCCGAGCCGATGCCCGGGGGCAGCCGGAAGGCGACGACGTTCTCCGGCAGGCCGGCATCCGCGCCGCGGCGCAGGCGCTCCAGCACGCGCGGGTAGAGCCGCTCCGGGATCGGGATCTCCGCGACCTCCACCTGCTGCACCTGGAACGACGTACGCCCGTCGGGCAGCGGCTGGAGCTGGCCGCGCACCACGACGGGCGTGGTATCGGGCAGCAGCATGCGCATGCGGTCGAGGTCGCCGAAGCTGGGCAGGCTCTCGGTGGCCAGCCGGCCGGAGAGCTGCACGGTGTCGCCCGCGAAGCCGATGGCCGGGTCGCGCAGCACCGGCGGCAGCGAGTTGGGGTAGCGGTAGTGCAGCAGGCTCGACAGCTCCACGCCCGAGAGCTGCACCGGCTCGCGCTCCTCGCGCAGGCGGGTCAGCTTCTCCTCCGCCTGCGCGGCCGCTTCGGGCGAGATCTCGCTGTACTCCACGTCGCCGCCGAAGAGGCGGTCGCGCAGAAGGTACAGCCCGGCGCCAGCCACCAGCAGCAGCAGCGCCAGCCCGCCGATCACTCTGCCAGCCTTCATTCCGTCCTCCGGGTGCGTTCAGGCACGGCGCGTACGCCGCAGGAGTGGTGTCCTCACACCGACGCGGCCGCACAGACGGCCGCCACCGCGTGCTCCACCTCCGCCTCCGTGCTCGCCCAGCCGAGCGAGAGGCGCAGCGCGCCCGTCTGCAGCGTGCCGACGAGTGCGTGCGCCTCGGGCGCGCAGTGCAGCCCGGCACGGCCGAGCACGCCGTGCTCTGCGTCCAGCCGCCGCGCCAGCTCCGCAGGCGAGATGTGTGCCGCCGTCAGCAGGGCGATCCCCACGCCCTCCGGCGCCGCCGGCGAGAGCACGCGCACGCCGGGAACGGCCTGCAGCCCTGCCCGCAGTCGCGCCTTCAGCGCGCGCTCCCGCGCGTGCAGCGCCTCGACGCCGCGCCGCTCCAGCCACTCGACGCCGGCGAGCAGCCCGGCGATCCCCGGGCCATTCTGGCTGCCGGCCTCCAGCCGGTCGGGCAGCGCCGCCGGCATCTCGGCGGGCGCGGAGTCCGCGCCGGTGCCGCCGGCGAGCAGCGGCTCGACCTCGACGCCCTCGCGCACCCACAGCCCGCCCACGCCCTGCGGCCCCAGCAGGCCCTTGTGCCCGGTGAAGGCGAGCAGGTCCACGCCCAGCCGCCGCACGTCGAGCGGCAGGTGCCCGGCGGACTGGGCCGCGTCGAGCAGCACCCGCGCGCCCACGGCGTGCGCGCGCTCCGCCAGCTCCGCCACCGGCAGCGCGCAGCCCAGCACGTTGGAGACGTGCGGCAGCACCAGCAGCCGCGCCGGCGGCCGGACGGCGTCGCCGCGCAGCCGCCGCTCCGCCGCGTCGAGGTCGACGACGCCGTCGCCGCCGCCGCCGAGCACGTCCACCGCCACGCCCCGCTGCTGCAGCAGCGCCAGAGGGCGGCGCACGGCGTTGTGGTCGTAGGCGGTGCGCACCACGCGGTCGCCGGGCCGCAGCAGGCCGTGCAGCGCGAGGTTGAGCGCGTGCGTGGCGTTGAGCTGGAAGGTTACGCGGCCCGGGTCGCCCTCGATGCCGAAGAGCCGCGCCAGCGCGCGCCGGCAGCGCAGCGCGACGCGCCCCGCCTCCACCGCCCGGCGGTGCGCCGCGCGGCCGGGCGTCGCGCCGACGTCGCGCAGGTACGCCGCGACCGCGTCGATCACCTCCGGCGGGCGCAGCGCCGAGGTGGCGGCGTAGTCGAGGTAGACCTCGTCAGCCATCGCGCTCGGCGCCGGCCTCCAGGTCCAGCGCGAGGTAGCGGAAGCCGCGCGCCCTCGCCTCGCCCGCCAGCCGCGCGCGCTCGGCGTCCGGCAGCGCCAGCGCGTCCGCCAGCGGCAGGGGCAGCACGGCGATCTCGGAGGCAGCAGGGGTCAGGGGTCGGGGGTCGGGGGTCGGGGGCATCTCAGCCCCAACAGCAACGCCGTTGAAGTTGCCGTTCCCCGACCCCCGCCCCCTGACCCCCGACCCCTGCAGCACCACCAGCCCCTCGTTGAGCGCACCGCGGCGGTAGCCCTGCACGTCCAGCAGCGCGCGGGCGTAGCCGGCTTTGCGCACCGCCGCCGCCACCGCGGCGCGTCGGCGTGCCACCGTGCTCAGCTCGGAGGGGTGCACCTCCAGGCGCGCGACGGCGTCGTGGTGGCGCACCCGGAAGTCGCGCAGGCCGAGCGCGCGCAGCGCCAGCTCGGCCGCCTCGATCTGCCGCAGCCGCTCGGCGGTGACCGCCAGCCCGTAGGGGATGCGCGACGCCAGGCAGGGCGCCGCCGGCTGGTCCCAGGTGGGCAGGCCCAGCTCGCGGGACCACGCGCGGATCTCGGTCTTGCCCAGCCCCGCCTCCAGCAGCGGCGAGCGCACGCGGTGCTCCGCGGCGGCGAGCGCGCCGGGGCGGTGGTCGCTCACGTCGTCCGCGTTGGCGCCGTCGGCGACGGTACGCAGGCCACGCTGCCGGGCCAGCTCGTCCAGGCGCTGCCACAGCTCGCTCTTGCAGTAGTAGCAGCGGTCGCTCGGGTTGGCGGCGTAGCGCGGGTCCGCCAGCTCCTCCGTGCGCAGCTCCAGCCAGGGGATGCCGCAGCGCTCGGCGACCGTACGGGCGGTGGCTTCCATCCACACCGGCAGGCTCTCGCTGGTGCCGGTGACCGCCAGCACGCGCTCGCGGCCGAGCACCTCCAGCGCCAGTCGCGCGAGGAAGACGGAGTCCACCCCGCCGCTGTAGCCGACCAGCAGCGACTCGCAGTCGCGCAGGATCTCGAGCAGGCGTGCGCGCTTCGCGTCCAGCATTCGCTCCGCGGGTTGAAGGGACTCGCCGCACCCCCGAACGCGAGGCGGCGGGACACCGGAAGATAGGTGCCCCGCCGCCCGACTCGCTACCGCCTCCGGCGCTCGCGCCTACGCCGCCGCCCGCGTGCCCCGCCGCGCGTCGTCCGCGCGGGCGCGCGCCGGGCGGCCGCTGCCGCGCAGCGCCCGCGC
>ERZ1066122.362-NODE-362-length-48842-cov-10.292762_pt1 | contig 48842 bp, 55 predicted proteins | sample MGYA00382769_ERZ1066122 | MGnify/ENA primary metagenome ERZ1066122 (study PRJEB33369, sample SAMEA5778352) | biofilm metagenome | biome: Industrial cooling water; feature: Water cooling tower basin; material: Biofilm | place: United Arab Emirates | collected... | reverse complement strand
GCGCACCGACGGAGACAGGGTGAGATCGCCGGCCGGCTCGTCCGCCTCCGCCGCAGCAGGTGCCGGGGCGGGCGCGGGTGCGGGGGCGGGCGCAGGCGCCGCAGACGGCGCCGCGGCCGCAACGGCACCGGCGTCGATGGTGCCGATCACGGCGCCGACTTCCACGGTGTCGCCCGGCTGGGCAGCATGGGCGCCCATCACGCCCGCGGCCGGTGCCGGCACTTCGACCGAGACCTTGTCGGTCTCGAGGCTGGCGACCGGCTCGTCGGCGGCAACCGGATCGCCCGGCTGCTTCAGCCATTCGCCGATGGTCGCTTCGGTGATCGATTCGCCGAGGGCGGGGACCTTGATTTCAACGCTCATCGTCAACCCTTCATCTGGCGCTTGATTTCGCCGCGCACGCTGTGGCCCAGGGCGTCCGCGATCAGCGCGCCCTGTTCGCTCAAATGCCGCTTCGCAAAGCCGGTCGCCGGCGACGCGCTGGCCGCGCGCCCGGCATAGCGGGCCCGCTGCGGCTTGACGCCCGCCTGGCGCAGACACTCCTCGATCAGCGGCTCGACGAAGAACCAGGCGCCGTTGTTCTTCGGCTCTTCCTGCGCCCAGACCACCTCCTCGAGATTGGTCATGCGCGCCAGCCGCACTGCCAGCGGCTCGCCCGGGAACGGATAAAGCTGCTCGATCCGCACGATCGCGGTGTGCTTGTCGCCGGCTGCGTCGCGGGCCTCGATCAGGTCATAGGCGACCTTGCCGGAACACAGAACAAGCCGCTTCACCTCCGCATCGGCCGGCGGCGTCGGATCGGACAGGATGCGCATGAAATGGCTCTGCCCCTGGAAATCCTCCGCCGCCGAAACCGCCATTTTGTGGCGCAGCAGCGATTTCGGCGTGAAGATGACGAGCGGCTTGCGGAACGGCCGCAGCATCTGCCGGCGCAGGATATGGAAGTAATTGGCCGGCGTCGTGCAGTTCGCGACCTGCATATTGTCCTGCGCGCAGAGCTGGAGGAATCGCTCCATCCGAGCCGAGCTGTGTTCGGGCCCCTGGCCTTCAAAGCCGTGCGGCAGCAGCATCACCAGGCCGTTCGCGCGCAGCCATTTGACTTCGCCCGACGCGATGAACTGATCGATCATGATCTGCGCGCCGTTGGCGAAGTCGCCGAACTGCGCTTCCCACATCACGAGCGTCTTCGGATCGGCCAGCGCATAGCCATATTCAAAGCCCAGCACGCCATATTCGGACAGCGGGGAATCGAGCACTTCGAAGCGCCCGTGCGGCAAAGTCGCGAGCGGGACATATTTGTCCTCGGTCGTCTGATCGACCCAGACGGCGTGGCGCTGGCTGAACGTGCCGCGGCCGGAATCCTGGCCGGACAGCCGCACGCCATAGCCTTCCATGACGAGGCTGCCGAACGCGAGCGCTTCGCCGGTTGCCCAGTCGAAGCCTTGGCCGGATCGGAACATCTCCCGCTTCGCATCGAGGATGCGGCCGAGCGTCTTGTGGATCGCCAGCCCCTCGGGCACCGTCGTCAGCGTCCGGCCAAGGCTGTCGAACAGCTTCGTTTCGATGCCGGTCTCGACGTTGCGGCGCGCGCTTTCCGCATCCGCCGGCTTGTTGAGGCCGGACCAGCGGCCGGCGAACCAGTCCGCCTTGTTGGGCAGATAGGATTTCGCCGCCTCGAACTCTTCTTCGAGCGTCGCCGTGAACGCCGCCGACTGGGCGTCGCAAAAGCCTTCGTCGATCACCCCTTCGCCGCGCAGCCGATCGGCATAGACGGCGGACACCGCGGGCTTGTTGCGGATCTTCGCGTACATCAGCGGCTGGGTGAAGCTCGGCTCGTCGCCTTCATTGTGACCGAACCGGCGATAGCACCACATGTCGATCACGATGTCGCGACCGAAGCGCTGGCGATATTCGATCGCGATCTTGCAGGCGAAGGTCACCGCTTCCGGATCGTCGCCGTTCACATGGAAGATCGGCGCCTGCACGCCTTTCGCCACGTCCGACGGATAGGGCGAGGAGCGGGCGAATTGCGGGCTGGTGGTGAAGCCGATCTGGTTGTTGATCACGAAGTGGATGCAGCCGCCGGTGTTGTAGCCCCGCACCCCCGAAAAGCCGAGGCACTCCCAGACGATTCCCTGGCCGGCAAAGGCCGCGTCGCCATGGATCAGCACCGGCAGCACCTGGCCATGGTTTTCCAAATCGTCGCGGGCGACCTGGGTCGCGCGGACCTTGCCGAGCACGACCGGATCGACCGCCTCCAGGTGCGAAGGATTGGGCACCAGCGACATGTGGACGCTGATCCCGTCAAACTCCCGGTCGGTCGACGTGCCGAGATGATATTTGACGTCGCCGGAGCCGCCGACATCCTCCGGATTGGCCGAGCCGCCCGAGAATTCGTGGAAGATCACGCGGTAGGGCTTCGCCATCACGTTCGCGAGCACGTTCAGCCGGCCGCGATGCGCCATGCCGTAGACGATCTCGCGCACGCCCATCTGGCTGCCATATTTGATCACCGCTTCCAGCGCCGGGATCATCGCCTCGCCGCCGTCCAGGCCGAAGCGCTTGGTGCCGACATATTTGCGGGCGAGGAATTTCTCGAATTGCTCGCCCCGGATCACGGCGGACAGGATCGCCTGCTTGCCTTCGGTGGTGAACTGGATGTCCTTGTCGGGACCTTCCATCCGGTCCTGGAAGAACCGGCGCTCTTCCGTGTCGGCGATGTGCATATATTCGAGGCCGACCGGGCCGCAGTAATTGCGGCGCAGAATCTGGACCAGCTCCCGCACCGTCGCCTGTTCGAGGCCGAGCGTTCCACCCAGGTAGATCGGCCGGTCGAGATCGGCGCCGGAAAAGCCGTGATATTCGGGCGTGAGGTCGGCTGGCAGCTCGCGGGTGTGGAGGTTGAGCGGGTCGAGCTGGGCGGCGAGATGGCCGCGCACCCGATAGGTGCGGATCAGCATCATCGCGCGGATCGAATCGCCCGCCGCACGGGCAATTGCCGCGGGATCGGCGCTGCCCGGCGCCGTCGCAGGCGCAGCCGGCGCGCGCTTCGGATCGGCCTTCGGGGCCGGTGCGCTCTGGGTCGGGTCGAGCGCCGCCGTCAGCGGGTCGGTTTCCGCCGGCGGCCAGCCCGGCCGCTGCCAGGACGGACCCGACGCGGCGGCCTCCACCCCGTCGAAAAAGCGCTGCCAGCCGGGCTCGACCGACTGCGGGTCGGCCGCATAGCGGCGATAGAGCGCCTCGACGAAAGAAGGCGAGACGCCCTCGATGTCGAACGACTGGTTCTCGTAACCCATCACACCGACCTTTCCTTTCCTCCCCGGAACGGGAAGGGGGACCGCCCCGGCGCGAGCCGGGAGGGTGGAGGAGCCATCCGGCCCCTCCCTGCATTCGACCCCGTTACCACCGCTGCGCGGTGGCCCCCCTCCCCGTTTCCGGAGAGGAGCAACACGCCTTAGCCCTTCAACACCTGAAGCAGCGTCTGGCCCAATTCGGCCGGGCTCGGGCTGACCCGGATGCCGGCCGCTTCCATCGCCGCGATCTTGTCTTCGGCGCCGCCCTTGCCGCCGGAGACGATCGCCCCGGCATGGCCCATGCGGCGGCCCGGAGGCGCGGTTCGGCCGGCGATGAAGCCGACGACGGGCTTTTTGCGCCCGCGCTTCGCTTCGTCGGCCAGGAACTGCGCCGCCTGCTCTTCCGCGTCGCCACCGATCTCGCCGATCATGATGATCGACTGGGTTTCGTCGTCCGCCAGGAACAGCTCCAGCACGTCGATGAAGTTGGTGCCATTGACCGGATCGCCGCCGATCCCGACGGCCGTGGTCTGGCCGAGACCGGCGTTCGAGGTCTGGAACACCGCTTCGTAAGTGAGCGTGCCGGAACGGGAGACCACGCCCACCGAGCCCTTCTTGAAGATGTTGCCCGGCATGATGCCGATCTTGCATTCATTGGGCGTCAGCACGCCCGGGCAATTGGGTCCGATCAGCCGCGACTTGGAGCCCGACAACGCCCGCTTCACCTTCACCATGTCGAGCACCGGAATGCCTTCGGTGATGCAGACGATCAGCGGCACTTCGGCATCGATTGCCTCGAGGATCGAGTCGGCGGCGAAGGGCGGCGGCACGTAGATGACGGACGCATCCGCGCCGGTCTTCGCGACCGCTTCGTGGACCGTGTCGAACACCGGCAGGTCGAGATGCGTGGTCCCGCCCTTCCCCGGCGTCACGCCGCCGACGACCTTGGTGCCATAGGCGATCGCCTGCTCGGAATGGAAGGTGCCCTGCGCACCGGTGAAGCCCTGGGTGATCACCTTGGTCGCGGCGTTGACGAGAATGGACATGGACGAACTCTCTTTGCTGGTCGGAACGGGCGGGCTCAGCCCTTCAGGCTTGGATCGATACCCTGGCAGGCCGTGATCAGTTCCTTCACCGCATCGACCGAAACCTGGAAGTTCGCCTTGGCTTCGTCGCTGAGCTGGATCTCGACGATCTTCTCGACCCCGCCGGCGCCGATGATGACCGGCACGCCGACATAGAGCTGGTCCTGGCCGTACTGGCCGGTCAGGTGCGCGGCGCAGGGGAGGAGGCGCTTTTTGTCCTTAAGATAGGCCTCCGCCATCTCGATGCCGCTCGTCGCCGGCGCGTAGAAGGCGGATCCGGTCTTCAGCAGGCCGACGATCTCGCCGCCGCCCTGGCGGGTGCGCTGGACGATCGCGTCGATCCGCTCCTTGGTCGACCAGCCCATCTTGATCAGGTCGGGGATCGGGATGCCGGCAACCGTCGAGTATTCGACGACCGGCACCATCGTGTCGCCATGGCCGCCGAGCACGAAGGCCGTCACATCCTGCTTCGACACGCCGAATTCCTCGGCGAGGAAGTGGCGGAAACGGGCCGAGTCCAGCACGCCCGCCATGCCGACCACCTTGTGATGCGGGAGCCCCGAGAATTCGCGCAGCGCCCACACCATCGCGTCGAGCGGATTGGTGATGCAGATGACGAAGGCGTCCGGGGCATGCGCCTTGATGCCCTCGCCCACCGCCTTCATGACCTTGAGGTTGATCCCCAGCAGATCGTCGCGGCTCATGCCGGGCTTGCGGGCGACGCCGGCAGTGACGATGCACACATCGGCACCGGCGATTTCGGCATAATCGTTCGCGCCCCGAAGCGCGCCGTCCTTGCTCTCGATGGGGCCGCACTGATTGAGATCGAGCGCCTTGCCCTGAGGGACACCCTCGACGACGTCGAACAGCACCACGTCGCCCAGATCGCGGGTCAGTGCCAGGTGCGCGAGCGTGCCGCCAATGTTGCCCGCGCCGATGAGCGCGATCTTGTGCCGTGCCATGAAACCATCTCCCAATCGGTTTGCGGCGCGCTTAAGCCCGATTCGTTAAGGCTTCAACCGCCGACAGCCGATTATCTTTGCGACTGCGAACGAGTTGCATTTGCCCCGGCTAGTCGCCATGGCCCAGTGCCAGATAGGCATCGCTGCGCATCTCCATCAGCCGGCTGACGGTCCGTTCGAACTCGAAGCGGCCGTCGCCTTGCTCGTAGAGCGCGGCCGGTTCGGCATCGGCGCCGGCGATCAGCTTCACCTTCTGCTCGTAGAGCGCGTCGATCAGCGTCACGAACCGCGCCGCCTCGTTGCGGTTCTCGGGGCCGAGCCGCGGCACGCGGACCAGGAAAACGGTGTGGAAGCGCCGTGCGACGGCCAGGTAATCGGCAGCGCCGCGCGCCTCGCCGCACAGCTTCTTGAACGAGAACACGGCGACGCCCTTCAGCGATTTCGGCACGTGCAGGGTGCGGCCGCCGGGCACCGCCAGCTCTTCGGAGGGAACATGGGCGCTGTCCTCGGGCGGATAATCGGTCATCCGGAAAAACGCCTCGCGCAGCCGCGCCGTTGTCTCGGGGCCGTTCGGCACCAGCCAGGTGGTGACGCCGGACAGGCGCTCCCGCCGATAGTCGGTCGGGCCGTTCAGCGCGAGGACGTCCATCCGTGCCTCGATCAGATCGATGAAGGGCAGGAAATGCTCGCGGTTCAGCCCGTCCTTGTAGAGATCGTGGGGCGGCCGGTTGGAGGTGGCGACCACCACCGTTCCCGCTTCGATCAGGGCGGTGAACAGGCGGGAGAGGATCATCGCATCGGGCGAGTTGTTGACCACCATCTCGTCGAACGCGATCAGCCGCGCCTCGCCCTTCAGTGCCGCGGCGACGGCCGGGATCGGATCGCCGGCCTCGCGCGTCCGCTCGATGCGCAGCCGATCATGCACCTCGAGCATGAACTCGTGAAAATGGACGCGCCGTTTGCGGGCGATGCGCAGCTCGGCGAAGAACAGGTCCATCAGCATCGACTTGCCGCGGCCGACGCCCCCCCAGAGATAGATGCCGCGCGGGGCCGGCGGCGCTTTCCAGCCGGTCAGGCGCCACAGCAGGGATCCGCGCGTCGGCGCCGCCTCCAGCGCATCGGCCAGGCCCTCGAGCATGGCGGCGGCGCGCGCCTGGGCCCGGTCCGGCCGCAATTCGCCGGCGCGGACCAGGGCCTCGTAGCGAGAAAGAATATGAGCCATGGCCGGCGCGGATAGCCGGCCGCGGCGCCAAGCGGAAGCGGTGACGGGGCAGCGCCCTTCGCTCCCCGCCGGGGAGGCGGCGCAAGGTCCGCAAGTCCCCCTATTCCGTCCGCCTCGGTGCGCCGCTAAGAGCCGGCAGCAGGGCGAAGGGGGCGGAATGCGACGCGTGCTCAGATGGTGGCCGCTGCTTGGCCTGCTCGGCCTCGGCATCGGCGTGTGGCTGTGGCTCGACCGCCCGGTCGAGCTGGCCGGCACGCGCGTCCGCGCCGGCCGCGCGCTCGATCTCGTCTACGCGACCGGCTTCGTCGAGCCGCGCCAGCCAGTCGCGGTCGCCAGCCGCATTACGGCTCCCGTCACCGCGGTGCTGGTCCGCGAAGGCGATCGCGTGGCCCGCGGCCAGCCGCTCGTCCGCCTCGATGCCGGGGACCAGGAGCAGACGATCGCGCAGCTCCGCGCCCAGACCGTCCAGGCGGAGCAGGCGGAGCGGCGCGCGCTGACGCTGTTCGACAAAGGCTTTCTCGCCGCCGCCGGGCGCGACAATGCGGTCGCCGCCGCGCGTGCCGCCCGCGCGGCCGAGCGCGCCGCCCGCGAACGGCTCGGCCAGACCGTGCTGACCGCGGGCATTGCCGGCGTCGTGCTGCGTCACGACGTCGAACCGGGCGATCTCGCGGCGCCGAACCGGACGCTGATGACGCTCGGCGATCCGGCCGATCTTCGCGTCACCGCGACGGTCGACGAGCGCGACATCCCCCAGGTGCGCACCGGCCAGCGCGCGCTGATGTCCAGCGACGCCTTTCCGGGGCGCGTCTTCGCCGGGCAGGTGCGGGACATCACGCCGGGCGGCGATCCGGACCAGCGCGCCTTCCGCGTCCGCATCGATCCGCCCGCCGGCAGCCCGCTGCCCGTCGGCCTCACCCTTGAAGTGAACATCGTCGTCGCCGAACGGCCACGTGCCCTGCTCGTGCCCGCCGGTGCGGTCGAGGACGGCCAGGTCTGGCTGGTCGAGAATGGCCGGGCGCGCCGGCGCCGGGTCGCGGTCGGCATCGCGGGCGGCGAACAGATCGAAATCCGCCGGGGGATCGCCGCCGGCGCCTGCGTGCTCGCCGCACCGCCCGAGGGGCTGAGGGACGGCGCCCGGGTGACGGTGGCGGGGTGCTGACCGTGCGCCGCCTGGCGCTCCCGTCGCGGCCCCCGTCGCGACCCGCGCAAACCATTCTTCGTCCGGCAGGATCGGGGATGTGATCCTCTCCCGCTCCCGGCTGCTGCTCAGCATCGCCATCAAGCATCTGTCGAAGCGGACGCGGCAGACGCTGGTGGCGGTGGCGGGCGTGGCGGTCGGCGTGGGCTTCTTCCTTGCCGTCTCCGCGCTGATGATCGGCAGCCAGAACGACTTTGTCGAGACGCTGATCGATGCGGCGCCGCACGTGATCATTTCGGACGAGCTGCGCAGCCCGACGCCGCAGCCGGGCCGCCTCGCTTATCCCGGAGCGGCGATCCGCATCCGCGGTTTCAAGCAGCGGACGGAAGTGCGCGGGCTGCGCAGCTGGCAGGAGATCGTCCGCGCGAGCGAGTCCGTCGCCGGCGCCATCGCCTCCCCGTCCCTGTCCGGCGCGGTGACGCTGCGCGTCGGCGGCAGGGAAGAGCCGCTTGCCGTGGTGGGCGTCGATCCGGCGATCGAAGCGCGCGTGTCGACGATCGAGGAGGTGCTGGTCGCAGGCCGGCTCCGCAATCTCGAGACCACCCAGGGCGGCATCATCATCGGCGAGGAGCTGGCGGACAAGCTCGGCGTCGGCATGGGCGACATCGTCGGCGCCACGTCGGCCCGGGCCGGCACCAGATCGCTGAAGATCGTCGGCCTGTTCGGCAAGGGCCGCGGCGGCCTGTCCGCGGGTTCCGGCTATGTGCTGCTGCGCGAGGCGCAGTCGCTGACCGGCCAGCCCTTCGTCATCAACCGGATCGGCGTGAAGCTGTCCGATCCCTATGCGGCGGAAGCGGTGGCGGCCTCGCTCGAGCGGCGGTTCGGCTACAAGGCGGAAAGCTGGCAGGAACGATCGGCCGATTTCCTTTCGCTGCTGCTGACCCGCAACGTCATCATGTACACGGTCGTCTCGGCGATCCTGCTGGTCGCGAGCTTCGGCATCTACACTGTCGTCTCCAACTCGGTGATGGACAAGCGGCGCGACATTGCGATCCTGCGGTCGATCGGCTTTTCCGAAGGCGATCTCCAGGGCGTGTTCGTGGCCGAGGGCATCATCGTTGCGGTGATCGGGGTGATCGCCGGCTTCCTGCTCGGCGCGGTGCTCCTCGTCATCCTCGGCAGCCTCGAGTTCACCATCCAGGGCAAGGTCGAAAACCTGCCGCTCGACCGGAGCCCGCGGCAATTCGCGATCGCCGGCCTCGCGTCGCTCGTCTCCGCGGTGATCGCTGCCTGGCTGCCGGCCCGCAAGGCCGCCCGGGTCGATCCGGTCGACATCCTCAGGGGCGCGGCATGAGCGCGCCGCCGCTGATGTCCGCGCGCAGCCTGCAGCGCGAGTTGCCCGGCGATCCGCCGGTCCAGCTCGTCAAGGGCATCGATCTCGACATCACGGCCGGCAAGTTCGTCGCGGTGATCGGCCCCTCCGGATGCGGCAAATCCTCGCTGCTCTATCTGCTCGGGCTGCTCGACCGGCCGAGCGGCGGCAGCCTTGCCTTTGAAGGGCGGGACACGCTGCCGATGGACGGCGACGCGCGCGCGCGGCTGCGGCTCGAACGCTTCGGCTTCGTCTTCCAGTTCCATTTCCTGCTGCCGGAATTCACCGCGATCGAGAATGTGCTGCTGCCGATCCGCCGCCTCGGCCGGCTGCGCGAGGCGGATGCGCGGCGCCGCGCGTTGGACGTGCTCGACTCGATGGGCCTCGCCGATCAGGCGCACAAAACGCCGGACAAGATGTCGGGCGGGCAGCGCCAGCGCGTCGCGATCGCACGCGCGCTCGCCAATGATCCGTCACTGGTGCTCGGGGACGAGCCGACGGGCAATCTCGACACCGCGAACAGCGCCCGCGTGGTCGAGATCTTCCGCGATCTCGCCCGCAACCAGGGCCGCGCGGTCGTCTGCGTCACCCATGACAATGACGTCGCCGCCGCGGCCGATCAGCGCATCCACATGCGCGACGGTTATATCGAGGGCGTCGATTAGGCCGCGGCGGAGCCGGGACGCGATGCCGGTTTGCGGATCGTCCCTGAATAAGCGGCGATCACGCGCCCCTCCTGCTCCGCCAGGCCGCGCAGGAACACCAGCCGCCGGGTCTCGCGCAACACCTCGGACACCAGGTCGAGCGGCGCATCGATCGCTCCTGCCCCGATGAACTGGGTGGAAAGATCGACGGTGACCGCGGTGCCGGCCTCGAGGATGCCATGCATCCGGGCCGTGGCGAACAGGGCGATGTCGATCAGTCCCAGCAGCGCGCCGCCATGCACGCGGCCGGAGATGTTCGACTGCCCCCGTCCGGGAAAGCTCCGCATCCGCACCCGGCCGTCCGCGTCCAGCCGGACGATCACCCGCCCGAGCCGCGCATTGAACCGCGTCGGATCCGACAATTCCCAGCGCATCCAGCCGGGATGCTCGGGATCGGGTTCGTGGATGAAGCGCGGCTGCGGGTCGACCATCATCAACCGATACGCCTCTCCCCTGCAAGAAGGGAGAGGGTCCGCCTCAGATCGCCCGTTCGAACTCCATCTTCTTGATCTCGGCGATCGCCTTGGCCGGATTCAGGCCCTTCGGGCACACGTTCGCGCAGTTCATGATCGTGTGGCAGCGATAGAGGCGGAACGGATCCTCCAGCTCGTCGAGCCGCTCGCCGGTTTCCTCGTCGCGGCTGTCGGCCAACCAGCGATAGGCCTGGAGCAGGATCGCCGGTCCGAGGAACTTCTCGGAATTCCACCAATAGCTCGGGCAGGAGGTCGAGCAGCAGGCGCACAGAATGCACTCGTACAGCCCGTCGAGCTTCGCGCGGTCCTCCGGCGATTGTAGCCGCTCCTTGCCGGACGGCGGCGGCGTCACCGTCTTCAGCCACGGCTGGATCGACGCATATTGCGCGTAGAAGCGGCTGAAATCGGGAACGAGATCCTTGATCACGTCCATGTGGGGCAGCGGCGTGATCCGCACGTCGCCCTTCACGTCCTCGATCGCCTTGGTGCAGGCAAGCGTGTTGCGGCCGTCGATGTTCATCGAACAGCTGCCGCAAATCCCCTCGCGGCACGAGCGGCGGAAGGTGAGCGACGGATCCTGCTCGCCCTTGATCTTGATCAGCGCGTCGAGAACCATCGGGCCGCAATCGTCCAGATCGACCTCGAACACATCGTAGCGCGGATTCTCGCCCGAATCCGGATCGTAGCGGTAGATCTTGAAGCGTTTGACCCGCGTTGCACCCGGGGCCGCCGGGAAGCTCCGGCCCTTGCCGTTGATCCGGGAATTCTTGGGCAACGCGAATTCAGCCATGTCGTCTCTCTTCGGTCTCTTCGGGGGTGCAGATAGGCCCGGCGGCGATCCATCTCAACCGCGGATTTGCCGCGCTGTCCCCCTTTCCGCAGGGCGGCGAGCCGGTTACTTCCCCCGCCATGACCAGCCTGCCCCCACCGCCCGTCGCTGCACGCCGCCCGCACCGCATCAGCCATCACGGCATCACCCTGACCGATGATTATGCCTGGCTGCGCGATCCCGGCTATCCGAACGTGTCGGATCCGGAAATCCTGGCGTATCTGGCGGCCGAGAACAGCTATTTCGAGGCGGCGATGGCGAGCCGCCAGCCGCTCGTCGATGCGCTGTTCGAGGAAATGCGCGGGCGCATCAAGGAAGACGACAGCTCGGTGCCGCAGCGGGACGGGGACTGGTGGTACTGGCGGGCCTTTGCCGAAGGCGCGCAGTACCGGACCTGGTGGCGCGCGCCGGTCGCCGGCAACCCCGCCCGGCCGCTCAGCGGCGCCGAGCTCGACCGCGCCCAGCTGATCCTTGACGAACCGGCCCTCGCGGAAGGCAAGGACTATTTCCGTCTCGGCGCGATGACGGTGAGCGAAGATGGCAGCCGCCTTGCCTATGCGGTCGATGACGACGGCTCCGAGCGATACACGGTGCGGTTCCGGGATCTGAGCGGTGCCGGCGCGCCGGCCGAAGCGATCGAGAATGTCCGCGCGCCATGGGGCGAGGATGCAGTCGAAGGCACGCTCGGCGCCATCCTCTTCTCGAAGGACGGCTCGTGCCTCCTCTACGGCCTGGTCGACGAGCAGTGGCGGGCGCGGACGATCAAGCTCCACCGGCTCGGCACGCCCGTTGCCGAAGACGTGACGCTCTACCACGAGGAAGAACCGGGCTTTTCGGTCGGCGTCGGGCTCACCCAGAGCCGCCAGTGGATCGTGCTGTCGACCGGCGACCACATCACCAGCGAGGTGCGGCTGCTGCGCCACGACGATCCGTTGGCGCCGCCGATCCTGGTCGCCCCACGCCGCACCGGCCGCGAATATGAAGTGGAAGAGCATCGCGGCACGCTCTTCATCCGCACCAACGACACCCACACGAACTTCCGGCTGGTGACGGCGCCCATTTCGGCGCCCGACCAGTGGACCGAGCTGCTGCCGCCCTCCGACGATTTCTACCTGACGGACGTGACCGCCTTTGCCGACTTTTTCGTGGTCGAAGGTCGCGAAAAGGGCCTCGACCGGATCCGGGTGCATGACTATGCGGGCGGCCCCGCGCGCCAGATCGACTTTCCGGAAGCGAGCTACGCGGCCAGCCTGGACGACAATCCAGCCTATGCAACGACCACGCTGCGCCTCAGCTACGAATCCATGGTCACGCCGGGCACTGTCCTCGACTATGATGTCACGACGGGCGCGCGGACGGTCCTCAAGACCCAGGAGATCCCCTCCGGCTATGATCCGTCCCGCTACCGGACCGAGCGGCTGGAGATCGCGGCGCGGGACGGCACCACCGTGCCGGTCTCGATCGTCTATCCGCTTGATTTTCCGCGTGACGGATCGGGCGCGCTCTATCTCTACGGCTATGGTGCCTATGGCCTGTCGATCCCGCCCGGCTTCGGGACCGGGCGGCTGAGCCTGCTCGATCGCGGCATGGCCTATGCAATCGCCCATATCCGCGGCGGCGACGATCTCGGCCAGCGCTGGTATCTGGACGGCAAGCTCGAGAAAAGGACGAACACGTTCAATGATTTCGTGGATGTTGCGCGGGGGCTGATCGCGGCCCGCTTCGCGGCACCGGGCCGCATCGCCATTGCCGGCGGATCGGCCGGCGGGGAGCTGATGGGGGCGGTCATGAACCAGGCGCCGGAGCTGTGGGGAGCCGTCGTCGCGCACGTCCCGTTCGTCGACGTGCTGAACACGATGCTCGATCCCGATCTGCCGCTCACGCCAGGCGAATGGCCCGAATGGGGCAACCCGATCGAGGATGCGGCAGCGTTCGCGCTGATCCGCAGCTACAGCCCCTATGACAATGTCGTCGCGCGGGACTATCCGCCGCTGCTCGTCACGGCCGGGCTGAACGATCCGCGCGTCACCTACTGGGAACCGGCCAAATGGGTGGCGAAGCTCCGCGCCACCAAGACGGACGCAAACCTCCTGCTGTTCAAGACCAATATGGGCGCAGGCCATGGTGGCAAGTCCGGCCGGTTCGAAAGCCTGCGCGAGACGGCGGAGGAGTTCGCCTTCCTGCTCTGGCAGCTGGGCCTCGCGGCGTGAGCTTCACGCTCACCTTGATCCCCGGCCCGGCCGACATTGACGAGCTCGGCCACGTCAACAACGCGGTCTGGGTGCGCTGGCTGCAGGACGTGGCGACGGCCCATTGGCAGGCCGCGGCCGATCCCGCCCATGTCGCAGCCTATTTCTGGGTCGTGGTTCGGCACGAGGTCGACTATCTCGGCAACGTCCCGGCCGGCACGCCGGTCACTGCCCGCACCTGGGTGGGGGAAGCGCCGCGCGGCGCCCGCTTCGACCGGCATGTCGAGTTCACCGGTCCGGACGGCAAGGTGACGGTGCGTGCCAAGACCACCTGGGCGATCGTCGATCGCGCGACCGGCCGCGTGCTGCGCGTGCCGAAGGACGTTGCCGCCCGGTTTCTCGATCAAGGCGTCACGACAGCCAGTTGAGCCGGCGCCGTCGCTCTCGCCCGGAGGCGGAGAGGAAACCGGCCCGCCGGGGCGGGCGCTCAGTCCGTCAGCGCCGTGATCACCGCGCGGATCGCCTCCGGCGCGAAGACCATCTCGATATGGCCGCAGCCGACTTCGATCGCCCGGTCCGAAGAGCCGCGCGCGGCATGGCCGGCGACGATGCCGTCCTGGCGGGACCAGATGGCGATGGTCTCGACCGGCGGCTTTTCCTCCAGCGAACAATCGACCGGCGGTGCATCGACCGGGTGCCGGGCGATCCATTCATAGACGCGCCAGACATTGTTGTTGCGCCGCGGATCCCCGCAGATCGGCGATCCAAGCGTGACCACCTTGTCGACATAGCCGGGCTCCCGCTTCGCATATTCGCGCGCGACGAGGCCGCCCAGGCTCCACCCGACGATCGACACCGGCTGGCCGCGGCTGATCCGGCGCACCCGGGCATCGATCAGATCGAGAATGTCTTCCTGCATGCCGAGCATCCGGCCGCGCTTCCAGCCATGGGTGCGGAATCCGGCCTGGGCAAGCGCCATGCGGAGCGGCCGCGTCGAGCCATCGGAGGCGAGAAAGCCCGGCACCACCAGCACCGGCCGACCCCGGCCGACCCGCGCGGAGAAGTCCGTCGCCGGGGCCATCAGCCGCCGGGGATTGACGACCGCACGCAGCTCGCGCGCGAACATCGACCAATCCGGGGCAACCCTTTCTGAAGCTTCCAGCGTTTGCGACATCCGACCAGTGTATGACATTTCCGTGACAAGCACAACGCGTCACGGCGGCCGGGGATGCCTTCGTTACGGGTCCGAAACTAGAGGTCGGTCGGGTTCAGGTAGCGGTGGATCGCCTGGACGACCACCGATCCCTCGCCGACGCCGGAGGCGACGCGCTTGACCGATCCGGCGCGGACGTCACCAACCGCGAAAATGCCCTCGCGCGAGGTCGCATAGCTGTTCGGATAGGACCGCTCGGTCAGGCCGGTCAGGATGAAGCCCTTCTCGTCCAGCTCCACACAGCCGCCCAGCCAATCGGTGTTGGGCGCGGCGCCGATCATCACGAAGACGTTGCGGACCGGCCGCTCGGTCTCCGCGCCGGTCCGCCGGTCGGCCCAGGCAACCGCGCGAAGCTGCGTGTCGCCGGTCAGGCGGACGATCTCGCTGTGGCTGTGAAGCGTGATGCGCGGCGAGGCATCGATGCGGCGGATGAGATAGTCGGACATGGTCGCGGCGAGACCGGGTCCGCGCACCAGGATATGGACATGGGCGGCGTGGCGGGAGAGGAAGATCGCCGCCTGGCCGGCCGAATTGCCGCCGCCGACCACGATCACTTCCTCGGCCGCGCACAGCCGCGCCTCGAGCGACGTTGCGGCATAATGAATGCCCTGCCCCTCGAACCGCTCATAGCCGGGGACGCTCAGCTTGCGGTAGCGGGCGCCGGTCGCGACGACGACGGCACGGGCGCAAACCGCGGCGCCGTCATCGAGCGCCACCCGGTATGGCTGGCTGTCGCAGTCGATTGCGGTCGCATGCCGGGAAATGGCGAGGCGAGCGCCGAATTTCTGCGCCTGCACCTGTGCGCGTCCGGCCAGCGCCTGGCCCGATATGCCGGTCGGAAAGCCCAGATAATTCTCGATCTTGGAGCTCGTCCCTGCCTGGCCGCCGGGCGCCATCCCTTCGATGACGATGGTCTCCAGCCCTTCGGACGCCGCATAGACGGCAGCAGCGAGGCCCGCGGGGCCGGCACCGACCACCGCCAGATCATAGACGCGGTCAGGCTCCAGCGCCTCGGTGATGCCGAGGGCGTCGGCCAGCTCCGGCGTGCTCGGGTTCCGCAGCACGTCGTCGCCCGGCATGATGACCACCGGCAGCTGATCGTGGGTGAGCGCGAAGCAGGCGAGAAAGCCGTCCGCATCCGGATCGGTTTCGGTGTCGAGCGTGCGGTGGGGATAGCCGTTGCGCGTCAGGAAGCGCTCGATCCGCTGGGTGTCGCCGCCATGGGCCGGGCCGATCAGCACCACTCCGCCCTGATTGTGCTGGATGAGGCCGACACGCCGCAGGATGAAGGCGCGCATGATCACTTCGCCAATGTCCGGTTCGCCGGTGATCAGCCGGCGGAAATCCGGGCGCGGCACGCGGACGACACGGGACTCGGCCCCGGTCCGTCCGCTGACCAGGATCCGCCGGTCGTTGAACAGATCGAGCTCGCCGGTGAACTGCCGGTCGCCATGAACGGTGAACACATTCTCCCGACCGTCCGGATCGGTGTCGAAAATCTCGATCGATCCTTCGAGCACCAGGAAGAAGTCCACGCCGCGCTGGCCGCGTTCGAAGACCAGCGTGCCAGCCGGCAGCGTCTCGCGCACGCCATAGCCGGCCACCCGGTCCGCCTGCTCTTCGCTCAGTACCGGAAAGGTCTGCGCCTCCCGGGCATAGGGATCGGCGGCGTCGAGATCGGCGGGGCGATAGGGCTGGGGCATGCGGCGCGTCTCCGGGCGGCGACCCCTAGCAAGCGGCGCGGCCGCTCGATACGTCGGCGCCCCGCTTTGCCGCAATCCGGAGCCGCGGCCGCAAGCCCCGCCGCCCGCAAAGCTTTCCCGCCGCTGACCGGCCTGATCGGCCGCCATTCACGCCGCCCTCGCTACACCGGGCGCCAATCAAGGCAGGAGGGATGATTGATGGTCGGATTGAGGAAGCCGGGGCGCCACGGTGCCCGCTGGGACGATGCCGCGGACGCGGAGCTGCGCCGGCGCTTTGCCGATGGCGAGCTGCTACGGGACGTCGCCCGGGCCATGAACCGATCGCAGGAGGCGGTCCGCACCCGCGCCAATGTGCTGCACGTGCCGGTCCGGTCCAACCCGCCCCGCGCTCAGGCGGCGGCCGATCGGGGCACCGATCTCGGCTGATCGGCACTGGCAACGCAATTCCGGCCGGCGCCCTTGGCTTCGTACAGGGCCCGATCGGCCGCCGCGAGGAGCGCCGGCAGATCGGCGATCGGGCCGGCCGCGACGCCGATGCTGACCGTGACCGGCGGCAATGACGCATCGGGATCGAAGCTGGCGCAGACGGCCGTGCGGATGCGCTCGGCGATCAGGCCGGCGCGGGCGGGACCGCAACCGGCGAGCGCCACCACGAATTCCTCGCCGCCGTAGCGAGCGGCGATCGCGGCCGGACCGGCGGTCCGCGCCACCTGCGCCGCGACATGCTGGAGGATCGCATCACCCATGCCATGGCCGTAGCGATCGTTCACGCGCTTGAAGTGGTCGATGTCGATCACCAGCAGCCCCAACCACGCATCCGGCGGATGCTGCTGCATCGCGCGGTCGAGCGCCTCGCGCAGGCCACGGCGGTTCGCAAGGCCAGTGAGCGCGTCGGTCAGCGCTTGCCGCTCCAGCAGGGAATGGCGCTCCTGGGCGCGCTCGTGCGCCAGCCGCAGCCCGCGGATGCGGCCGGCCACCGGCACCGACAGGATCAGGCATTCGATCGTCGCCGCCGCCATCATCAGGCCGTCCGGGATCGCATCGGGGGTGATGACGCCGAAGGCGCGAAGCGGATAAAGCAGCGATACCAGGATCACCGGCGCCCAGCCGAGCGCAAGAATGCCCGCCGACGGCAGTCGCAGCCACAGCCCGGCCAGCAGCACCGCAATCATCGTCAGCAGCGCGTTCATCCCGGCAATGTTGCCGAGGAAATAGACCGGGGCGGCGAAGCGGTTGGGGCCCAACAGATAGATGGTGGCGGAGACCAGCGAGAATGCGGCGGCCGCCCGCGCCCAGCGCCGGAGCGCGGGCGGCAGCGTCGCCGCGCCCACGAACTCCAGCACGAAGCTGATTCCGGTGCCGGTCGCCATCGCCATCGCGCAGCCGAGGAGCCGGGACACGCCTTCGGCAGTCAGAACGGGCGCGAGCAGGCGGATGCCGCCCGAATGGCAGAGAGCGTAGATCAGCAGCAGGCCGACATGGGCGCAATAGATCAGCTGAAAGCGCCGGCGGATGGCGAAGAAGAGACTCAGATGGAACAGGATGGTCAGCAGCAGCATGCCGACGCCGATGCCGTAGAGGAGCGCCCAGTCGCGATCCAGGGCGGCAAGCCGGGTCGCCGGGGTCAGGTCGGGCGGGCGCGTGAGCGAGATGCCGACGGCATCGGCATGGCGCATGATCACCTGGGTGATCGGCGACGGCGCCTCGAACGCCACGGACAGATAGTTGCCGGGCGCCCATTCGCGGTCCGGCGCGCGCGCATCATAGACGAGATGGCGGGTGGCGCCGTTCGCAAAGCGGAGATGGACGTCGATCCGGGACACGCGGTGGTTGTCGATCCGCATCCGCCAGAAGCGGACGTCGCTGGCCGCGGCGGCCGCAGCGGGGCGATAGGCGCGCCACAGCACGCCTTGCGCCGATCGGCTCGCCCGCGCCGGGCAGCGCTGGAGCCGCGCCATCGCTTCGGCGAGGCTGGTTTCGGCCGCCGTCACGATCCTGCACTGTTCGATCAGGGCGGTCGGCTCGGCCGGCAGCGGCGCCGCAACCCGCGCGCCGGCCCCGCCGGCGGCGATCAGCCCGAAGGCAGCGACAGCCAGCAGGGCGTGCGCAACCCAGCGCCGCCATGCGGACCATTCTGCCGGATGCGCTCCCCCTTCCACCCTGCCGCGATAGCCGGGAAAGGCTTAGGCGAGGTTAAGCCTGTGCAAGAGGCCGGCGGCCGGCCTCGCGGGCCGGTCAATGCCCGTCGAACGCCATCAAGGCGTGGACGGCCACCCCGTCCGCCCGGAGCGCTGCCGCGCCGCCCAGATCAGGCAGGTCGATCGCGAACAGGGCGGCCGGCACCTCGGCGCCGGCGCCCCGAAGCAGCGCGACCGTCGCCCGCGCGGTGCCGCCGGTCGCGATCAGATCGTCGATCAGCAGCACGCGGTGGCCCGGCAGGCACGCCCCTTCGTGCATCTCCAGCCGGTCGGTGCCATATTCGAGGGCATAGTCGATGCCGACCCGCTCGCCGGGGAGCTTGCCCGGTTTGCGCACCGGCAACAGCCCGGCGCCGATCGCCGCGGCGACAGGGGCGGCGAACAGGAAGCCGCGGGCCTCGATGCCGGCGACCAGGTCCGCTCGATAAGGGCGCGCCGCCTCGGCCAGCCGGTCGATCGCTGCGGCAAAGCCCGCCGGGTCGAGCAGCAATGTGGTGATGTCGCGGAACAGGATTCCCGGCTTCGGGAAATCGGGGATCGTGCGGACGAGCGCCTTCAGGTCGATGGTCATCGTCGTGCCCCGAACGCCGCAGGACGGAAAAGGGGCGCCGCAGCGCCCCTCCCCGCTCAGCCGTGCGCCAGCGCGCCTTTCTTGCCGGCCCAGATGTTCCGGTAGGACATGTAGGCAAGCGTCGTGAAGGCGATCAGGAAAATCAGCACCGCCAGACCCGTCGAACGCCGTGCCTCGAGCTTCGGCTCCGCCGTCCAGCTCAGGAAGGCGGACACGTCCTTCGCCATCTGATCGACCGTCGCCGGCGTGCCGTCGGCATAGGTCACCTGGCCGTCGCTGATCAGCGGCGGCGGCATAGCGATGTTGAGGTTCGGGAAATACGGGTTGTAGTACAGGCCGCTCGGCGTCTTCACCTCGGGGAACTTCTTCAGCAGCTCCTCGGGCTGTTCGGCATAGCCGGTCAGCAGCGAATAGACATAGTTGGAGCCGTCGTGCCGCGCCTTCGTCATCAGCGACAGGTCGGGCGGCAGCGCATTGTTGTTCGCCGCCCGCGCCGCCACTTCGTTCGGATAGGGCGTCGGGAACGAATCCGACGGCAGGTTCTTGCGGGTCGCCGGCTCGCCGGTCTCCGGGTTGATCGACGGAGACTGGATCGCCCACTGGTCGGCGATCGCCTTCACTTCGGCCTCGGTATAGCCGAGATCCTCGAGATTGCGGAACGCGACGAACTTCAGCGAGTGGCAGCCCGCGCACACTTCCTTGTACACTTGGAAGCCGCGCTGCAGCTGCGCCCGGTCGAACCGGCCGAGCGGCGACTGGAAGGACAGCCCGGCTTCCTTCGGATGCAGGTGGAACTCATGCTCCGCCGTCTCCGGCTTGCCTTCCTTGACGAAGGCGACCGTGCCGGTGACGACCGAGACCAGGAGGACCAGGCAAAAGCCGAGTCCGACGAGAAAAGCGATCAAACGTGCCATGTCTGTCTGTCCTTACTCGGCCGGCTGCGGCTTGCCGAAGGTGCCGCCCGCGCCAAGCGGGGCCGATTCCCGTTCCTCACCGTGCAGGACCGACTCGGAGATCGAGTTGGGCAGCGGCTTCGGCCGTTCGATCGCGGAGACGATCGGCAGGATCACGAGGAAATGGGCGAAATAATAGATCGACGCGATCTGCGAGATGATCACGAACGGCTCTTCCGCCGGTGCACCGCCGCAATAGCCGAGCACCAGGATGTCGAGCACGAGCAGCCAGAAGAACCACTTGTAGAGCGGCCGGTAGCTGGTCGAACGGACCGGAGAGCGGTCGATCCAGGTCAGGAAGAACAGGAGCAGGATCGATGCGAACATCGCGATCACGCCCCACAGCTTCGCCGGCAGGATGAAGTCCACGGTGAAGGCGCGGAGGATCGCGTAGAAGGGCCAGAAATACCATTCGGGCACGATATGGGCCGGCGTCGAAAGCGGGTTCGCTTCGATGTAGTTGTCCGGATGGCCCAGGTAATTCGGCGCGAAGAACACCATGAAGGTGAACAGGATCAGGAACACGCCGATCCCGAAGCCGTCCTTCGCGGTGTAATAGGGATGGAACGGCACCGTGTCCTGCGGTCCCTTCACATCGACGCCGGTCGGGTTGGACGAACCCGGGATGTGCAGCGCCCAGATCTTCAGCATCACCACGCCGGCGATCACGAACGGCAGCAGATAGTGAAGCGAGAAGAAGCGGTTGAGCGCGGCATTGTCCGGCGCGAAGCCGCCGAGCAGCCACGTCTGCAGGCCTTCGCCGACCAGCGGGATGGCGCCGAACAGGCCGGTGATGACCTTCGCACCCCAGAAGCTCATCTGCCCCCAGGGGAGCACATAGCCCATGAACGCCGTCGCCATCATCAGCAGGAAGATGACGATGCCGAGGATCCACACCATCTCGCGCGGCTGCTTGTACGATCCGTAATACAGGCCGCGGAAAATGTGGATGTAGACGACGATGAAGAAGAAGCTGGCGCCGTTCGCGTGCATGTAGCGCAGCATCCAGCCCCAGTTCACGTCACGCATGATGCGTTCGATCGAGCCGAAAGCGACGGCGCCGTTGGCCGCATAGTGCATCGCCAGCACCACGCCGGTGACGATCTGGATGACGAGGGCCAGCCCCGCCAGCACGCCGAAGTTCCACAGGTAATTGAGGTTGCGCGGGACGGGGTAGCCGCCGCCGATCGCATTGTAGACGAGCCGCGGCAGAGGCAGCCGCTCGTCCAGATACTTCATGAAAGGGTTCTTCGGCTGATAATGATTTGCCCAGGGAAAGCTCATGCTGCAGCTCCCACTTCGATCACGGTGTCAGACCGGAACACATAGTCCGGCACTTCGAGATTGGCGGGCGCCGGGCCTTTGCGGATGCGGCCGGCGGTGTCGTAGTGCGAGCCGTGGCAGGGGCAGAAATAGCCCCCGAACTCACCCTTGTTCTCGCCTTCCGCAGCGCCCAGCGGCACGCACCCGAGATGGGTGCAGACGCCGAGCGTGACCAGCCACTGGCTCTTGCCGGGCTTGGTGCGCGCCTCGAGCGTCTCCGGATCGCGCAGCGAGTCCGCCGGCACGCTGTTCGCGGCGGCGATCTCCTGCGGCGTCAGGTGCCGCACGAAGAGCGGCTGTTTTCGATAGATGGCTTTGATCGATTGGCCCGGCTCGATGCCGGCCAGGTCGATTTCCGTGGAGGCGAGCGCCAGCGTGTCGGCCGCCGGCGCCATTTGGCTGACCAGCGGGTAGACGAAGGCGGCACCGCCGACACCGGCGAATGCAACCGCGGCGATGTTGATGAAGTCGCGCCGGCGATGGCCCTGTTCCTGGGCGAGCGCCGCTTCGCGATCGATTTGCTCTACTGTGGCCATCGTCTGCCTTTTTGCGAAACCCGTGCGCGCAAGCCGGCGGGAGCGGCTCCTGGCCGGCGATCCCATGGCGTGCGCAAGCCGCCCCGCACCGTGCCGCGGCTTGGGGCACGCCCATAGCGTTCTTTGTAACGGTTGCAAACAGGATGTTGCGATGGATTACATGAGCGAAATGCGTCTCGCTTTGTTCCAGCCCGACATCCCCGGCAACGTCGGCGCGGTCCTCCGCACCGCCGCCTGTTTCGGCATCCCGGTCGACCTCATTGAACCAATGGGATTTCCCTGGGACGATCGGCGCGTCCGCCGCGCCGCGATGGACTATGGCGGACTGGCCGAGGTGGTGCGCCATGCCGACTGGACGGCTTTTGCGGAAAGTCTGGGCGGCCGCCGCCTGGTGGTGCTTGCGGCGCGCGCGGCCGTCGCCCTGCCCGACGCGCGCTTCCGGGCGGACGATGTGCTGCTGATGGGGAGCGAGAGCGCCGGCGCGCCGCCGTTCGTTCATGAGGCCGCCGGATTGCGCGTCCGGATCCCGATCCGTGCCGGCCTGCGCAGCCTGAACCTGTCGGTGGCCGCCGCCATCGCTGTGGCCGAAGGCCTTCGCCAGACCGGCGGCTGGCCCGGCTGATCCGCGCCCCCTTGCCACCGCGCGCCGGCTCCGGAATGGTGGGCGGCACACAGTCAACCCCGGGGGGACCCTTTGCTCGAACTCGATGCTCAACAAGCTGCCGCGCGCGCCTGGTTCGAAGCTCTGCGGGACCGCATCTGCGCCGCGTTCGAGGAGATCGAGCGAGAGTCGGGGTCGGACGCCGCCTTCGTCTACAAGGCGTGGGACCGCACCGATCCGGACGGCTCCCCCGGCGGCGGCGGCGTCCAGGGGCTGATGAAGGGCCGGGTGTTCGAGAAAGTGGGCGTCAACGTCTCGACGGTGGGCGGCCGCTTCGAGGGCGAATTCGGCAAGACCATCCATGGCGCGGGCGAGGATCCCCGCTTCTTCGCGACCGGCATCAGCCTGGTCGCCCACATGGCCAACCCGCACGTGCCGGCGGTGCACATGAACACCCGCTTCCTGCGCACAACGAAGCAATGGTTCGGCGGCGGCGCGGACCTCAATCCGCCGCTCCCCAAGCATCAGGACACGCAGGATTTCCACGCCCGGCTGAAAGCCGCCTGCGACGCCCACGGCGCCGACTACTACGCGCGCTTCAAGAAATGGGCGGACGAATATTTCTGGATCCCCCACCGCCAGGCCCATCGCGGCGTCGGCGGCATCTTCTATGATCATCTCGAGGGCGATTTCGATGCAACCTTCGCCTTCACCCGCGCGGTCGGCGAAGCCTTTCTCGACATCTACCCGGAGCTCGTCCGCCGCCGCATGAACGACGCGTACACCGACGCCGACAAACACGCCCAGCTGGTCTGGCGTGGCCGCTACGCCGAGTTCAACCTGGTCTATGACCGCGGCACGCTCTTCGGCCTCAAGACCGGCGGGAATATCGACGCAATCCTGATGAGCCTGCCGCCTGAGGCGCGGTGGGATTGAGCTACATGTCCAGCAGCTTCCTTTCGGCAAGCCGCTTCGACAAAGACTCAAGGCCCCAACCGTCTGCGGTCTGCGCAGATAGCCAACGCACCCGCTCCGTAGGAGGCTGACTGTAAGCGTCTCGAATAAGAGACAGAAGGCTATCGCGAAGCTCAAGAAGAACGCCTGTTTTCAGCGAAAACAGGTTTTCCGAAGGATTAGCCTGAGGTGAGACGCCGTAATCGGGTCCAACGAGAACTACTCCTAAGGGCGAAGTAGCCGGCAGGTTGCTCAGCCACTGCCAATGGTCAAGCGCTTGGGAAACGTCATCTTTGGAGTAAGCGGAATCGGGCGATTTATCGGTTTTGAGTTCAAGTCCAAGCGCAACAGATGTATCGAGGTCTTTCCAAAGGACATCCGGCCCAGTGTCCTCGGCGTTGTCGGGTCGAGACGACTCAAAGCCCAGATACTCACCAAGAATTCGGGTCGCCTCTTCCATTCTCCTCGACGTTGCTCCATCTAATGGAGCCAAATCCTCTTGCAAGCGGGCATATTGCTTCTCGAAGCTCTCGCGTCCGAGCTTCAACATTGGCCCCAGCTTCCGGACTAAGCTTGTCTGGCGCTGCTCCGACTCGGTGGACTCGCCCGCGGCCACACTGAGACCAACCGTGATATTACTACCAAGCTGCCCTTTAGCTCGGGAGTAATAAAAGGCTGCGTCCTCTCGGTTTCCCTCGTAGACGAGACAGGCCCCTATCCAGAGATTGTGCCAGCCAGCCAGCTTTTCATCGGAACGAGCTAAATCAGCTACCTGCAGGTCAAGAACTTCACGAGCTGCATGATAGTCACCTTCCCATACATGTTTCGCATATTGAGCTTCAGCGCACGCAGCTTTGAAATTGCGCTCCTCGGCTCTCATAGCTCGTTCGGTGCTTCTTTCCGGTACGTCTGACGCTTCAAGAAACCGCGAATAATATTCCAGCCAACCCTGATCGCGCGGCTGGAGCAAGAGAACCTTCTCAAGAATTTCTTCAATCGCAGCAAGTGATTTGACACCCATAGCGTCCTGGACAGTCCTTCCGAGAAGGATCTGATTACGCAAAAGCTTTGGGAGCCTTGCTACTGCTCTGTCGTTATTGAGCCATGAGTTCAGTTCTCTACCAGCTATCAGGAAAGCGCCATAGTCACTGCGCCCACGGTTGATCCTGCCGAATAGCTGAACAAGCCTATTTGCTACCCTCGACGACGCAAAGTTTTTCATATGAAGGTATTCAAACTGATACTTCTCTAGCAAACCCTCCCCCCTCGGAATACCGTCTATTATCATCAACCGGCACGTGTCATGGGGTAGATCGATACCGTCAACACGCGAGACAAGCACAAAGGCGCCGCGCTGCGCCAATCTGAATCGATTCAGCTCCTCAGAGAATCTATCTTTTGGTGCAGGCTCTACTAAGCTTTTCCATGCCTGAGCTGCATGATAAGACGGAACTGCAACCAAGACCTTATGTTTCTCGGATAGCTTCTTTCCGAAATCGGCATTGAACTGCGCTGTGTTTAACTCCCTCTCAAATAGGATAAGTCGCTCTCCGTTCCCAGCATCGTTTTCAGGCTCAATTATTACATCGGGTTGCCGACCAAACGACCGAACGATATCCGCCTTATTACTAAGTGTAGCAGACATATAAATCCGCCTTACGCGTCGATCAAAGATATCCAAATGCAAAGAGGGCAAGAATGGCGGCGTCACCTCAATGACTCCGTGCCGAATAAAGATCGCACACCGGCCAAGGTGATCTTTCAAATGTTCGTACGCATACTTCAGGTCACTGTCTTCATTGACACGGCTTAAATGAAACAGATTTTCAATTTGTGCGGAAATTGCCCAAACAGACTCAGGCGGAACCATGACCTGATCGGCGGCCGCTTGCTCCATGTTTGAAGCCGATGCGAGCTGTCGCTCCCTATTTAGCTCTCTGAAAACTGGGCGAAATAGAGAAACAAGGCCATCGAATAGCTGCTCCCGCCCCTTTCGAGCAAAGCGGATTGTGAACGCATCACGCATCGTGCCCTCAGCCACATGCGCATCGTCAAAGATTACGGCTTCAGGAAAATAGCGGCGCCGGAGCGCGCTATGTCCATTGAACAGGGCCGCATAGCTCGTAACGCAAAATGTTTTCCCGCTTTCAAAAAGGTCGTTATCAAAGCTGCCCTCTGCTCGCGTTGTCACAGCTATGCCAATGGCGGACGCTTCCTTGACGGTTTGCCGAACGAGATCAATTGTAGGACAGACGTATATGACGTTCTCCAGCCCCTCATTTACAAGGCTTTTCGCAATCAGGAGACCAACGATTGTCTTACCAGCTCCAGTATTAAGACTTAGGAGAACATCTCTTTTCTCTCGATTATCATGCCAGTTTCTAAGTGCATCAGCCTGACCTCTCCAAAGATCATTCGGCGCACCGGGCAGGCGCGGCAGGCCTGCGAAGATCTTGAAGGGGTCATCTGGGGCCTTTGCCATTTTGGGCAGCGGAAGCGAAGAAAAGTCCATGCTGGTCTCCCTGCCTAGAAGTCTGCCGGTTCTGACGCTCGGTTTCAATTGTCATCTGAGAGAATCCTTAGGAGATAGGGGGCTCGAGAGGGTGCCCGCCGCTCGTGCTCCCCCGTACGGCGACGGAGGTCCGCTCTGCACGGATCGCTTCTGTCCTTCTTTGCAGCCAGAGAGACAGGCAAGCCCCACCCCAACCCTTCCCCTGAAGGAGAGGGGCTTTGCTTCCTCCGACCCCCGGACGCGCTTGCCCCTGCGTCCCCGCTTTCGCGGGGACGACGGTCGGAGGCGGTGCGGCGGGCTGGGGCATGCGCGACGGGCTTCGAGCCCCCGCCCTGTCCTATTCCCCAATCCCCCGCTACCCTCCGGTCGGCTCTTTCCTCTCGTGGTTCGGCAAATCTTGGGTGCGGTGTGCACATGGATGAAGTTTGCAAGAAACCGCGGGGGTATCCCTCCCCGCGCGGCTGTTCGCGGGCTCTTCCCCGCGGCCCCGCTTCCCGCTTAAGCTCTCCCCGGATCGCAGCAGACGGGGGCGCATATGGCCGACGCGGTGACGGAGTTTGCGGTGGCGGCGCCGGGGGGCGGGCAGGTGCCGCTCGCCGATTACCGGGGCCAGGTGCTGCTGATCGTGAACGTCGCCAGAAAATGCGGCTTCACCCCGCAATATGCGGGGCTGGAGGCGCTCTACCGCCGCTATGCCGATCGCGGCTTTGCGGTGCTCGGCTTCCCCTGCAACCAGTTCGGCAATCAGGAACCGGGCGACGACGATCAGATCGCCGCATTCTGTTCGACCAGCTATGACGTGACCTTCCCCGTCTTCGCGAAGATCGAGGTGAACGGGCCGCGCGCCGATCCGCTCTACGCGTGGCTGAAAAAGGCGAAGCCGGGGCTGATGGGCACCGGCTCGATCAAGTGGAATTTCACCAAATTCCTGGTCGGCCGGGACGGCCATGTCGTCCGCCGCTACGCCCCGACCGCCAAGCCGGAGGACCTTGCCCGGGACATCGAGGCGCTGCTCTAGCCGGGACGGTCGCCCGGCCCGGGCGGGTGCCGCCACGGGGCCGGCGCGGGCCGGGCCGCCGGCGGCACGCAGTGCCCGAAACTGGGGATAAGCGCGCGCGCCCGGTTTGCGAATCCGCCGCCGATGCCCATAACGGGGCCATGCCGCATGCGCCGTTCGTGCCTCTCCGCGTGTTTTCCGCCTACACGATGCTGGAAGGGGCGATCGATCCGAAAGACATCGCGGCCCATGCCCGGCGGCTGGGCTTTCCGGCCGCCGCGATCACCGATCGCAACGGCCTTTATGGCGCGATGGCCTTTTCCGAAGCGGCGATGAAGGCCGGAGTGCAGCCGATCATCGGCGCGATGCTGGGCGTCGCCCGGCCGCCGCGGGGGGACGCCCCGCCCGCGCTCGACTGGCTGGCGCTCTATGCGCAGGACGAGACCGGCTACCGCAATCTGTGCGCGCTCGTCTCGATGGCGCATCTCGACCGGCCGGTGGAGGACGAGCCGCACGTCGCGTTCGAGGCGCTCACCGGCCGTACGGAGGGGCTGATCGCGCTCACCGCCGGCGCCGAAGGGGCGCTCGCCCGGCTGTTCGCCGAAGAGCAGGCGGCGGCCGCGATCGACTATGTCGACCGGCTGGAGCTGCTGTTCCCCGAGCGGCTCTACATCGAACTATCGCGGCGGATGAACGAGATCGAGGCGCGGGCCGAACGGCATCTGATCGATCTCGCCTACGCCCATGATCTGCCTCTGGTCGCGACCAACCCCGCCTGTTTCGCCGAAGCGGATTTCCACGCCGCGCACGATGCGATGCTGTGCATCGCGGGCTCCGCCTATCTGGACAGCCCGGACCGGCGGCGCAGCTCGCCCGATGCCTGGCTGAAGCCCGCCGCCGACATGCAGAAGCTGTTCGAGGATGTGCCGGAAGCGCTGTCGAACACGCTGGTCGTCGCCCAGCGCTGCGCGGTCGCGGCGCCGAAGCGCAAGCCGATCCTGCCGAGCCTGGCCGGCGATCGCGAAGGCGAAGCGGCGAAGCTGCGGCACGATGCCCATCGGGGCCTGGCCGCCCGGCTCGACAAGGCCGGCGTCACCGACGCCGAGGCGCGGGCCACCTATGCGGAGCGGCTGGACTTCGAGCTCGATGTCATCATCCAGATGGGCTTTCCGGGCTATTTCCTGATCGTCGCGGACTTCATCCAGTGGGCGAAGGCGCAGGGCATTCCGGTCGGGCCCGGCCGCGGCTCCGGCGCCGGATCGGTGGTCGCCTGGGCGCTCACCATCACCGATCTCGATCCGCTGAAGCTCGGCCTGTTGTTCGAACGCTTCCTCAATCCCGAACGGGTGTCGATGCCGGATTTCGACATCGATTTCTGCGAAACCCGGCGCGAGGAAGTGATCCGCTACGTCCAGGGCAAATATGGCCGCGATCACGTGGCGCAGATCATCACCTTCGGGCGGCTGAAGGCGCGCGCGGTGCTGAAGGACACGGGCCGCGTGCTGCAGATGAGCTACGGTCAGGTCGACCGCCTGGCGAAGCTGGTGCCGAACCACCCGACCGATCCCTGGACGCTCGAGCGGGCGCTGAACGGCGTCTCGGAGCTTGCCCAGGAGTATAAGTCGGACCCGCAGGTGAAGCGGCTGTTCGATCTCGCCCGCCGGCTGGAAGGGCTCCCGCGGCACAGCTCCACCCATGCCGCCGGCGTCGTGATCGGCGATCGTCCGCTCAGCGAGCTGATCCCGCTCTACCGCGATCCGCGCTCCGACATGCCCGTCACCCAGTTCGACATGAAATATGTCGAGGGCGCAGGCCTGGTGAAGTTCGACTTTCTCGGCCTGAAGACGCTTTCGGTGCTGCAGAAAGCGGTCGAGATGCTGGCCCGACGGGGGATCGCCGTCGATCTCGACGCGCTCGCCTGGGATGACGAGCAGGTCTATCGGCTGCTCCAGCGCGGCGACACGGTCGGCGTGTTCCAGCTCGAATCGGAAGGGATGCGCCGCACGCTCGCAGCCGTGAAGCCGACCAGCTTCGGCGACATCATCGCCCTGGTCTCGCTCTACCGGCCGGGGCCGATGGACAACATCCCGCTGTTCGGCGACCGCAAGAATGGCCGCGCCGAAGTCGAGTATCCGCACCCCCTGCTCGAGCCGATCCTGGCCGAAACCTACGGCATCTTCGTCTATCAGGAACAGGTGATGCAGGCCGCCCAGGTGCTGGCCGGCTATTCCCTGGGCGGCGCCGATCTGCTGCGCCGGGCGATGGGCAAGAAGATCAAGGCGGAGATGGACGCGCAGCGGGCGATCTTCGTCGAAGGCTGCGGGCGGGTGAATGCCATTCCGGCCGACAAGGCGAACGAGCTGTTCGACTTGATCGACAAATTCGCCGGCTACGGCTTCAACAAGAGCCACGCCGCCGCCTATGCGCTGCTTGCCTACCAGACGGCCTGGCTGAAGGCGCATCACCCGCACGAATTCTACGCGGCGTCGATGTGCTACGACATGGCTCAGACCGACAAGCTGTGCGTGTTCGTGGACGATATGCGCCGGCTCGACGTCGCGATGCTGCCGCCGGACGTGAACGCCTCGGCCGCCGAGTTCACGGTGGAGCCGGTCGCCGCGGCCAGCGACGCGCCGCCCGGCGCCGGCCTCGCCGTCCGCTACGCGCTGGGCGCGCTCCGCAACGTCGGCGAGCGGGCGATGGAGCTGCTGGTCGAGGAACGCTCGCGCCGCGGCCCGTTCGTGTCGCTGGAGGATTTCGCCAACCGCGTCGATCCGCGACTGCTCAACCGCCGGCAGATGGAAAGCCTGGCCGGCGCCGGCGCGTTCGACGGGATCGTGGCGGACCGCGCGGCGGTGTTCGCTGCCGCCGAGACGATCCTCGCGGTCGCCGCCAGCGCCGAACAGCAGCGCACCAGCGGCCAGGGCGGCCTGTTCGGCAGCGGCGAGGCCGCGGTGGGCACGATCAAGCTGCCGGCCGATGCCCACTGGACCCTGGCCGAGCGCATGGCGCAGGAAAAGGAAGCGTTCGGCTTCTATTTCTCCGCTCACCCGATCGACCGGTACCGGCATCTGGCCGAGGCGCATGGCGCCCGCAGCTACATGGCGGTGTGCGGCGGCAATGTCGGCGAAGAGCGGGTCGCCGCGACGATGGCCGGGCTGGTCGAGGACGTCCGCTGGCGCACCTCCGCGCGCGGCCGCCGCTACCTGCTGGCCACTTGCTCGGATGCAAGCGGCCAGTTCATCGCCAGCTGCTTCGACGAGGCTGCGGCGCGGGACCTGGAGGAAGCCGCGCGGATCGGCGGCTGCGGGCTGCTGACGGTCGAGCTGGACAAGCGCGCCGGCGACGAGACGCCGCGCGTGACGATCAAGCGCGTCCAGCCGTTTGACGGGCTGAGCGCCCATGCGCGGCTGGTGCTGGAGCTGGAGGTGGACAGCCCGGCCGCGCTGGCGCTGCTTGCCGCGCTCGTGGCGCCGCTCAAGGGCGGGCGCGGCGAACTCCGCCTCAAGGTGACGGGCGCGCCGGGCAGCGCCGACCTGCGGCTGGGGCGCGACTTCCGCCTCGACGCCGAGCTGGCGGCACGCATCGAACGGCTGCCCGGCGTCACCCGGGTGGCGCTGCGCGCGGCCGAACCGCCGCGGCTGGCGCTGGTCTCCTGATCCCGGTCAGCGGCGGCAATTGTCGCGCAGCACGCCCTTCTTCCAGCAGGCCTCTTCCAGCCGCACATAGCGCGGCGTGAACTGGACCGGCGGATAGCGGAATTGCTGTTCGGCAAGCCGCATCGTCAGGCTGTTGCGGATCTCGCCGATGCGGTTGCGGGCAAGCACGTGGAGCTGGCCGCGCGGCGTGAAAAGCGCTTCCCGGGCGATCTTCGCCGCCGTCTCGCAGAAGTTATACTGCGGCAGCCCGACGGCCGAAAAGCTGGAATAGGTGCGGGTGCCCCAGGTGTCCAGCAGCGCCTGGCCTTTGCGCCGGTCGGTCCGCTTGAAATAATTGGCGATCGACTGATAGGCGGCGCCGAGTTCCGCCCGGTGGTCCTCCAGAATGTGGTTGTAGTGCGGTCGGGTGAGCAGTGTCGGGTCGAACTGGCATTGCAGTGCGGCGACGTTCAGCGCGGACCGCAGGTTCCAGAGGACCGCCGCCTGCAGCTCGGCCGGCGTCGCGCCGGGCAGCGGCGATGCACTCACGCCGGGCTCGTCGCCCCGCACCGGCGCCGCGCTGAAGTCCGGCGCTTTCCAGTAGAAATTGGCCTCGGCCGCGGCCGGGACCAGGGCAGCGGCGGCAACGGAGAGACAAGCAAGGGCACGGTGAAACATCAACACACTCCGGGGGGAAGCCGGGCCCAGTGTTAACCGCTTTGTCTCCGCCGAAAAAGAGGCTTGCTGGCCCGCCGCGATGCCCGCCGCGCCGGCCGTCGCGGCCATGCGAAAAGGGCCGCCCGGCTGCCCGGACGGCCCTTCAAACTCTTGACGCGACCGGCTTACTGCGCGGCGTTGCCGGCTTCATTGCCCATCATGTTGCCGTCCGTCATGTTGCCCATGGCATTCATGTCGTTCGCCATCATGGCGTCGTTGCCCATGGCGCCATCGGTGGCGGTCATGTTGTCGGTCGCCATGTTCATGTCGTCCATGGCATTCATTTCAGTGACGTTGGTCTCAACGACATTGGCCTCTTCCTGGCTGCCGCAGGCGGCAACCAGCAGGGCGGCGCCGGCGATCATCGAGCCGGTCGTCAGCTTTGCGAGAAGGTCACGCATTCGAAACTCCCTTATATATGTGATTTGGCCGGCTCGTTGGCCCTCCGTTAGCCAAATCGGCCCCGTACTTAGACACAAAAGCTTCACCTCTCAAGAGTTGTTCTTTACCCGGTCCGACAGGCCGCTGAGGAAGTCGGGCAGGCGCACCGCAAGCGCCGCATCCAGCGCTTGAAACGTCGCGAAGTTCCCGATCGATCGCAGGCTCGCAACAGGAAAGTCACTGATTCCACACGGAACTATTCCGTTGAAATGATCGAGCTCCGGGTCGACGTTGAGCGCGAAGCCGTGCATCGTGACCCAGCGGCGGACGCGCACGCCGATGGCGCCGATCTTCGCTTCCCGGCCCCCCAGATCGGTCCAGATCCCGATCCGTCCAGGCACCGCGCGGGCCGCGACGCCGAGATCGGCAAGCGCCGCGATCAGCCAGGCCTCGAGGCCGTGCACGAAAGCCCGCACGTCCCGCCCGCGCCGGCCGAGATCCAGCTGCACATAGCCGACCCGCTGTCCGGGGCCGTGATAGGTGAAGCGGCCGCCCCGCCCGGTCCGATGCACCGGAAAGCGGGCCTCGAGCAGCTCGGCCGGATCGGCACTGGTGCCGGCCGTGTAGAGCGGCGCATGTTCGAGCAGCCATACGCGCTCCGGCGCCGCGCCGGCCGCGATCGCCTCGGCGCGGGCCATCATGTCCGCCTCGGCCGCACGGTAATCGGTGAGGCCCGGCGAGACCTGCCATTCCACTTCCCGAAGCATCGCCGCCCTATCCGCGGTCTCGCCTCTCGCTTCAAGCACCGAACACGCTATATCCGCCGCACGCGAGGCGAAGGAGACAGGCGTGAAACGGGTGGACGGCGGCGAGGCGTGGGCCGCAGCAATGGCGCAGCTCCGCGGTCAGCCGGACATTCTGCTGACGCTGGCGGGCGCGCTGATGCTGCTGCCTTCGCTGCTGCTCAACACGCTCTTCCCGTTCGTGCCCGATCCCGAAGCCGGCTGGCAGGCGCAGGCAGAGGCGTTTCAGGGCTGGATTTCGGACCATTGGTTCGCGATGCTGCTCGCCTCGCTCGCGGCTGCGCTCGGGCGGCTGGCGATCCTGATCCTCCTGCTCGGGCCCGGTCGCCCGACCGTCGGCGAAGCGCTCGCGGCCGGGCTCCGCCTGCTGCCGGTCTTCTTTCTCGCCGGCCTCCTCGTCAATCTCCTCACGCTGGGCGGGTTGCTGCTGTTCCTGCTTCCGGGCCTTTACCTGATCGGCCGCACGCTGCTGACCGAAACCGTCCTCGTTGCCGAACGCCTGACCAACCCGCTCGCGCCGGTCCGCCGCGCGCTCGCCGTCAGCCGCGGCAATGGTTGGCGGATCTTCATGGTGACGGCGATCATCTACGTGGCGGGCTGGGTCCTGTCGGCCGCGATCAACGCCGTCCTGGGCGTGATCCTGATCCTGGTAGGCGGCACGGGGCTCGACGTGTTCCTCCCGGCGCTGATCGGCGGCCTGTTCCAGGCCGGGGTCTCGCTGATGCTGCTCCTCGTCAGCATCGCCTTCTACCGCCAGCTCGCCGACGACAGATGACGCGCGGATCCGGCGCGCGCCTCAGCGCGCGACGGGCGCGCCGATGATCGGCACGTGCTGGCCGGCGTCCGCGGGCAGATGGCCGGTCAGCCGCGGATCGTCGAACGTCTCGATCTCCCGCAGATAGGGCGTGAAGCCCTGCGCGCGGTAGAAGCCGAGCGCGGACGGATGATCGAGCGTGCAGGTGTGGACCCAGACCCGCGCGATCCCGGGCCGCCAGGCGCGCGCCAGCGTCTCCGCCATCAGCCAGCGGCCATGCCCCTGCCCGGTCAGTTCGGGCACGAGGGCGAAATAGACGATCTCGCACGCATTCTCGTCGCGGAAATCGAGCTCCACCATGCCGACTTCGATGCCGGCCGGATCGACCACGGCATGGATCTCGACACGATCGTCGGCCAGGATCGCGTCGACGTCCGCGTCCGCCATCACCAGCCGGGAAAACCAGAGCCAGGGCGTGCCGACGCGGCGGAAGAGCGCCAGATAGCGGTCCCGCGACGGCTGGCGCCAACGCACGAGGCGCAGCCGGCTGTCGGGCAGCGGCCGCGGCCGCGGGGGGCTGAGCATCTCGAGCGACGTGACGATCGTCGCCACGCGGCCAGCCGGAACCGGCGTCATCGCGCCGGCGCCAGCCGCGCCTTGCATTCCATCTCCACCCTGGCGCCGAGCGCCAGGCCGTCGGCGCCGAAGGCACTGCGGGCGGGCAGCCGCCCGGCAGGGAAATAGGGAACATAGATGCGGTTGAACTGGGCCCATTCGGCCATGTCCTCGAGCATCACCAGGCAGTGGACGACATCGCCCCACCCGGCCCCGGCCCGCACCAGCGTCGCGCCGATATTCTCCATCATCTGCCGCGTCTGCGCTTCGATCCCGTCCGGCAGGGTGCCGTCCGGCGCGATGCCGATCTGGCCGGACAGGTAAAGCATGTCGCCCACCCGCACGGCTTCGGAAAAGGGCCGCGGCGTGCCGTCCCGCGCGGCCGCCGGAAAATGCTCCACCGGGGCGGGCGCGGCCGCCGCCGCCGCCGCGACTGCGAGGAACGCCGTCATCTGCATCGCTGATCCTCCTGCCCGCGCGCGACGAGGGCGCGCGGCCCTTCGCTAGCGCGCAGCCGGCGCCCGGTCCATCGGCGGTTCGAGCCGGCCGTCGTGCAGCCGCAAAACCCGGTCCATCCGCGCGGCGAGCCGCTCATTGTGGGTGGCGACGAGCGCTGCAGATCCCTCGCCGCGCACCAGGCGGAGAAACTCGTCGAACACCCGGTCCGCCGTCGCTTCGTCCAGATTGCCGGTCGGCTCGTCGGCCAGCACCAGCGCCGGCCGGTTCGCAAGCGCCCGCGCGACCGCCACGCGCTGCTGCTCGCCCCCGGAGAGCTGGCTTGGCCGGTGCGTCAGCCGGTGGCCGAGGCCCAGCGCCTCGAGCAGCGCTTCCGCGCGCGCCCGCGCCGCGGCCGGCGCGGCGTCGCGGATCAGCTGCGGCAGGATGACATTCTCGACCGCGGTGAAATCGGGCAGCAGATGATGGAACTGATAGACGAAGCCGATGCGGTCGCGCCGCAGCCGGGTGCGCGCGTCGGAGTCCAGCCGGGCGGCCTCGACGCCGTCGATCCGGATCGAGCCGCCAAAGCCGCCTTCGAGCAGCCCCACCGCCTGCAGCATCGTCGACTTGCCGGAGCCGCTCGGCCCGAGCAGCGCGACGATCTCGCCGCGCTCGACATGGAGGTCGACGCCGCGCAGCACGTCGATCTGCTGGCCGCCCTGCGTGAAGGATCGGGTGAGGCCGGTCACGGCCAGCACGTCACTCATAGCGGAGCACCTGGACCGGATCGGTGCTCGCGGCCTTGAACGCGGGGTAGAGCGTCGCGAGGAAGCTCAGCACCAGCGCCATGATCACGATCGCCGCCACTTCCACCGGATCGGTCTTGGCCGGCAGTTCGGCGAGGAACCGCACCGAGGGGTCCCACAGATTGCGTCCGGTGATCGCCTGCACGAACTCGACCACCGCCTGGCGGTAGAACAGGAACACCGCCCCAAGCACCAGGCCGGCGGCGATGCCCAGCGCGCCGATGCTGGTCCCGACGGTCACGAACACCTTGACCAGTCCCGCCCGGGTCGCGCCCATCGTGCGCAGGATCGCGATGTCGCGGGTCTTGGCGCGGACCAGCATGATCAGCGAGGACAGGATGTTGAACACGGCCACGAGCACGATGATCGACAGCACGACGAACATCGCGACGCGCTCCACTTCCAGCGCCTCGAACAGGGATGCGTTCATCTGGCGCCAGTCGGTGATCACGCCCTGCGCGCCGATGCGGGGCACCAGCGGCGCCAGGATCTCGCCGACGCGGTCCGGGTCCTCGGTCTTGACCTCGATCATGCCGACCGCATTCCCCATCAGCAGCAGCGTCTGGGCGTCCTCGATCGGCATCACCACGAACGCCTTGTCATAGTCATAGACGCCGACTTCGAAGATGGCGGCGACGCGATAGCTGACGATCCGCGGCACCGTGCCGAACGGCGTGGTCTGCCCCTGCGGGCTGATCAGGCTGATCGACCCGCCGACCCGCGCCCCGAGCGCGTCGGCAAGGCGCGCGCCGATCGCCACATTGTCGCTGCCGGGGGTGAGTTCCGCCAGCGCGCCGTCGATGACCTTCGATCGGATCACCGGATTGGCGCGGATGTCCGCCACCCGCATGCCCCGGGCCAGCACGCCTTCCACCCGGCCCTCGTAACTTGCCATCAGCGGCTGTTCGATCAGCGGCGTGGCGGAAACGACGCCCGGGGTGCGGCGCACGTCTTCGAGCACGTCCTGCCAGTTGCGCAGCTGCCCGCCATAGCCTTGGATGATCGCATGGCCGTTCAATCCGACCACCTTGTCGAACAGCTCGGCCCGGAAGCCGTTCATCACGCTCATCACGATCATCAGCGCCGCCACGCCCAGCATGACGGCGACAAGGCTGATCGACGCGACAAGGAAAATGAATCCCTCGCCCTTGCCCGGCAGCAGATAGCGCTTCGCGATCATCCGCTCATAACGCGACAGGATCATGGGATCTTCCTTGGGGGTGCGGGCGCGGCTCCCTCTAGAGCCTGATCGGTGGGCGGGGAAGCGCCGAGCGCTTCCGCCGAACGTGTGATGCCTGTTGTCGTCCGGAACACGGGCCGGAAGAGGGGCCGGAACAGGGGCCGGAACACGCGACCTTCCCTCACGCGTCGGGCCCAATGCGCCGGCACCGAACAGGGTTCAGCCGGTCGCGTCCGCGTGCCGAACGGCCTGTTGCAGCAAGGTCACAGCCGAGGGGAAATGAGCTGAACCGGAGATAAACGGGCATGACAGCTCCATAAACCGCGCCTAGCCTTCTCGCTATCGAAACGCAGGCAAAGGCCGTGGTTCGGGGAGAGCGTTCGTTCCGCCGGGTCTCTGGAAGGGGAGCAGACCGAGGCGTTGAGCGGCCGCTTTCGAAAGGGGGCTGGCGAGCGATCGTCACGCGGGTGCCCGGATCGGAAACGATCCGGGCATTCGGCTTTCTAGGGAGAGGCTATTCGGCGGACCGTCCTCGTCGGCGCCGCCAGATCTCGGTCCCTCCACTGCCGGCCCCGGCTCCCTGACCGACGCGTCCGCCGGCCACTCTCCCGACCGGCGCATCCGCCCGCCGCGATCGCCGGTCAGAGCGGGCGGCGTTCCTCGACCGGCTTTGCCTCGGCCTCGGCGCGGCGTGCCTGGTCGATCGCCTCGACGCGGGGCGCCGGACGATCCTCATCCTCGGCCATGCCCTTCTTGAAGCTTTTGATGCCCTTGGCGACGTCGCCCATCATGTCGGAAAAGCGACCCTTGCCGAACAGCAACAGGATCACGATGCCGACGACGAGCCAATGCCACAGGCTGAAACCACCCATCTGAAATCTCCCAGGGGCCGAAGCCCGGACGGCGCTCGCCGGAGCGCGGACCCGCCCTATCTAGTCGCTCTCGTCCGCGCTTTCCAGTTCGATGGCGGCAAGACTTGCATCGACGGGATCGAGCAGGCCCGCCGCCTTCAGATCGTCGATGCCGGGCAGATCCCGCCGGCTGGCCAGGCCGAAATGCGACAGAAAGGCCTGCGTGGTCGCGTAGAGAAGCGGGCGTCCCGGCCCTTCGCGCCGTCCTGCGGGCCGCACCCAGCCTGCCTCCATCAGCACGTCGAGCGTCCCTTTCGAAATCTGGACGCCGCGAATCGCTTCGATCTCGGCACGGCTGACCGGCTCCTGATAGGCGATGATCGCCAGCGTCTCGACCGCGGCGCGGCTCAGGCGGCGCGGCTCTTCCCGCTCCCGCCGCAGCAGATAGGCAAGGTCGGGCGCCGTCTGGAAATGCCAGCGCCCGCCCCGCTCGACGAGTTCGATGCCGCGGCCGGCATAATCCTCGGTCAGCAGGCGGAGCGTCCGGGGCACGTCGACGTCGGGGCCGACATGGGCGGCGATCTCGTCGCGGGTGAGCGGTGCCTCGGCCGCGAACAGCACGGCCTCGACCGCGCGGAGTGCCGGATCGATCACGCCGCCCTCACGAAAAGCGGGGCGAAGGCACCGTCCTGGCGCAGTTCGGCCCGCCCCTGCTTGGCGAGCTCGAGCGCGGCCACGAAGCTGGAGGCAAGCGCCGAACGGCGCAGCTGCGGATCGGAGACGCGGGGCAGGAAACTCTCGATCCGCGCCCAGTCGACGGCGGTGCCAAGCATCGCCTGCACCCGGGCGAGCGCGTCGTCGAGGGTCATCACCGGCCGCCGCACGATCTGGTGCACCGCCGGCCGGGTGCGCGCCATCACGGACCCGTAGGCCGCGATCAGCGCGTAGAGATCGGCGTCCCACGCCGCGCGCCGCACGGTCCGCAGCCCCTCCGGCCGGCCGCGCTGGAACACGTCCCGGCCGATCCGGTCCCGCGCCATCAGCCGCGCACCCGCTTCGCGCATCGCCTGGAGCCGCTGGAGGCGCAGCTGCAGCCTGAGCGCGAGCTCTTCCGGATCGGGCTCGACGTCCGGCTCCTTGGGCAGCAGCAGCGCGGATTTCAGATAGGCGAGCCACGCCGCCATCACCAGATAATCGGCAGCCAGCTCCAGCTTCAGCGCCTTCGCGCCGGCGATGAACGCCAGATACTGCTCGACCAGCGCCAGGATCGAGATTTCGCGCAGATCGACCTTCTGCGCGCGAGCAAGCGACAGCAGCAGGTCGAGCGGCCCCTCCCACCCGTCAAGGTCCAGCGTCAGGGCATCGGACGATTCGGACACGGGGCGAGCTTAGGGCCCGATCGGGCGAGGTGGAAGCAGGGGGCGCCGCCGCCCCCCGCTCAGCGGTCGAGGAGCGCGCCGATCTCGCGCGTGACGCTGTCGATGTCAGCCATGCCGTCGACGCGGACGACCAGGCCGTCCTTTTCGTAATGGGGCAGGATCGGCGCCGTCTTCGCGCGATACTCCGCGAGCCGGGTGCGGACCGTTTCCGCCGTGTCGTCCGGCCGCCGCTTGAACTCGGTCGATCCGCACACGTCGCAGACGCCGTCGCGCGCTGGCCGCTTGAACACGTCGTGATAGCCGGTGCCGCATCGGGCGCAGGTGAAGCGGCCGGTGACGCGCTCGACCAGCGCTTCCTCGTCCACATCGAGCTCGATCACCAGATCGAGCGCCCGGCCGCGCGCCGCCAGGATCCCGTCAAGCGCCTCGGCCTGTGCGGCGGTCCGCGGATAGCCGTCGAAGATCGCGCCTTGCTCCGGCGCCATCCGGTCGAGCGCCTCGCCGATCAGCGCGGAGACGATCTCGTCCGACACCAGGCCGCCGGCATCCATCACCGCCTTCGCCTGCTGGCCGACCGGCGTGCCTTCCCGGACCGCCGCTCGCAGCATGTCGCCGGTCGACAGCTGGACCATGCCGCGGTCCGCCATCAGCCGGGCGGCCTGCGTGCCTTTGCCGGCCCCCGGGGGACCGAGCAGGATGATGTTCATCGGCAATCCTCTCCCACGGAGCGGTCCGCGTCAGCGTGCACGGCCGCCCTTCAGCTTCGCCTTCTTGATCAGATCGCCATATTGATGGGCGAGCAAGTGGCTCTGGATCTGGGTTACGGTGTCCATCGTCACGTTGACCACGATCAGCAGGCTGGTGCCGCCCAGATAGAAAGGGATGCCGGCCGCCGAGACGAGATATTCGGGCACGAGGCAGATGAACGTCAGATAGGCAGCCCCGACCACGGTGATCCGGGTGAGGACGTAATCGAGATAGTCGGCGGTGTTCTTGCCGGGCCGGATGCCGGGGATGAAGCCGCCATAGCGCTTCAGATTGTCCGCCGTCTCTTCCGGATTGAAGACGACGGCGGTGTAGAAGAAGCAGAAGAACACGATGCCGGCGCCGTAGAGCAGCATGTAGAGCGGCGTGCCGTGCTGCAGATACTGGTTGAGGCCGATCACGAAATCGCCCCAGGCGCTTTCGCCCGCCGTGCGCTGGCCGGCAAACTGGGTGATGGTGAGCGGCATCAGCAGCAGCGACGAGGCGAAGATCGGCGGGATCACGCCCGACGTGTTGATCTTGAGCGGCAGATGGCTGCGGTCCGCCTGCATCAGGCCGCGCTGCGTCTGACGCTTCGGATACTGGATCAGCACCCGCCGCTGCGCGCGTTCCATGAAGCAGATGAAGGCGATCAGGCCCAGTGCCACGACGACGATCGTCATGATCAGGAACGGCGAGAGGCTGCCGGTGCGGCCGCCCTCGAACAGATTGGCGAGCGTCGTCGGCAGCTGCGCGACGATGCCGGCCATGATGATCAGCGAAATGCCGTTGCCGACGCCGCGGCTGGTGATCTGTTCGCCCAGCCACATCAGGAACATCGTGCCGCCGATCAGCGACACGACCGCCGTCAGCCGGAACAGCAGGCCGGGATCGACGACCGCCGCCACGCCCTGCGAGGCGCCGAAGCTCTCGAGGCCGACGGCGATGAAGTAGCCCTGCACCGCCGTCAGCCCGACCGTGCCGTAGCGGGTATATTGGTTGAGCCTTTTGCGCCCGCTCTCGCCTTCCTTCTTGATCGCGGCGAGCTTGGGGCTGAGCGTGGTCGCGAGCTGCACCACGATCGACGCGGTGATGTAGGGCATCACGCCGAGCGCGATGATCGACATCCGCTCGAGCGATCCGCCCGAGAAGGTGTTGAAGAAATCGAGCACGCCGCCACGGGTCTGGTTGGCGAGCAGGCCGAGCGCGGTCGGGTCAATGCCCGGCAGCGGGATGAAGCTCAGCATCCGGAACACGATCAGCGCGCCGATCGTGAACCAAAGCCGCTTCTTGAGCTCCGTCGCCTGGCCGAATTTCGACAGGTTGAGGTTGGTCGCCAGTTGGTCGGCTCTCGATGCCATGACGGTGAGACTGTCCTAAATTGCAATGAGCGGCGGCGAGCCCGAACGCCCTCCGCCGCCCATATAATATGCCGAGCGGGCTTGTCGAAGCCCGTTCGTCGAGCGGCGCCGGATCAGCCGCGTGCGGCCCGGGCGGCGTCGCGCTTGCTGTTCTTCTTCGCGGCCGCCTTGTCCGCCGCCGAATCGGTCTCGATCACCTCGATCGAACCGCCCGCGGCCTCGACGGCCTGGCGGGCACCGGCCGAGACGCCGGCGACGCGGAAGCTGAGCTTTGCCGAAAGCGCGCCCTTGCCGAGCAGGCGGACACCGTCGTTGCCGCCGCGGGCCAGGCCCGCCGCCTTCAGCGCGGCATGATCGATCACGCCGTCGGTCGCGAGCTTGCCGGCATCGACCAGCTTCTGGATCGCGCCGAGATTCACCTCGGCATAATCCTTGGCGAAGATGTTGTTGAAGCCGCGCTTCGGCAGCCGCATGTGGAGCGGCATCTGACCGCCCTCGAAGCCGGCGATGGACACACCCTCGCGGCTCTTCTGGCCCTTCTGGCCGCGGCCGCCGGTCTTGCCCTTGCCCGAGCCGATGCCGCGACCGACGCGGATCCGGCCCTTGCGGGCGCCTTCATTGTCGCGGAGTTCGTTCAGTTTCATGTCGTGCACTCGCTTTCGCTTCTGTCGCGCCTGAAAAAAAATCGTCCTCTCCCGGCCGGGGAGAGGCAGTCGGCCCCGGCGGGCCGGGGATGAACGGAAGAGGGACTGCACGCCCGCGCGGCTCCCTCTTCCCGTCGCCGGATGGCCGCCGTCCCTCGCCCCGGACGGGGGGAGGGACGCGCGGGGCCTCAGCCCTCCACCACCTCGACCATATGCTGCACCTTGCGGATCATTCCGCGCACTTCCGGGCTGTCCTCCAGCTCCGACACGCGGTGCATCTTGTTGAGGCCGAGCCCGATCAGCGTCGCGCGCTGATCCTGGGTGCGGCGGATCGGCGAGCCGATCTGCTTCACTTTGATCTTCGCCATGTCGCTCACTCCGTCACTGCGGCTGCGTCCGCCTCGGCGGTCTGCGATCCGCCGCGGCCGAGCAGGTCGGCGATCTTCTTGCCGCGGCGCTGCGCGACGGACTTGGGGCTCGTCTGCTCGCTCAGCGCCTCGAACGTCGCCCGGATCATGTTGTAGGGGTTCGACGTGCCGACCGACTTGGTCACCACATCGGCGACGCCCAGGCTCTCGAACACGGCGCGCATCGGGCCGCCGGCGATGATGCCGGTGCCCTGCGGCGCAGAGCGCAGCGTCACGCGGCCGGCGCCGAAATGGCCGTTGCCGTCATGATGCAGCGTCCGCCCCTCGCGCAGCGGCACGCGGATCATCTTCTTCTTGGCAGACGCGGTCGCCTTCGAGATGGCTTCCGGCACCTCGCGCGCCTTGCCATGGCCGAAGCCCACCCGGCCGCGGCCGTCGCCGACCACCACCAGCGCCGCGAAGCCGAAGCGCTTGCCGCCCTTCACGGTCTTCGAGACACGGTTGATGTGGACCAGCTTCTCGATCAGCTCCTCGCCGCCCTCGTCACGGGGCGTGCGCTCCTCGCGCCGGCCCCGGCCGCCGCCGCCGCCGCGCCCGCGGCCACCACGGCCGCGCCGCTCGCCGCCTTCGGGGGCGCCGGTGGCCTCGGGCGCACCGGTCTGGATCTGGGTTTCGTCAGCCATTTAGAACTCCAATCCGCCTTCGCGGGCGGCATCGGCGAGCGCCTTCACCCGCCCGTGAAACAGGAAACCGCCACGATCGAACACCACCTTGGTGACGCCCGCGGCCGTCGCGCGCTCGGCGATCCGCTTGCCGATGGTCGCCGCCGCGTCGGTGGTGGCGCCGGTGGTCCCGCGCAGATCCTTGTCGAGCGTCGACGCCGCCGCGATCGTGCGGCCGGCCTCGTCGTCGATCACCTGCGCATAGATGTGCCGGCCCGAACGGTGGATGGACAGCCGCGGACGCTGACCGCCCTTGGCGCGAAGCGCGGTGCGGACGCGCTGGCGGCGCTTAGCAAAGAGAGACAGCCTGGCCATTACTTCTTCTTCCCTTCCTTCCGGAAGATGAACTCGCCGCGATACTTGATGCCCTTGCCCTTATAGGGTTCGGGCTTCCGCCAGCGACGGATCTCCGCCGCCACCTGACCGACCTTCTGCTTGTCGATGCCGGTGATGTTGATCGTCGTCTGATCGGGCGTCGCGATCGTGATGCCTTCCGGCACCGGATAATCGACGTCGTGGCTGTAGCCGAGCTGCAGCTTCAGCGTCTTGCCCTGGGCGTTGGCGCGATAGCCGACGCCGGTGATCTCGAGGGTCTTGGTGAAGCCCTCGGTCACGCCGGTGACGAGGTTCTGCACCATCGTCCGCTGCATGCCCCAATAGGCGCGCGCCTGCTTCGTGCCATTGGCCGGCTGCACCGAGATGGCGCCGTCCTGGACTTCATAGCTGATCAGGTCGGCCAGCGGCATGGTGAGGGTGCCCTTCGGCCCCTTCACCGACAGCTGTCCGCCGTCGATCGTGGCGGTGACGCCGGCGGGAATCGCGACCGGCTTCTTTCCGATGCGGCTCATGATCAGAACACCTCTGCCAGCACCTCGCCGCCGACATTCTGCTCGCGCGCTTCCGCGTCGGAGAGAACGCCCTTCGGCGTGGAGACGATGGTGATGCCAAGGCCGTTGCGCACGCGCGGCAGCTCCTTGGCGCCGGAATAGATGCGGCGGCCGGGCTTCGAGACGCGGGCGAGATGCTTGATCGCCGGCTGGCCCTCGAAATATTTGAGCTCGATGCGCAGGCCGTTATGGCCGCCCACCGGCTCCTCGCGATAGCCGCGGATATAGCCCTCGCGCTGCAGCACGTCGAGAACACGGGCCCGCAGCTTCGATGCCGGCGAGGTCACGCTGTCCTTGCGCGCCTGCTGGCCATTGCGGATGCGGGTGAGCAGATCGCCCAGGGGATCGGTCATTGCCATGACTGTTGTCCTTACCAGCTCGACTTGGTGACGCCGGGGATCAGGCCCTTATTGGCCAGATCGCGCAGCATCACGCGGGCGAGGCGGAACTTGCGATAATAGGCACGCGGCCGGCCGGTGATCTCGCAACGGTTGCGGATCCGGGTCGGATTCGCGTTGCGCGGGATCTCCGCCATCTTCAGCCGCGCGATCAGCCGCTCGGTCTCGTCGCGCGATTCATCGTTCGCGATCGCCTTCAGCCGCGCGTACTTCGGCGCATACTGCTTCACCAGCTTCTTGCGCCGCTCGTTCTTGTTGACGGAACTCAGTTTCGCCATGACTTAAGTTCTCTTTCCTGTCCTGGCCTCAGGCGGCCTGCTTCTGGTCGGCCGCGTCCTGACGCGGGAACGGGAAGCCGAAAAGGCGCAGCAGCTCGCGCGCTTCCTCGTCGGTCTTCGCGGTGGTGGTGACGATCACGTCCATGCCGCGCACCTTGTCGATGCGGTCATAGTTGATTTCGGGGAACACGATCTGTTCCTTGAGGCCCATCGCGTAATTGCCCCGTCCGTCGAACGACTTCGGGTTCAGGCCGCGGAAGTCGCGAACGCGCGGCAGCGCGATCGTGATCAGCCGGTCCAGAAACTCGTACATCCGCTCGCGACGCAGCGTCACCTTGCAGCCGATCGGCATGCCTTCACGCAGCTTGAACTGCGCGATCGACTTCTTCGCCTTGGTGACTACCGGCTTCTGGCCTGCAATCGCCTCCATCTCGGCAGCGGCCTGCTCGACCTTCTTCTTGTCCTGCGTCGCCTCGCCCACGCCCATGTTGAGCACGATCTTCTCGATCCGGGGCACTTCGAGCGGATTCTTGTAGCCGAACTTCTCCGTCATCGCCTTCACGATGCGGTCGTCGTACAGCGTCTTCATCCGCGGCGTGTAGGTGTCAGCCATTGATGACCTCCCCGGACTTGGCGGCCACGCGGACCTTCTTCCCGTCGCGGACCTCGAACCGCACCCGGGTCGGCTTGCCCGACTTCGGATCGGCGATCGCGACCTTGGAAATGTGCAGCGGCGCTTCGGAGCGCTCGAGCCCGCCCTGCGGGTTCGTCTGGCTCGGCTTGCGGTGCCGCACGGCGATGTTGACGCCGGCGACGACGACCTTGCCGTCCTTCGGCATCGCGCGGGTGACTTCGCCGGTCTTGCCCTTGTCCTTGCCGGACAGGACGACGACCGTGTCACCCTTTTTGATCTTGGCAGCGGCCATGATTAGAGAACCTCCGGCGCCAGGCTGATGATCTTCATGTGCTTCTTGGCGCGCAGCTCGCGGACGACCGGGCCGAAGATACGGGTGCCGATCGGCTCCTCGTTCTTGTTGACCAGCACCGCCGCGTTGGAATCGAACCGGATGGTCGAGCCGTCGGGACGATGAATGTCCTTGGCGGTGCGGACGATGACGGCGCGGTGCACGTCGCCCTTCTTCACCTTGCCGCGCGGCGCCGCTTCCTTCACCGAGACGACGATGATGTCGCCCACGCTCGCGGTGCGGCGCTTGGAGCCGCCCAGCACCTTGATGCACTGGACGCGCTTCGCACCCGAATTGTCGGCGACGTCCAGGTTGGACTGCATCTGGATCATGACTCGTCCTCCTCAGCCTTCGGCCGACGCCCGTTCGGGCGTCCGGTGTGTGTCGACGCGGTCCACCACGCGCCAGGTCTTGAGCTTGGAGATCGGCGCGGTCTCCTCGATCCGCACGACCTCGCCCTCGCGATACTCGTTCGCCTCGTCATGGGCGTGATACTTCTTCGAGCGGCGGATGATCTTGCCGTAGAGCGGGTGCTTCACCTTCCGCTCCACACGGACGACCACCGTCTTCTCGGCTTTGTCGGAGACCACCGTCCCCGTCAGCACGCGCTTCGGCATGTTTCCGTCTTCCTTACTTCGCAGCCGAGCGCGCGCGCTCGCTCTGCAGCGTCTTGATGCGCGCAATGGTGCGGCGCACTTCGCGGATCCGCGACGGCTTCTCGAGCTGGCTGGTCGCCGCCTGGAAGCGGAGGTTGAACGCCTCCCGCTTCAGCTGGCCCAGCTGCTCGCTCAGCTGATCGTCGGTCATCGGCTTCAGCTCACTGGTCTTCACTTGGCCGCTCCCAGGTGCGAGGTGTCGCCCAGGCGCGCGACCACCTTGGTCTTGATCGGCAGCTTCATCGCCGCGCGGCTGAACGCCGTCGCCGCGACGTCGCCGGGCACGCCGTCGAGCTCGAACAGGATCCGGCCGGGCTTCACCCGGGCCACCCAATATTCGGGCGCGCCCTTGCCCGATCCCATGCGGACTTCGGCCGGCTTCGACGAGACCGGCACGTCCGGGAAGATGCGGATCCACAAACGCCCCTGGCGCTTGATGTGGCGCGTGATCGCACGGCGGGCCGCTTCGATCTGCCGCGCGGTGATCCGCTCCGGCTCCAGCGCCTTCAGGCCATAGGCGCCGAAGTTGAGCTGGGTGCCGCCGGGCGCATCGCCATGGATGCGGCCCTTGTGCGCCTTGCGGAACTTGGTTCTCTTTGGTTGCAGCATGTCTCTTGTCCTGCCTTAGCGGCGATCGTCGCGCGCCGGGCGGACGCCCGAGGTCTGCGCTTCCATCATCAGCCGGTCCTGCGCCGTCGGATCATGGCCCAGGATCTCGCCCTTGAAGATCCAGACCTTGACGCCGCACACGCCATAGGCGGTGTGCGCCTCGGCCTCGGCGTAATCGACGTTGGCGCGCAGCGTGTGCAGCGGCACCCGGCCCTCGCGATACCATTCGGTCCGGGCGATCTCGGCGCCGCCGAGACGGCCCGAGCACGTGATCCGGATGCCCTCGGCGCCGAGGCGGAGCGCGGACTGAACCGCGCGCTTCATCGCGCGACGGAACGCGACGCGGCGCTCCAGCTGGTCGGCGACCGACTGGGCGACGAGCTTCGCGTCGATTTCCGGCTTGCGGATCTCGACGATGTTCAGCGACACGTCGCTCGCCGTCATCTCGGACAGCTTCTTGCGAAGCTTCTCGATGTCGGCGCCCTTCTTGCCGATGATCACGCCCGGGCGCGCCGCATAGATCGAAATGCGGCACAGCTTGGCCGGCCGCTCGATCACCACCTTGGAGATCGCCGCCTGCGGCAGCGTCTTCAGGATGTACTTGCGGATCTTCAGATCCTCGAGCAGCAGCCGGCCATAGTCGGCGCCCTCGGCGAACCAGCGGCTGTCCCAGGTCCGGTTGATCTGGAGACGGAGGCCGATCGGATTGCTCTTCTGACCCATTATGCTTCTTCCTGCTCGCGCACGACGATGCGAAGGCGGCTGAACGGCTTCACGATCCGGGTCGAACGACCGCGGGCCCGCGTGGCGAACCGCTTCATCGAGATCGATTTGCCGACGCTTGCTTCCTTCACGATCAGCGCATCGACATCGAGATTGTGGTTGTTCTCGGCGTTCGCGATCGCGCTCGCCAGCACCTTGCGCACCTCGACCGCCATGGCCTTTGGCGAGAATTGGAGGAGGCTCATCGCCTCGCCCGCCTTCTTGCCGCGGATCATCGCCGCCACGAGGTTCAGCTTCTGCGCGCTGCCGCGGATGGTGGTGCCCACCGCCAGCGCTTCCTTGTCGTCGACGCGACGCGGAGCTGCCTGCTTGCCCATTAGCGCTTGCCCTTCTTGTCGGCGGCATGGCCGGGGAAGAAGCGGGTCGGAGCGAACTCGCCCAGCTTCATGCCGACCATGTCCTCGTTGACCGACACCGGCACGAACTTGCGGCCGTTGTAGACGTTGAAGGTCAGGCCGACGAACTGCGGCAGGATGGTCGAGCGGCGCGACCAGGTCTTGATCGGCGCACGACCGCCCTCGTCCTGAGCGGCCTCGGCCTTCTTCAGGAGCGACAGCTCGACGAACGGACCTTTCCAGATGGAACGAGCCATCTTCTGTTAGCCCTTCTTCTTCGCGTGACGCGACCGGATGATGAACTTGTCGGTCGCCTTGTTGTGACGGGTGCGGGCACCCTTGGTCGGCTTGCCCCACGGGGTGACCGGGTGACGGCCGCCCGAGGTGCGGCCTTCGCCGCCGCCATGGGGGTGATCGACCGGGTTCTTGGCGACGCCGCGGGTCAGCGGGCGCTTGCCCAGCCAGCGGTTGCGGCCGGCCTTCGCCAGATACTGGTTCGCATTGTCGGGGTTCGAGACCGCACCCACCGTCGCCATGCACTCGCCGCGGATGTAGCGCTGCTCGCCCGAGTTCAGGCGAACGATCACCATCCCGCGGTCGCGGCCGACGACCTGCACATAGGTGCCGGCCGAACGCGCGATCTGACCGCCCTTGCCGGGCTTCATCTCGACATTGTGGACGATGGTGCCGACCGGAACCTGGCCGATCTCCATCGCATTGCCCGGCTTCACGTCGGTCTTCTTACCGGCGATGATCTGGTCGCCCGGCGCAAGCCGCTGCGGTGCCAGCACATAGGCGAGCTCGCCATCGTCATACTTGACGAGCGCGATGAACGCCGTCCGGTTCGGATCATATTCGATCCGCTCGACGGTTGCGGCCACGTCCCACTTGCGCCGCTTGAAGTCGATCAGCCGGTAGCGCTGCTTGTGGCCGCCGCCGATGCCGCGCGAGGTGACATGGCCCTTGTTGTTGCGGCCGCCGGTCTTGCGCTTGCCCTCGGTCAGCGCCTTGACCGGCTTGCCCTTGTGGAGCGCCGACCGGTCGACGAGGATCAGACCGCGGCGGGCCGGGCTCGTCGGATTGTAATGCTTGAGCGCCATTGCCTCAGATCCCCGTCGTCACGTCGATCGAGTCGCCGTCCTGCAGCGTCACGATCGCCTTCTTCACATCGCTGCGCGTGTAGGGCTTGCCCTTCCAGCGCTTCGTCTTGCCCTTGGCCGTCAGCGTGTTGACGCCGGTCACGGTCACGCCGAACAGCGCCTCCACCGCCGCCTTGATCTGCGGCTTGGTGGCGTCCGGGGCGACCTTGAACACGACGGCATTGTGCTCGGAGAGCAGCGTCGACTTCTCGGTGATGTGCGGGGCCACGACCACGTCGTAGTGACGGGTGTCGACCGCCGCCGCTTGCTTCTTAGCCATTGAACCGGGCCTCCAGCTTCTCGACGGCCGCGCGGGTCAGCACCAGCGTCTCGGCCCGAAGGATGTCGTACACATTGGCGCCCATCGCCGGCAGCACGTCGATCTCGTGCAGGTTGCGGGCGGCCTGGGCGAAGCTCGCATCGACCTGCTCGCCGTCGATGACGAGCGCGGTCTTGCCGAAGCCGAGCTTGGCGAGATTGCCCTTCAGCAGCTTCGTCTTCGCATCGGCGACCGTCAGGCTGTCCATGACGATCAGCTGTCCGGCCTTCGCCTTGGACGACAG
>ERZ1066122.361-NODE-361-length-48904-cov-21.611374_pt1 | contig 48904 bp, 45 predicted proteins | sample MGYA00382769_ERZ1066122 | MGnify/ENA primary metagenome ERZ1066122 (study PRJEB33369, sample SAMEA5778352) | biofilm metagenome | biome: Industrial cooling water; feature: Water cooling tower basin; material: Biofilm | place: United Arab Emirates | collected... | reverse complement strand
GCGCCTGGCTGTAGGCCTGGTCGTCGCGCAGCGCCGGGTTCGGGCCGCCGATGAATACCGCGAGGTCGCGGCACTCGCTCCAAGTGCGCGGGCGCAGGCTGTCGCCTGCCCAATCCTCGACCGCGAGGTCGCCCGCCTCCAGATCGAGGAACAAGGTCGAGCCCGGGTCGAGGGTCCAGAGCTGCGAGGTCTTGCCGATGCCTGACTTGCCGATCAACACGCCCTTCACGCCGCGGCGCTCGGACATGCGCTGGTCGGCGCCGATGATGGGGAGCGTCATCTCAGGCCTCCTCGCTGGAGACAAGCCGGTACGTCGGCTTGCCGGGTTTGACGGTGCGCGCCGGCTCGAACTGCGTGCGCAACGTCGACGGCCAGTTCTGGAAGCGCGACTCGGAGATGCTGTAGGCGATGTCGATGAATTCCTCGACGGACTCGCCCGCGGCATCGATGCGCCTGGCGATCGTCGCCAGTTGCGCCTGGTCCCAAGTCACGCGCTTGGACACGTCTACGGTCAGGCGCAGATCGCCCTCGGCGACGTGAACGACGCCGAAGTCCTTGCCCCCATCGCTACGCGCAGAGCGGATGCGATCACCGTAGGTCTGCTCCAGAGCGGCGTCGAAGCGTGCCTTGACCTGCTTGAGCCAGTCGCCTGCCTGCTCCAGTTGCCGGGCGAGGACGATCTTCTGTTGCGGGGAAAGCGCCGCCAGCTGGGCGACGGACAGGTCGGCCAGCTCGGCCGGAAGGAGAGTGAGGTCGGTCATCGTCGTCCTCCTCACGCGAACGCGCGTTCGCCGGTGCCGCGGCGCAGCGCTTGGCGTTCGTAGGCCTCAACGTCCTCGCGGCGGTAGCTGACGCGGTTGCCGAGCTTCAAATAGACGGGGCCGATTCCCATCCGGCGCCATTGCTGGAGCGTGCGATGGGAGATGTCCCACCGGCGGGCGAGTTGGTTCTCATCGAAGGCGCGGGCATCGTCGGAGACGCCTTGCGCGGAAGTGCGGTCTTGCATGTCGTGCTTCTCGTCTGGCTGCGGTTGCAGCGGGCGAGAAGCACACTATTGATCGGATGGGTGGAAGACAGGTGGAAGGACGGGTGGAAAATCGACTTTTTTCTTTCCACCCAGCAAGACGATACTTGCCATCATGCGAACCTCGAGTGCTCTCCGCCCCATCAAGCTCAAATTTTGCCTGCGATCCCTGGCGCCAGATCAGCGGCAATTCCGGGGCCGGCCGATTCGCCAAGCTACTGAAATACCGATACTTTTTTAACGCGATTGCAATTGTGTAACAATGGTCGACCCAGCTAAGCTGGACATCTGTGATAGGTCCCTTTTTCCACCGGATGCGAGCACTCTGCCGCCAAGCCCGCTTGGCGCTGCTTGTCGTGTGCCTGATTGTCCAGCCGGTGATCGCTGGTCAAGGGGCGTTGCACGAAGCTATCGGTCACCCCGATGCCGCTGTCCACCATGGCAACCTGCATGCGATGCACAGTTCGGCAGACATTAATGAGCCAGAAGGCGAAACAGGCGCTTTCCACCAATTAATGCATCACGCCCATTGTTGCGCACAGCCGCAACTGCCAGCGTCTGCCCTCGGGCCGCTCCCGATGTTTGAGCGCGTGGCCATCACGGATTGGCTGCTCGCGCATGCTGCAGCGGCCGATGCTTACGCGGCGTCCCCCTTCCGACCTCCGATTCAGGTGTGAGGCTGCCGGCGATCTGCCGACTTTGCGTCCCCTTTTCGACATCGGAGTGTTTTCATGCGTATGCGACTCGCGGCTCTGGCCGCGTGGGTCGTCGCGCTCGCTTGGGTCTTTCCCGCGATCGCAGCCGACCCTTCCATCCACCTTCAACGTCTGACGCTCGACGACGCCTTCGCCCGCGTCGCGAGCTATGAAGGCAAGTCCCATCCCGATCTGCGGCTGTTCGAAGCGAAGACCGACATCCTCAACGCCGAACGCGACCGGGCCACCCTACGGCCGCCGCTCACGGTCGGCGCCATCCTCGAAAACGCCCTCGGTTCGGGCGATGTCAGCGGCCTCCAGGGTGCCGAACTGACGCTGACCCTCGCCTTGGTGCTGGAGCGCGGCGGCAAGCTCGATGCCCGTCGCACGTTGGTCCAGAGTCGCATCGACGCATTGGCGATCGAACGCGAGACCCGGCGCCTGGATCTGCTCGCCGAAGTCGCGCGCCGCTATCTGGCTGCGGTCGCCGCCGAACGGCAGCGCGGGATCGCCGAACAGGACATCGAACAACGCCGGCGCACCGTCGGCGCGGCACGCCAACGGCTGCAGGCCGGCGCATCGCCAGAGTCGGTCGTGTTCACCGCACAGGCGGCGCTGGCACGCGCAGAACTCGAACGCGATCGCGCCGCGCAGCGCAGCACCGCCGCACGCCAGCATCTGGCCGCTCTCTGGGGCGAGCGCGAACCGCAGTTCGTCGTCGCCAGTGGCGATCCGCTGTCGTTGCCGAGCATCGAATCTCCCGCTGCGCTGGCGGCGCTGCTGGAGCGCACGCCCGAGTTGGCGCAGTTCGCCGATGAGCAGCGTGTGCGCGAGGCGCGTCTGCAACTGGCGCGCAGCGAGGCCACCCCCGACCTCGACTGGCAGGTCGGCGTGCGCCGACTGCAGGCCGATGGCGACATTGGTCTGGTCGGCGGCGTTTCCATGTCCCTCGGTTCGCGCTCCCGCGCACAACCGGGCATCCGCGCGGCAGAAGCGGAACTGGCTTCGCTGGAGATCGAACGCGAAGTACGTGGCATGGCGCTGTATTCAACTCTCACCGAAGCGCATGGCCGTTACCGCGTGGCGCAGAGCGAAGTGCAACGGCTGCGCGACGAGGTGCTGCCGAAGCTGGCGCAAGCTGAATCCGCCGCCGAGCGCGCCTATCGCGCTGGTGCGATCAGCTACCTCGAATGGGCGCAGTTGCAATCCGAACGCACCAACGCCCGCAAACAACAGCTCGACGCCGCGCTCGAAGCGCAGCGCGCACTGATCGAACTCCAACGGCTCACCGGGCAGACCCTGATCGTCGCCCCGACCGACAAGACACAAGGAAACGCCCCATGACGAACCGACCCCTGATCGGTGCGATCGCACTGTCCCTCGCAATGATGCTGACCGCCTGCGGTAGCAAATCCGACGGGCATGCCGATGCAGCGAAGAGCGACGCGCATGGCCATGAAGAAGGTGGTCATGATGAAGGCGGCGAGCATGCCGAAACCGAAGAAGCGAAGAAAGGCGAACACGGCGGTCGGTTGCTTGAAGCCGATGGCTACGCGGTCGAACTGGCCATCGCCGAAACCGGCCGCCCGCCGACCTATCAAGCGTGGCTGTATCGCGACGGCAAGCCGCTGCCCGCCGATGCCGGCACTGTCGAAGTGCGGCTCAAGCGACTCGGCAACATTGCAGAGAACCACGTCCTCAAGCCGCAGGCGGACGGAAGCTTGATGGCCGATACCGTCGTTGGCGAACCACATTCCTTCGATGTCGAAGTCATCGCGAAGATCGGCGACAAACCGCTGCGCTGGACCTACGAAAGCTACGAGGGCCGCACCGAGATCGACGCGAAGATCGCACAGGATTCCGGCGTCCGCATCGCACCCGCCGCGCCTGGCGAAATCGCCGACCAGCACGAACTGCAGGGCCTGCTGACACCGGTCGAAGGCCGCGCCGCGAAGGTGATGGCCCGCTTCCCCGGACCGATCCGCGCGCTGCGCGCCAACGTCGGCGACCGCGTGCGTGCCGGCCAGGCGCTGGCGACGGTCGAAAGCAATCTCAGCCTCACGAATTACACCGTGACTGCCCCGATCTCCGGCGTGGTCATGGCGCGCAGCGCCACCGTCGGCGGTGTCGCGGGCGAAGGTTCGCCGCTGTTCGAGATCGCCGATCTGTCGACGCTGTGGGTGGACGTGCATGTATTCGGCGCCGACGCGCAGCACATCCAGCCGGGCGTGCCGATCGAAGTGACCCGCCTGAGCGACGGCGCCAAGGTCGAGACCACGCTCGAACGCGTACTGCCCGGCACCGCGACCGCGAGCCAGAGCACGGTGGCGCGCGCGACGATCCCGAACACCGACGGCCTGTGGCGGCCGGGTTCGGCGGTGAAGGCGCGGATAACGGTCGCGAAGAAGCCCGCTTCGCTGGTGGTGCCGTTGTCGGCGTTGCAGAACTTTCGCGACTGGCAGGTAGTGTTCATCCGCGTCGGCGACACCTACGAGATCAGGCCGGTCGAGTTGGGCGAGCGCGATGCCGAACGGGTGGAAGTGCTGTCGGGCCTCGAGCCCGGCGACCAGGTGGTCGTCGAGCAGAGTTATCTGGTGAAGGCGGACATCGAAAAGTCCGGCGCCTCCCACGACCACTGACAGGCCCAACGACATGCTCACTCAACTGATTCGATTCGCCATCGCGCATCGATGGCTGATGCTGGCGCTCGCGCTGGCCCTGGCGGCGCTGGGCGGCTGGAGTTTCACCAAGCTGCCGATCGACGCCGTGCCTGACATCACCAATGTCCAGGTGCAGATCAACACCGAAGCGCCCGGTTATTCGCCGCTCGAATCCGAGCAACGCGTGACCTTCCCGGTCGAAACCGCGATGGCCGGATTGCCGGGGCTGGACTACACCCGCTCGATCTCACGCTACGGCCTGTCGCAGGTGACGGTCGTGTTCAAGGACGGTACCGATCTGTATTTCGCGCGGCAGCAGGTGGCCGAGCGCGTGCAGCAGGTCAAGTCGCAGATCCCGGACGGGCTCGACCCGGAACTCGGGCCGATCGCCAGCGGCATGGGCGAGATCTTCATGTACACGCTCGATGCCGATCCGAAGGCGCGCAAACCGGACGGCAGCGCCTGGTCCTCGACCGATCTGCGCACACTGCAGGACTGGGTGGTGCGTCCGCAGTTGCGCAACACGCCCGGCGTGACGGAAGTCAACACGATTGGCGGCTATGCGAGACAGATCCACATCACGCCCGATCCCGCGCGCATGGTCGCACTGGGTTTCACCCTGCACGACGTGGTCTCCGCGGTCGCCGCCAACAACCAGAACGTCGGTGCCGGTTACATCGAACGAAACGGTCAGCAATTCCTGGTGCGTGCGCCGGGACAGGTGGCCGATCTCGATGCGATCCGCGACATCGTGCTAGACCGTCGCGATGGCGTACCAATCCGCGTGCGTGACGTGGCGAATGTCGGTGAGGGTCCGGAGCTGCGCAGCGGCGCGGCCACGCACGACGGTCGCGAGGCGGTACTCGGCACGGTGTTCATGTTGATCGGCGCGAACAGTCGCGAGGTGTCGCAAGCCGCTGCTGCCAAGCTCGAACAGGCGAACAAGAGCCTGCCGGTGGGCGTGACCGCGACCCCGATTTACGACCGCACGTCGCTGGTCGATCGCACTATCGCGACGGTCACGAAGAACCTGGTCGAGGGCGCGCTGCTGGTGGTCGTGGTGCTGTTCCTGCTGCTCGGCAATTTCCGCGCCGCGCTGATCACGGCGGCGGTAATTCCGCTGTCGATGCTGTTCACCGTCACCGGCATGGTGCGCGGCGGCGTCTCCGGCAATCTCATGAGCCTCGGCGCGCTGGATTTCGGATTGATCGTCGACGGCGCGGTCATCATCATCGAGAACTGCCTTCGCAGGTTCGGCGAACAGCAACATTCCCTCGGCCGGATATTGAGCGATGAAGAACGCCTGGAAACCGCCGCGACCGCAACGGCCGAGGTGATTCGTCCCAGCCTGTTCGGCCTGGGCATCATCACGGCGGTCTATCTGCCGATCTTCGCGCTGACTGGCGTCGAGGGAAAGATGTTTCATCCAATGGCGATCACTGTCGTACTGGCGTTGACGGGGGCGATGCTGCTGTCGCTGACCTTCGTGCCGGCATCGGTCGCGCTGTTCCTGCGCGGCAAGGTCGAGGAAAAGGATACGAAGCTCATGCAATGGGCGCGTAGGGGCTACGAGCCGCTGTTGGCTTGGGCGTTGTCGCACCGCAAAGCGGTCATCGCCGGTGCGCTTGCGCTGTTGGGGGCAAGCGGGCTGCTGGCGACACGGCTGGGTTCGGAATTCATCCCGAGCCTCGACGAGGGCGATATCGCGATGCATGCGCTGCGTATCCCGGGCACCAGTCTTGAACAAGCGATCCGCATGCAGATTTCGCTGGAAGCGCGACTCGCCGAATTCCCGGAAGTGCAGGACGTGTTCAGCAAACTCGGCACGGCGGAAGTCGCCACCGACCCGATGCCGCCCTCGGTCGCCGATACGTTCATCATGCTTAAGCCACGCGCGGAGTGGCCCGATCCACGCAAGTCGAAGGCACAGATCGTCGCCGAAATAGAAACAGCGATGAAACAACTGCCGGGCAACAACTACGAGTTCACCCAGCCGATCCAGATGCGGATGAACGAGTTGATCTCCGGCGTGCGTGCCGATGTCGCGATCAAGCTCTACGGCGACGATGTCGACACCCTCACCGAGACCGGCAAGCGCATCGAAGCGATCGCGAAGACCGTGGACGGCGCGGCCGACGTGAAGTTGGAACAGACCACGGGTCTGCCGCTGCTGACGATCACCCCGGATCGGCAGGCGCTGGTGCGTTATGGCCTCAACCCGGGCGTGGTCCAGGAGACGGTGGCCACCGCCGTCGGCGGCGAAGTCGCCGGACAGTTGTTCGAGGGCGATCGCCGGTTCGACATCGTGGTACGCCTGCCGGAAACGCTGCGCCAGGACCCTGCGGCGCTCGCCGATCTGCCGATTCCACTGGGGGGCAGCGACAACAGCGACGAATCCAGCCGGGGAGTCGCATGGAGCGGTGGCGCACCGCGCACGGTGCCACTGCGCGAAGTCGCGAAAATCGAAACCACGCTCGGACCGAACCAGATCAACCGTGAGGACGGCAAGCGTCGCGTCGTAATTACGGCCAACGTGCGCGGACGCGATCTGGGTGGGTTCGTCGGCGAATTGCGGGACAGGATCGATGCGGGCGTGGAATTGCCGACCGGCTACTGGATCGACTACGGCGGCACGTTCGAGCAACTGATCTCGGCCAGTCAGCGGTTGTCGATCGTGGTGCCGGTGACACTGATGCTGATCTTCGCGATGCTGTTCTGGGCATTCGGCTCGGCAAAAGATGCGGCCATCGTCTTCAGCGGCGTGCCGCTGGCGCTGACCGGCGGCGTGGTCGCGCTGGCGCTGCGCGGCATCCCGTTCTCGATCTCGGCCGGCGTGGGCTTCATCGCGCTCTCGGGCGTCGCCGTGCTCAACGGACTGGTGATGATCTCCTTCATCCGCAAGCTGCGCGAACAGGGCGATGCGCTGAACGAAGCCGTCGTGGACGGCGCGCTCGGTCGCCTGCGTCCGGTGCTGATGACCGCGCTCGTGGCGTCGCTGGGCTTCCTGCCGATGGCCTTCAACGTCGGTGCCGGTTCGGAAGTGCAGCGACCGCTCGCGACGGTGGTGATCGGCGGCATCGTGTCCTCGACATTGCTGACGTTGCTGGTGCTGCCGGTGCTGTATCGGATGATGCATCGCGAGACCGAGTCGAAGGAACAGTTGCTGCACAGTTGATCGGCGACATATCGATCACACAGCCGAGCGTCCATCACGCAATCCGTCACGGGAAATGATCATGTCCGAGCACGCACATGCGACAAACGAAAAGCAGTCCCACGACGCGCATGCGCACGGCGACGGGAAGTGGGAACTATGGCTGGCGCTACTCAGCGGGGCGTTGTTGCTGGCCGGCTGGCTTGCAGAGCATTCGCTGGGCGAGGAATCGCTCATCGTGCGTGTCCTGTATGCGGCAGCATGCCTGGCCGGCGCATGGTTCACGGTGCGCGAAGCATTCGAGAACCTGCGGCAGCGCAAGCTGCAGATCGACACCTTGATGCTGGTCGCGGCGGCGGGCGCCATCGCGCTCGGGCAATGGGCGGAGGCCGCCTTGCTGCTGTTCCTGTTCAGTCTCGGCCATGCGCTCGAAAACTACGCGATGGGTCGCGCACGCCGCGCGATCGAGGCGCTGTCGGCACTGCGCCCGGACACGGCGCTGGTCAGGCGCGGCGACACGCTGGTCGAGGTGTCGGTCGAAGCACTGGTCGTCGGCGACATCGTGGTGGTCAAACCCGATGAGCGGGTCGCCGCCGACGGTTTCGTCGTGCTCGGTGAAAGCAGCATCGATCAATCGGCGATCACCGGCGAGAGCGTGCCGGTCGATAAGCGTCCCGTGGTCGACCCTGTGGCCGCGCGCGCAAAGCCGGAGACGGTCGGTGCCGAGCACGTCGTGTTCGCGGGCACGATGAACCGTGCGCAGGCGATCGAGATCGAAGTCAGCCGCACGGCCGCGCAGAGCACGCTCGCGCGCGTGGTCGAGATGGTGCGTTCGGCAGAGGAGCAGAAGTCGCCGACCCAACTGTTCACCGACCGTTTCCAGCGGGTCTTCGTGCCGGTGGTGCTGGCGCTCGCGGTCGTGCTGCTGTTCGCGTGGGTCGTCGTCGACGAGTCGTTCAGCGCGTCGTTCTATCGTGCGATGGCGGTGCTGGTCGCCGCCAGTCCGTGCGCGCTGGCAATCTCGACGCCGAGCGCGGTGCTCAGCGGCGTCGCGCGCGCCGCGCGTAGCGGTGTGCTGATCAAGGGCGGCGCGCCGCTTGAACAACTCGGGGTGCTGCACGCCCTGGCATTCGATAAAACCGGCACCCTGACGAAAGGCGAACCGCGCGTCACCGACGTGTTGCCGGCTGTTGGCGTCGACGAACGCGAACTGATCGGCGTCGCGGTCGCGGTCGAACAGCTCAGCGATCATCCGTTGGCGGCGGCGGTCGTGCGCGATGGCCGCGAGCGTCTCGGGGCGACGCCTGTGCCGTTGGCCACGAACCTGCAAAGTCTCACCGGAAAGGGCCTGCGCGCCGATGTCGATGGTCTGCCGGTGTACGTCGGCAAACGCACGCTGTTCGCCGAGATCGGCGACGCGGACATCCCCGACGAACTGAAGGCGCGCATGCAGGGTCTCGAAGCGGATGGCCGCACGACCTTCGCGGTGAAGCATGGCGAGCGCTATCTGGGCGCGATAGGCCTGATGGATACGCCGCGCGACGATGTGGCGACTGTGATTGCTCAACTACGCGCGCTGGGCATGCGCCAGATGATCATGCTCTCCGGCGACAACCAGCAGGTCGCCGATGCGGTAGCGAAGAGCGTGGGCATCGACAGCGCGCGCGGCGACCTCATGCCCGACGACAAGGTGACTTTCATCCGCGAGCTGCAGGCCGCAGGCCATGTCGCGATGATCGGCGATGGCGTGAACGATGCGCCTGCGTTGGCCAGCGCGTCTGTCGGTATCGCGATGGGCGCGGCCGGTTCGGATGTCGCGCTGGAGACGGCCGATGTCGCGCTGATGGGCGACGATCTGGCGAAACTGCCGTTCGTGATCGGCCTGAGTCGACAGACCCGGCGAATCATTCGTCAGAATCTGTGGGCCAGCCTGGGTATGGTTGCGATCCTGATCCCGGCCACGATCCTCGGCCTCAAGATGGGCGTCGCGGTACTGTTCCACGAAGGCTCGACCCTGCTGGTAGTCGGGAACGCGCTTCGGTTGCTGGCGTATCGCGAGCCGGGCAACGCCGCCTGACCGGGCAGAGGAGACCGTATGTTGACGATCGTCGTGAAAGTGGCCCTGACCGCATTGATCGTGGTTGCGATCAGCGAGTTGGGCAAACGCAGTTCGTTCGCGGGCGCATTGCTGGCATCGCTGCCGCTGACGTCCTTGCTCGCACTGATGTGGCTCTATCGCGATACCGGCGATGCGCTGCAAACGGCACAACTGGCGCAGAACATCTTCTGGCTGGTGCTGCCATCGCTGCTGTTCTTCGTGGTGTTCCCGATGGGCGTGAAAGCAGGCTGGGGCTTCTGGCCCGCCATGGCGGCCGGTAGCGCCGCCACCGTGGTCGCGTACGGCGCGGTGGTGGCGGTGGACAAGAGCTTCGATCTTCGGCTGTTGGGATAGGATGGCTGTACTGGCGAACAGGAACACAGTCGAATGAATACCACCGGATCGAACGATCACGCCACGCACTGGGAAGAGATCTACCAGCAAAAATCCTCCACCGCCGTCAGCTGGTATCGCGACCACCTAGAGACCTCGCTGCGGCTGTTGACGGACACCAACCTGGGATCGACGAGTCGTGTGATCGACGTCGGCGGCGGTGCGTCCACGCTGGTCGATGATCTTCTCGATCGCGGTGTCGAGAAGATGACCGTGCTGGATCTCTCCGCTGCGTCGCTGCAGGTTGCGCGGACACGGCTCGGCGCACGCGCCGAACGCGTCATCTGGCTCACCGGCGATGCCACGAAGATCGCGCTGCCCGAGTCCGGTTTCACGCATTGGCACGACCGCGCGGTCATGCATTTCCTGACTGATCCCGCCGATGTGCGGGCCTATGCGATGCAAGCCGCGCATGCCATCGCCCCTGGTGGTCATGCGGTGATCGGTGGTTTTGCGCCGGACGGCCCGGAGCGGTGTTCCGGGTTAACGGTGGTCCGTCGCTCGGCCGAAGATATTGCAGCGGCAATGTCCTCGGCCTTCGAGTTGCTCATGGCCGCCGATGAACGGCATGTCACGCCCGGTGGCAACGAGCAGTCATTCGCGTATGCGGTACTACGACGCAAGCAATCATCACCATGACGGCGTGGACAATTCAGTCAGCAAGTAGCATGACAGGGCATTCCATTCGCGCCTCTTTTTGACGAACGGTTCACGCACAATCAATCTTCGGAAAAATGGGTCCACCAGTACTGACCTTTTCGGTTTGATCGCACCAGAACGCGATAGGCCCGATTCGCCTCGGGGTATTTCGGGCGAGGAAACGCCTGCACCGGCTTGTCCAGATCGAGCTTCGCGCGCGCAATCAGGCGTTCGCGGTGTATCGGAACACCCCTCTGTTCCCACAGCACACGCAGCAGTGCGGATTGCGCAGGAGTGAGCGCGACGGGGAGGGACTCATCAGGCAACAGGACATCGCGGTAGTCCGGCGAGAACGGACCAATACGTGCCGAGTGCGCGGAGGAAGCCCGCACCGCCTGCACGCCTGCCCACACCGCCTCATCGGTCACCAGGCCACCGCCGTGCATCCGGAACGCGGCCGAGAGCGGAACCAGTTGTACCTCCACGCCCGGCAGGTACACCCGTTCCGGCGCGGTGGTCGTCACCAGGATGGTCGAGATGTCGCCGATGTGCGTCGGCCACAGCGCCAGCAGGGTGCGCTGCACTGCTACCTCGCTCAGCCGCTGTCCGAACAGCACACGATGTCGTCGCGCCGCCCGACCGACATCGCCCAGCCGCCAGACGCGCCCAGGTACCAGCGGCCATGCGGGCTCGTCGAGCAGACCAAGCGCCTGCGCCATGCGGCGACGCAGCCAGTCGCCGTCGGGGGTCAGCCGCCGGAAGTGCTCGACCGTCAATGGAACCGGGCCGCAGTCCTCGCAGATCGCTTTGTCCATCGCGATCACCTCAACGCTATGCGCCTCGCACCACGGACAAATCACCGCGCGCGCCCGCGTCTCGGCCAAGGCGCCGATGTGTTTCAGACGTTCTATCCGCCCGCGCTGCCCCGCATCTGCCAGGGTCGGCGCAATGGCGGTCCGCCCCTGCTCAAGGCAGGAGGCCAACCACAACAGGGAATCCATGAGACTCGCACTCAGAGCATCCGCTGCAGCTGGCCGGCATCCGGCACAAGGCCGAAGACGGATTGCTGGTGCGACAGCCAGGCTTCGAGTCGCCCGCGTAGACTAGCCTTGAACTCGCCCAGATTGTGGCCGCCCCGGCGCTTGAGAATCAGCTGTGCAGTACCACCGTCCGGCGAATCCGATGCGCCTGGCAGGAACGCAAGATCGACCTTCGCCGCGATGATCTGGAACCGCTCGTGTTGCAGGGGATTGTCGTTGTGCATCCACGCGGTGAGCAGGGCGAGGACGTCCGTCGGTCCCTGTGCCGTCGGCGCCTTTACGGTGATCTCGCCGCCGCTCGTTTCGTCGAGCAGTGTGATCTCGCGCAGGCGCACGCTGCCGATGCTCGGGTCATCGGGCAGACTCAAGGGATGGCGCAGAAAGTCCAGCGCCATTGGCTCTACAGGCGGAACATGCCGCCCGCGCATCCGGCAGGCCGCATCGAACAGGTCGCGGTGACGCAGGTACATCCACAACGCGCACTGGGCCGGCGCGTCCGGAAGGTGCAGGGGATTGACGCGGCCCGGCGCGGTGGCAGCGGCCTTGCGCAGTGCCTCCAGGCCGGTCTTGTCTGCAAGCAGGGTGATCTGGCGGAAGCCCGCAAGGACGCTTTCGCGGACCCCCAGCGGCGCGCGCTCGATCTCGACCGCAATCCGCAAGCGCTCGCAGGCGTCGTCGTCAGGGTCGAGGGTGTGCAGCGCCAGGCCGCACTGCGCCAGGAAGTCGAAGAAGACCTCGTCCGGCGGAAGTTTCAGGAGCAAATCCAAATGCATGACAGGGCTGGACACGGGTCGTCTCCAGCGCAAACCTCGATTTCGTGCCGACGATCCCCTTCGCCGACGCGGCGTACCGCAGATCCACGCTTCATCTTCTGTTGAGTAGGTTGCGATTCTAGAAGCGATTTCTGAATTGTCAATATTTCGTTAAAGATGGATATGCCTGCACTCCGAGAACGCCGTCCAGTCCCTCTCCATCGTTCATAATCCCTTGTTGGGGCAGGAGCCCTGCGCGCAAACGGAGATATCCACACCATGGGCATGAACGAAGCGGATACCCGCTACCACCTCATTGATCCAACACTGCGCATGAAAGGGTACGTCTCCTGTGATCGCATCACCCTTGAAACGGTGCTCACCCCACCCCCCGTAGAACCGTCGGGACCAAAGGGACGCAGGCGACGGGGGCCTGGTCGCACCGACTACCTGCTCTGCGTCCAGGTCGGCGATATGCCCAAGCCGATGCCGATCGCGGTCCTGGAAGCCAAGAAGGAATCCGAGGATCCCTTGAAGGGCATGCAGCAGGCGCGGGGCTATGCGGACACGCTGCGCTTCGATGTCAAGTATGTGTTCTCGACGAACGGGCACAAGTACGGGGAGTACGACCGCTTCTCTGAGTTGATCAACGGCCCTTTCCTCTTCTCGGCCTTCCCTGCACATACGGACCTGACGACACGCTATGCGAAGGACAGTGGCATCGACCTTGGTTCGACCGAGTCGGCGATGCTGTTCCAGGCCGACAGCCCGGCGTGGTCGGAGAGCCGCTACTACCAAGACGCCGCCATTCGCGCCTCCTTCGAGAAGATCATCCTCGATCGCCAGGCCGGCAAGCCACCTCGCGTATTGCTGACGCTGGCGACTGGCGCAGGCAAGACGGTCATCGCCACCAACCTGCTTTGGCGCCTTTCGCAGGCGGGCGAGCTACCCAAACCGGCGCTGTTCCTGTGTGATCGCGACGAGTTGCGCGAACAGGCCTACACCAAGCTCAAGGCTGCGTTCGGTGACAATGCCCGCATCGTGAAGACCGAGCGCGGCAGCAATGCCGCAGCGAACGCCCGCATCCACATCGCCACCTATCAGACACTGGGCCTTGACGATGAAGAAGGCTTCGCCAGCTTCCTCACCGAGCACTATGGCGAAGACGCCTTCAGCGTGATCATCATTGACGAGTGCCACCGCTCGGCCTGGGGCCGCTGGTCCGAGGTGCTGCGGCGCAACCCCAACGCCATCCACATCGGCCTCACCGCTACGCCACGCAAGCTGGAAGAGTCCGACAAGGCCTCGATGGAAGATCAGGAGATCACGGCCAACAACCGCCAGTACTTCGGCGAGCCGGTGTACGAGTACACGCTGATCCAGGCGCAGGAAGACGGCTATCTGGCCGCCTGCGAGATCGTCAAGCGCAAGGCAAGCATCGACAGTGCGACATTCACCAAGCAGGAGATCCTCGACGCCGGCGTCAGGGACATCAAGACCGGCAAGCTCCTCACCGAAGAGGACCTGACCAAGAGTGAGTACACCGGCAAGGACTTCGACGACGAGTTGTTCATCGAACTGCGCACGCCCAAGATGTGTGCCGACCTGTTCGAGATGCTGTGCGAGAACGGCGGCCCGGAGCAGAAAGTCATCATCTTCTGCAATCGCGAAATCCATGCCGACCGCGTGGCCCTGCACATGAACAACCTGTATGTGCGCTGGTGCAAGGAACGCGGCCATACCCCCAAGGACCACTACGCCTTCAAGTGCATGGGCGGCGACAACAACGGCGCCGACATGATCGAGCCCATGCGTGGCTCGGGCGAACGCGCCTTCATCGCCTGCACGGTGGACCTGCTTGAAGCCGGTGTGGACATCGAGCGGCTGAACGCCGTGGTGTTCTTCCGCTACCTGCAATCGCCGATCAAGTTCTACCAGATGGTCGGGCGCGGGACGCGCATCCATGAAGAAACCCAGAAGTACAAGTTCTGGCTTTACGACTACACCGATGTCACCAGCCTGTTCGGCACAGACTTCATTACCAAGCCGCCGCGCCCGGGTGGCGGCCGTGGTGAAGGTGGCGGCGGTGAGGGCGGCGAAGGCGGTGACCATGACGGCCCGGCCGTGGGCGAAATCGGCGGGCAGCGCGTGAGCATCAACGCCCAGGGCCGCTTCATCCTCAGTCGCCGCGACGGGCGCGACACGCCCATCCCGGTGGACGAGTACCGGCGCGAGGTGATCCAGCGCGTGATCGCCGAAGCGCACAACCTCGACGAATTCCGCGCACTGTGGATCGAAACCCAGAAGCGCCGCAACCTGATCGATCACCTGCTCGGCGACAACTTCAGCCCCGAGGTGATCCGTGAAATCGACCAAATGACCGACTTCGACCTCTACGACTTCTTTGGCCACCACGGCTATCACGCCCGCGCCCTGCGACGCCCCGAGCGCGGACATTTGTTCATCAGCAGCCACCAGTCATGGTTCGACGGCATGGACCCCAAGGCTGCCATTGTGCTCAAGGGGCTGGGCCACCAGTTCGCGGCTGGGGGCACCGATGCGCTGGAAACACCTGCGATCTGGGATGTCCCGGAGATCAAGCTGGCTGGAGGCTTGGATGCACTGCGTACGCTTGGTAAGCATGCGGACGTGATCCGCAACGCGAAGGACAGGTTGTTTGGGGTATGAATTTAGTTCCGCTAATCAGTGTCGCTGACGTGCAGCTTGGAAAGATGCTCTCCCCAAAGGCAAAGACGGGCAGCAGCTACTATCCATACTTGAGAAATACAAATGTGCAGTGGGGCCGAATCGATACATCAGATTTGGCGCAGATGGACTTCAGCGAGGCAGAGCGGAAGAAGTTTGAACTCCGCTTCGGCGACTTACTGGTATGCGAAGGTGGCGAGCCAGGGCGCTGCGCGGTCTGGCGAAACGACATCCCTGGGTGCTACTACCAGAAGGCATTACATCGAGTGCGCCCCCACGCGGGGAGGGCAGACCCAGAGTTCCTGAGCCTTTGGATTCAATATCAAGCCATAAAGGGCGCCTTCGAAAATCAGCATGGTAAGACGACGATCGCACACCTTCCGCAGGTTCAGCTCGAACAATTTCTGGTTCCTGATCTAGATTTTTTCGAACAGCGCCGTACCGCCGCCCGCCTAAAAGAGCAACTCGCTAAGGCGGACTGCGCCCAGAAAGCTGCAATGGCACAACTTGACGGCGTTGAGTCGCTTCTTGCTGCCATCTACAGCGAAGCCTTCGCACAAATAGTGCCTGTGACCGTACCGCCGACGCTTGACAACCCACCAGCTGGCTGGCAATGGTACAAAGTCACCGATTTGGCGCGACTCGAAAGCGGCCACACCCCGAGCCGATCGCGTCCGGACTGGTGGGGTGGCGATGTCTCGTGGATCTCGCTGACCGAGATTCGTGCCTTGGACGGGCATTGGGTCGAAAGCACGCAGCTCAGAACCAACGCAGCAGGCATCGCCAACTCTGCCGCACGAATCCTGCCGCGTGGAACGGTGTGCTTCTCGCGCACGGCCTCCGTGGGATTCGTGGCCGTCATGGCAAAACCGATGGCAACAAGTCAGGACTTCGCCAATTGGGTATGCGGCGATGGGCTCGACCCAGAGTTCCTGATGCACGCGCTGATCCGCGCACGCAAGGAACTGCGTGACCTGGCGACTGGTGCGACGCACAAGACGATCTACATGCCGACTCTGAAATCCTTCCACATCTGTGCGCCTGATATTAACACCCAGAGGCGCATCGTCCGCGACCTGAAGCAGCGCTTGGCTGAGGCGTCAAAACTACGTGCAGCACTGGCAGCACAGCAGGCGGAACTGACGAAACTGCCCCAACGCCTGCTTGCCCAAGCTTTCGAGAACTGAACATGGCCCGCCCCAAGAAAACCAACAAAGCCCCCAAGGCCATCGCCTCCACCCAGTCGCTCTCGGCCTTCGTCAAGGGAATCTGCGACGTGATGCGCCGCTCGAACTGCGCGAGCGCGTTGCAATACGTGCCGGAACTGACCTGGATCCTGTTCCTGCGCATCCTCGACGCCCAGGAGTCACGCGACAAGGAGCAGGCAGAAGCCGTCGGCGCGACGTTCACTCCTGCTCTACGTGCGCCCTATCGTTGGCAGGATTGGGCTGCACCACCACCGAAGAACGACGCCGAAAAGAAGTCGCACCCGAAAACACCGGAGGGCAAGCCGTTCGGCTGGAAGCGACAAGCACTTTTCTCGGCAGGCGATGGCAAGCTGTTCGAATTCATCAACAAGGAGCTGTTGCCGCATCTGCATGCGCTGGATATCGATCCTAGAACAGGCATTCCGAAGAGAGGTACGTCGCCGAAACAACGGATCATCGGCAGAATCATGACGGCGGTGGAGCGGGTGCGGGTGGACTCCGAGACCAACCTGCGCGACATCCTCGACAGGGTCCACGAGATCAGCGTGGACCACATCGACGACCAGCACTTCTTCACGCTGTCACAGGTGTACGAAGACCTACTGCTGAAGATGGGCGAGAAGAATTCCGATGGCGGTCAATTTTTCACGCCACGCGAAGTGATTCGCGCAATGGTACACACCGTAGACCCCAAACTCGGTCAGACGGTGTACGACCCCTGTTGCGGGACAGGTGGCTTCCTGGCCGTCGCCTATGAGCACATGTATCGGAAGCTGGGCAAGCGTGCCCGCAGCACGCATATCGAAAGACTGAAGCACGAGACTTTTTTCGGCCGCGAGAAGGAAAACCTGGTGTTCCCGATCGCACTGGCCAACCTGGTGCTGCACGGCATCGACCAGCCCAATCTGTGGCACGGCAATTCTTTAACACGTCGAGCGACCTACGGTGCGTTGTTCGACAAGGCGCCGAAACAGTTCGACGTGATCCTGACCAACCCACCCTTCGGCGGCAAGGAGGGTATGGACGCACAGAAGAACTTCGCCTTCGAGAGCAGTTCCACCCAGGTGCTGTTCGTGCAGGACATCCTGGCTGAACTGGCGCCAGGTGCTACCTGCGCCATCGTGCTGGACGAGGGCCTGCTGTTCCGCACAAATGAAAGCGCCTTCGTCGAAACCAAGCGAAAACTGGTGGACGAATGCGAACTGTGGGCCATCCTCAGCCTGCCCGGCGGTGTGTTCTCGACAGCAGGCGCAGGCGTCAAGACCAACCTGCTGTTCTTCACCAAGGGCCGCAAGACCGAGCGCATCTGGTACTACGACCTGTCGCAGGTGAAGGTGGGCAAGAAGACGCCGCTGACGCTAGCGCACTTCGGCTTCGCGCCCGATGGCTCGGTGCTGGACGATGTAGCGCTACCGGCTGCGCTGGTTGCTGACTGGCAGGCCGATGAAGACAACGCGGACAAGCCTTTCCCCAGCTATGCCCGCCAGTTGGCGCAGCGCGGCACGCCGGAGGCCGACAGCCGTTGGTCATGGACGGTGGATTTCGCCGCCCGCCGCGCCAAGGCTCGCGAGGAGATGCAGCCTCTGATTGACCGTGCGGCCAAGCTCAAGGCTGAGGTGGTCGACCTGAAGGAGCAGTTGAAGCGTCTGAAGAAGGCGAAGGCCAACGGCGATGCCCTTGCAGCTCAGGACGCAAAAATCCGCGAGAAGGACAAGGCGGCCCGAGACCTGGAGGGACAAGCCGCCGCCATCGATGCTGCGGTGTTTGATCTGAAGGCCGTCAATCCGAACGCAGTTGCCAGCATCGACACGCGAACACCTGCGGAAATCATCACCAGCATCGAAGAGCACGGCAAGATCGTCATGGATAGTCTTTCTTGCCTACGTCGCCTGATGACCGAGTAGCCGTCACGCCATGCCGGCCTTTGTGTGAGGCACACTCGGACAGATTTGCTTTGCCCCTTGCGTTCCATTGCGGCCGACTACTCAATGGCCGTCTTCGTCTCCGGAACAGTTGGCATCCTGCTGGACAGGTATACATCGCAAAAAACCACTCTCCCGAATCCAAGCGTAAATCGTTGATCTGCAAGGAAATCGAGAAGTGACCGCTTGGACTTGGCAATCATGAAGTCCAAGGCGACAGAGAAAGGGAGAGAGAATTTGGCGAAAATTTCGCCAAAATGCGCGATGTATCGCGCGCAGAAAGTCCAAGGGAAATTCGCGGAAAGCCTGCAAAGTAAGGAGGTTTTGCGGTACCGCCGAGAGCGGTTTGTTTGGTTGCGATGGTGGGCCCACCAGGATTCGAACCTGGAACCAAGGGATTATGAGTCCCCTGCTCTGACCGTTGAGCTATAGGCCCGTGCGTCGATTCTACGAAAAAACCCGCGGTGCGCGCGGGTTTTTTCGTGTGTCCGGAGGCCGGGGCGGATGTGGGCGCCGCGTGGCTCAGTCGATGTCGAGGAACGAGCGCAGCTGTTCCGAACGGCTGGGGTGGCGCAGCTTGCGCAGGGCCTTGGCCTCGATCTGGCGGATGCGTTCGCGGGTCACGTCGAACTGCTTGCCGACCTCTTCCAAGGTGTGGTCGGTATTCATGTCGATACCGAAACGCATGCGCAGCACCTTGGCCTCGCGCGGAGTGAGGCCGGCCAGCACGTCGCGGACGGTTTCGGACAGGTTGATGTTGGTGGTGTTGTCGATGGGGGACTCGACGTTGGTGTCCTCGATGAAGTCGCCGAGGTGGCTGTCTTCGTCGTCGCCGATCGGGGTCTCCATCGAAATGGGTTCCTTGGCGATCTTCAGGACCTTGCGGATCTTGTCCTCCGGCATGTCCATCTCTTTCGCCAGCTCTTCCGGCGTGGCCTCGCGGCCGTACTGCTGCAGCATCTGGCGGCTGATGCGGTTGAGCTTGTTGATGGTCTCGATCATGTGCACCGGGATGCGGATGGTGCGCGCCTGGTCGGCGATGGAGCGGGTGATGGCCTGGCGGATCCACCAGGTGGCGTAGGTCGAGAACTTGTAGCCGCGGCGGTATTCGAACTTGTCCACCGCCTTCATCAGGCCGATGTTGCCTTCCTGGATGAGGTCGAGGAACTGCAGGCCGCGGTTGGTGTATTTCTTGGCGATCGAGATCACCAGGCGGAGGTTGGCCTCCACCATTTCCTTCTTGGCCTTGCGTGCCTTGGCTTCGCCGTAGGCCATCGCGCGGCTGATGTCCTTGATGTCGGCGAGCGTGAGGTGCAGCGCCTTTTCGATGGCGATGGTGGCCTCCTGCTCGGCGATGATCTGCTCCTTCACGTCGCGCAGGGCGGACGCCCACTTCTGCTTGCGCTTGAGCATTTCGTCCACCCAGCCCAGATTGGTCTGGTTGCCTTCCCAGGCGCGGATGAAGTCCTTGCGCGGCATGCGCGCGACGCGGGTCGACAGGTCGAGGATGCGACGCTCGTGCTCCTTCACCTGGCCCAGCACTTCGCGCAGCTTGCGCACGAGCGTGTCGGTCAGCGGCAGCGGCAGCTTGAAGGTCATGAACAGGTCGGCCATTTCCTGGCGCAGCGCGGCGACGGATTTGTGCTCCGGCCCCTGCTTGGCGTAGGCCTTCTGGAACTTCTGGTAGCCGACGGCCAGCAGCTCCATGCGCCGCGCGACTTCGGCCGGATCGGGGCCGGTCGGCGCGCTGTCGTCGCCGCCGCCGGAATCGTCGTCGTCGCCGTCGTCGTCGCCGTCGGCATCGGCGTCGCCGCTGGAATCGCCGTCGTCGTCGGCGCTTTCGGGAATGGCGTCGGCCGGGTCTTCCACGTCGTTGAAGCCGGCGATGACGTCGGGCAGACGCTTCTTGCCCGTCTTGTGCAGTTCGTACTCTTCCAGCAGCAGCTGCACCGACCAGGGGAAGCTGGCCAGGGCCGACATCATCTGGGTGAGGCCTTCCTCGATGCGCTTGGCGATGGCGATTTCGCCCTCGCGGGTCAGCAGCTCCACGGTGCCCATCTCGCGCATGTACATGCGCACGGGGTCGGTGGTGCGGCCGCCTTCGCCATCGAGCGCGGTCAGCGTGGCCGCGGCTTCCTCGGCAGCGGTGTCGTCGACCTCGCGGCCGCCGGTGGCGCCGTCGGCGAGCAGCAGCGTGTCGACATCGGGCGCGACTTCGTGCACCTCGATGCCCATGCCGTTGATCATGCCGATGATGTCTTCGATCTGCTCCGGATCGACCAGGTCGTCGGGCAGGTGGTCGTTGACCTCGGCATAGGTCAGATAGCCCTGCTCCAGGCCCTTGCTGATGAGCTGCTTGATGTCGGACTGCGGGGCCGGACGTTCGTTGGCCATGTGTGCCACCGTGGGAAAGTGAACCCGTAATTATACCAGCCGGGGGCCGGAAACTCGCGTCGCGACGGGAAAAACGGGACGCGATCCGTGGATCGCCGCGGCAGGGACAGCCGCCCTGGAGACGGGCGGAGGCAGGGGTCGGGATGCGCGACGGGGTGCCGACGCTCGAAGTGGTGCGTGCGGGCGCCCGGATCAAGCCCGCGCAGTGTGGGGCTGGCGGACCGTTCAGTCCGTGCCGGTCTGCCGGGGGCGCCGCTGCCCGCTCACGTCTGCAGGAGGAACGTGACGGGGCCGTCGTTGACCAGATGGACCTGCATGTTGGCTCCGAAACGCCCGGTTTCCACTATCGAAGCATGATGTTGTCGGCAATAAACGACAAGATCGCCGAAGATGGCTTCGGCCGCCGCCGGTGGCGCGGCCGTGCTGAAGCTCGGACGCAGGCCGGAGGCGGTGTCCGCGGCGAGGGTGAACTGGCTCACCAGCAGCAGGCCGCCGCCGGTGTCGGCCAGTGAGCGGTTCATCTTGCCGGCGTCGTCGCTGAACACGCGGTAGCGCAGCAGGCGGTCGCCGAGTTTCGCGACCTGTGCCGGGCCGTCCCCCGGCTGGACGCCGACCAGGGCCAGCAGGCCATGGCCGATGGCGCCGACGGTCTGGCCGTCGACCACGACACGGGCTTCGGTCACGCGTTGGATGAGGGCGAGCATGGGGGGCAGTGTGTGCGGCGGAGTGGCTGGGGATCGTAAGCGGTGCGGACCCGGGAAGGGGAGGGCGGGTGTGGGGTCGTCGAGGGTGACGCGGGTCAGTCGTTGCGTTCGGCACGACAGGTACCGTGGGACGGAGTCTGCGAGTCGGCGTTCCGGCAGCCTGCCGGATCGGCCCGAACCGTGATGTGCGGCATCGCGCCCCCGGAGTCGGCACCGCTCTGCGCCGAGTCCCGGCCTCCACCTCGCCCACGCTAGACTCCCCGTCCCATGACCGCTTTCCTCGCCCGCGTGCTCTTCGTCCTGGCTGGACTGCTGGGCCGTCTGCCATGGCCGCTGCTGGCGGCGATGGGCGATGGCCTGGCCTGGCTGTGGCGGCGTTTCGACCTGCGCGAGAGCCGGGTGGCACGGCGCAATCTGGAGATCGCCTACCCCGGGCTGCCCGAAGCGGAGCGGGCGCGGCTGCACCGGGAGATCCTGCGCACGACCGCGCGGCAGGCCTTCGAGACACTTCGGCTGTGGACCCGGCCGCATGCCGACAATCTGCGCGGCATGCTGGTGGAGCGCCACGGGGTGGAGGCATTCGATGCCGCGATCGCCGCGGGCAAGGGCGTGATCGTGGCGGCGCCGCATCACGGCAACTGGGAACTGCTGAACCAGTGGCTGGCCGATCACACGCCGCTGGCGATCCTGTATCGCCCGCCCGATTCGGCCGTGGGCGAGGCCTTCCTGCGGCTGGCGCGTGCCGATGCCGGCGACCGGGTGACCCAGATCCGCGCCGAGGCCGCGGGCATCCGCCAGTTGTTCAAGCGCCTGCGCGACGGTGGCGTGGTCGGCATCCTGCCCGACCAGCAGCCGAAGCAGGGCGACGGCGAGTTCGCGCCGTTCTTCGGCCGCGAGGCCTACACCATGAGTCTGCTGCCCCGCCTGGCCGAACGCAGCGGCGCCGCGGTGCTGTTCGCCTGGTGCGAACGGATCGGGCCGCTGCGCTTCGCGCTGCATATCGTGCCGGCGCCGCCGGGGATCGCCGATGCCGACACCCTGGCCGCCACCACCACGCTGAACGCGGCGGTGGAGACCATCGCCCGTCGCGACCCGGCGCAGTACCAATGGACCTACAAGCGCTGGACGCTGCATCCCTCGTGGAACCCGTACCACAACCCGTATCGTGATCTCTGACCACGGCACGGCCGGCCCCTTGCCGGCGCGCTGCCTTCCAGCCCCTTTCCTTCCGACGTGCAGACCCACGGACCCGTGAACCGCCAGGACGCCTCGACGCCGCCGCCGAACCGCTCGCCATTGTCCGAGCCCCAGGCCATCGATGATGCGCATCCCGCGTCATCGCGGCCTGCCGTCGACAGCGCCGCGCCCGAGGCCGTTGCACTGCCGGGCATCCGCCCGAAGTCGGACGCTTGGGCGAAGGGCGACTGGCAGCCGCTGCCCGCCCGCACCTGGCGGGTGTTCCAGCTGGTGGGACTGCTGACCGCGACGCCGCCCGCCCTGCTGCTGTGGTGGCTGGCCGAACGGCGCCTGCCCGCGCCGTGGGGCGACTGGAGCTGGCTGCTGCCCGTGGCGGTGCTGGCGTGCGCGGTCTGGCTGTCGCACAAGCGTCACCGCTGGACGTTCTGGACGCTGGACGCCCACGGTTTCGCGGTGCGCCGCGGCCGCATCTGGCAGTGGGACACGCGGGTGCCGATGGGGCGCGTGCAGCACATCGATCTCAAACGCGGGCCGCTGGAGCGCGCGTTCGGCCTGGCCTCGCTGGTGGTGCATACCGCGGGCACGCGTTTGGCGGGGCTGGACCTGTCGGGCATCGATCTCGCCGATGCGGAGCGCGTCCGCGACCTGCTGGCCCGGGAGGTCGAGCGTCGTCGCGAAGACGAGGACGGCGATGGCGAGGGCGAGGGCGAGGGCGACGGCGACGGCGACGGCGACGGCGACGAAGCGGGTGAGGCCGGAGGCGGCGCGCGCGATGCGTGAGCCGGATGCGCCGGCCGTCCACGATGCCGAGCGCCGGCTGCATCCGGCCTCGTGGTGCTTCGTGCTGCTGCGCCACCTGCGCCAGCTCATCGTGCCGCTGCTGGCGATCCTGCTGTTCGGCGATGCCGACCGCAACGAATTGTGGTCGCTGGTCGCCATCTGCCTGATCGCGGCCTGGTCGGTCTGGGAGTACTACACCTGCCGCATCCGCATCGGTGCCGACAGTCTGTCGATCCGCAGTGGCGTGCTGCGCCGCAGCCTGCGCCAGATTCCGTTCGGACGGATCCAGAACGTCGCCCTGCACCGCAATCCGCTGCATCGGCTGTTCTCCGTGGCCGAGGTGCGGCTGGAGTCGGCCGGTGGGATCAAGCCTGAGGCGGAGCTGCGCGTGCTGCACATGGAGGACGCGCTGGCACTGGAGGCGCTGGTGCGCCGCGCGCGTGCAGGCGGACGCACGCGCGCACCTGCGGAGGCGGATGCGCGAGAAGACGGTGCCGCTTCGACGCGGGGCGATGCGGAACGCGCGCCGGGCGCCGGCGACCCGTCCCGGGGCGACACCCTCCTCGCGCTTCCGCTGCGCGAAGTGGTGCGCCTGGGCCTGATTTCGCATCGCGGCCTGTGGCTGGTGGCCGGTGTGTTCGCGGTGCTGTCGCAGCTCAGCCAGCAGGCGGTGGAGACGGTGCTGCGCGGCTGGCTGCGCGCCGTCTCCGGCTTCGTGCTCGGCTACGGCCGTGGCCAGGAAGTGCTGGCGCTGGTGCTGGTGGTGCTGGTGTTCCTCGCGGCGCTGCAGGCGGTGTCGGTGACGCTGAATGTGCTGCACTACGCCGGCTTCCGGCTCGAACGTCACGGCCGACGGCTCACGGTCGAGCGCGGCCTGTTCTCGCGTCTGCGCACCAGCTCGCCGTACCGGCGCATCCAGACCTTCACCCTTCGCGAAAGCCCGATGCACCGCCTGTTCCGCCGGCGCACGCTGGAGGTGAGCACCGCGGTGCTCGACAACGGCTCCAGCAGCCAGCCGCGCTCGCTGCGCGAGCTGGCGCCGCTCGCCGACATCGCCACCTGCGATGCGTTGATCCGTCGCCTCCTGCCGCAGGGGGCGCAGTGGCCGCCGGCCGGATGGGTGCGCCCGCACGGCTCGGCCTGGCTGCGCCTGTTGTTGCCTCGGCTGGTGTGGTGGCTGCCGGTGGCCGCGGCGGCCTGGGCCTGGGCCTGGGGCGGCGCCGGCGCGCTGCGCGTGGTCGCCCTGTGGCTGCCCTGCGCGCTGCTGCTGAGCGTCCTGCGCGCGCGCTTCGTCGGCCATGCCGTCGATGGCGTCTGCATCGCGGTGCGCGACGGCGCCCTGCGCCGGCAGTGGCGGGTGGCCGACATCGGCAAGGTGCAGGGCCTGCGCCTGGGCCGCGGGCCGCTCGACCGCCTGTTCGGCACCTGCACCCTGCTGCTGGACACGGCCGGGGGCGTCGGCCCGGGTGCCCCGCTGGTGCTGCGCTGGCTGCCGGAGCGGGAAGGGCGGGTGCTGTACGCGCGGCTGACCGCCGAGGTGGTGCGGCGCGGCGACGCCTGGTGAACGGTGGCGTCGCGCCGGCTCGACGCCGTGCGCGGGGCGGGGCGCGGCTGCGCTGCGGCCGCATGCACGCGGCACAATGTCGCCCCCTGTCCGCCATGCCGGAGCCCGCCGTGAAGCTCGCCATCCTTTCGCGCAATGCGCGGCTGTACTCCACCCGGCGGCTGGTCGAGGCCGCGCGCGCCCGCGGGCACAGTGTGCGGGTGCTCGACCCGCTGCGCTGTTACATGCGCATCGCCGCCGACGGTTTCGACATGCACTACAAGGGCCGCCCGCTGGCCGGCTACGGGGCGGTGATTCCGCGCATCGGGGCATCGATCACCCGTTACGGACTGGCGGTGCTGCACCAGTTCGAGCTGATGGGCTGTGCCACGCCCAATCCGTCGGCGGCGATCGCCCGGGCCCGCGACAAGCTGCGTGCGCACCAGCTGATGGCGGCCGAGGGCATCGGCATGCCGGTGACGGTGTTCGGCGACAACCCCGACGACACCGCCGACCTGCTGTCGATGCTCGGCCCGCCGCCGCACGTGATCAAGCTCAACGAGAGCACCCAGGGCGCGGGAGTGATGCTGACCGAGAAGCCCTCGGCCTCGCGCAGCGTGGTCGAGGCCCTGCGCGGGCTGTACGCCAACTTCCTGGTGCAGGAGTTTATCGGCGAGGCCGAAGGCGCCGACCTGCGCTGCTTCGTGATCGGCGGCGAAGTGGTCGCGGCGATGCGTCGCCAGGCGCCGGCCGGGGATTTCCGCTCCAATCTGCACCGCGGCGGCAGCGGCGAGGCGGCCGTCGCCAGTGACGAGCAGGTCGCCGTGGCGGTGCGTGCCGCCCAGGTGCTGGGCCTGGGCGTGGCCGGCGTGGACCTGATCCCGTCCCGTCGCGGGCCGCTGGTGCTGGAGGTCAACGCCTCCCCCGGGCTGGAGGGAATTGAGCGTGCCACTGGCGTGGACATTGCCGGGAAGATGATCGATCACGCGGCTAAAATGAGCGAAAGTCGGCGAATTCCTTCGAAAAAGAAGGCATCCGCCAAGGCCGCGGGCACTGCCGAGGCCCGGGGTTAACGGCGTCTTAATTCCTCCGCGAGTAGCGTGTGCGGACCGAATTCTGCGCAATCCACTCCTCGTCAGGACCAGGCAGAACCGGTGATCGGGGTGACACCCACCTTGACCCGGGCGATGCGTGTCGCCCGGGTCTTTTTGTGTCTGCTGCCGGCCTGCGTCCATGGCCGGTCGACTGAGATCACCCGGCATCGGCATCGGCCCTGTCGCCCGCATGGCCTGCGTGTTCCATCCATGCACGACGCGCTGCACACAGTGCGCAGCTGCGCCTGCAGCACGCAGGCCTGGCACGCATGCATGACACGCAGACGTGGCGCGCAGGCATAATCGCCCATTGCGGTGCGCGTACACGGGAACCGTCGGCGCCGTGCCCGGGTCGTACCCATCCCCCTCCGGAGCCTCGCACCCCATGCGCATCCTCGTGATCGAAGACAACCAGGACATCGCCGCCAACCTCGGCGACTACCTGGAGGACCGCGGACACACCGTCGATTTCGCCGCGGACGGCATCACCGGGCTGCATCTGGCGGTGGTCCACGACTTCGACGCGATCGTGCTCGACCTCAACCTGCCGGGCATGGACGGCCTGGAGGTCTGCCGCAAGCTGCGCACCGATGCGCGCAAGCAGACCCCGGTGCTGATGCTCACCGCCCGGGACAGTCTCGAGAACAAGATCGCCGGCTTCGACTCGGGCGCCGACGACTACCTCATCAAGCCCTTCGCGCTGCAGGAAGTGGAAGTGCGGCTCAACGCGCTGATCCGTCGCGGCCGTGGGGTGCAGACCCGGGTGCTGCAGGTGGGCGAGCTGGAATACAACCTCGATACCCTGGAAGTGCGCCGGCAGGAAAAGATGCTGCAGCTCAACCCGACCGCGCTGAAGATCCTGCAGGCGCTGATGGAGGCGTCCCCCGCCGTGGTGACCCGTCAGGAGCTGGAGACCCGGGTGTGGGGCGAGGAGCTGCCGGATTCGGACAGCCTGCGCGTGCACATCCACGGCCTGCGCGCGGTGGTCGACAAGCCCTTCGACGTGCCGTTGATCCAGACCCGGCACGGTATCGGCTACCGCATCGCAGCCCCCGACCCGGGCGCCAATGCCGGCGCCTGAGCGGCCGCGGCGGGCGCGCCCGCGCGCGAAATACCGCCGGCGGCTGCGCAGCCGCATCATCCTGTCGTTCGTCCTGCTCGGCTTCGGCCTGACCGCGCTGATCGCGGCCAGCACGGTGTATCTGCGCAACCGCGTGGAGAACCAGGTGATCGCCGACGCGCTGGAGCGCAACAACAACCTGTTCGCGGAAGGCTACTACCGCAATCCCGATCTGCCCGGCATCCCGTTCGAGAAGATCCAGGGCAAGCAGTACAGCGCGCGCAGGATCGACCGCGTGCCCGAGGCGTGGAAGCCGCTGCCCGATGGCGTGCACGAGATCTCCGAGACCGATCCGTTGACCGGCCAGCAGCGGGTGTACAAACTCGCGGTGCGCAAGGACGCGGACTACTGGTTCTTCCTCGCCTACGACATCGCCGAGGAGCGCGAAAGCCAGGCGCGACTGAACCGCGCGCTGATCGCCAGCGTGGCGTTCTTCACCCTGTTCTCCTTCATCGTCGGCTGGTGGTCGGCCTCGCGGGTGATGAGCCCGGTGTCCGAGCTGGCGCTGCGCCTGCGCCGGTCCGGACGCAGTGCCGAACCCGAATCGCTGGCGGTGCACTTCGCCGAGGACGAGGTCGGCGAGCTGGCGCGGGCGCTGGACGACTACGCCACGCGGCTGACCGAGGTGGTCAAGCGCGACCGCGAGTTCAACGCCGACGTCAGCCACGAACTGCGCACGCCGCTGTCGGTGATCCGCGGTGCAGTGGAGCTGATGCTGGCGCGGCCGGACATCGACGAGAAGACGCGCGGCCGCCTGTTGCGCATCCAGCGCGCGGAGCAGCAGTGCACCGATCTGATCGGCGCGCTGCTGCTGCTCTCGCGCAACGAGCGCGGCCACGGCGCGGCGGACGTGGGCCAGATCGCCGAACTGCTGCTGGACGCGCACCGCGGGCAGCTCGGTGGCAAGCCCATCGTGCTGCGGCTGGATGTGGAAGACGGGCCGCTGGTGGTGGACGCGCCGGAGTCGGCGGTGACCGTGGCGCTGGGCAATCTGATCGGCAATGCGGTCAAGTACACCCGCGAAGGCGAGGTGCGCGTGCGCGTGCGCCCGGGCGCGGTGGACGTGATCGACTCCGGCCCCGGCCTCAGCGCCGAGGACGCCGCGCGCCTGTTCGAGCGCGGCTACCGCGGCAGCCACGCCGAACACAGCCAGGGCGGCGGCATCGGCCTGTCGATCGTGCGCCGCCTGTGCGCGCTGTACGGCTGGCAGATCCGGATCGTGCCCGGCGACGAGAAGGGCGTGGTGGCGACACTGTCGTTCTGAGCGGCCGTCCCCCAATGTCTTTGCCCCCTCGTAGGAGCGGCGTCAGCCGCGACCCCACACGCCCCGAGCCCCCGTAGGAGCGGCTTCAGCCGCGACCGCGCAGGGCGTGGTTCGCATTTGGCACCATGCTGCCGCCTGTCGCGGCTGACGCCGCTCCTACGGGCGTTCGGAATCAGGGCGGTTTTCGCTGGACGACTGCACGTCCTCCAGCACCGACCGCCTGCGCCGGTCCAGCCGCAGCGACAGCACGTCCGGCCGCGAATAATGGCCCACCGGGTCGAAATTCTGCCGCTCGCGATACACCGCGGCCGGGTCCAGATCGACGCAGAACACGCCTTCGCCAGTCTGCGGTTCGAGCAGCCACTGCCCATCGGGGCCGGCCACCGCGCTGCCGCCGTCGGCGCAGACCTCCGGCAGGCGCTCGCGCAGCAGCGCCGCGTGCGGGTGCGAATCCGGAATGTCCTCGCGACGCAGCGGCGCGCCGACGCTCACCGCATAGCTGCGGCCCTCTCGGGCGATGAAACGGGTGATGTCCTCGGTATTGCGCCGGCTGCCCGGCCAGATCGCGATGTGCAGGTCCTCGCCCTGCGCGGACAGCGCCGCGCGCGGCAACGGCATCCAGTTTTCCCAGCAGTTGAGCGCGCCCACATTGAACGGCCCGACCGGGAAGGTGCGCAGCCCCGCACCGTCGCCCGGCGCCCACACCAGCCGCTCCTCGTAGGTGGGCATGAGCTTGCGGTGCACGTTGCGCAACGCGCCGTCGCTGTCGATCAGCACCAGGCTGCAGTAGAGGCTGTGCCCACCGCGGTCGAGCGCGCGCTCGATGGTGCCCAATACCACCCACAATCCGCCGCGGCGCGCGGCGTCGCGGATCGCATCCAGATCGCCGCGCTCCGGCACCACCGCCTGCTCGCAGTAGTGCGCGTACAGCGCCTTCTGCAGCGCGCTCTCGAACCGCGCGCCGTCGGTGTGCTCCACCCAGAACGGATACCCCGGCAACAGCGCCTCGCCGAATGCCACCAGCCCCGCGCCCTGCGCGGCGGCATCGTCGATGGCGGCGACGATCTTGTCGGTGGTGGCCGCACGGTCCAGCCACACCGGGGCGATCTGGGCGAGGGCGATGCGGAAGTGGCTTGTCGTCTTCATGATTTAGCTACGAATCAATCATCAACTTTGCGCGCTCAAAGAGCTCGTCGTACGTCATAATTTCCGGTGCATTTATGCTTCTTCTAAATAGTTCGAAGCTCGCATATTTTTCTTCGTTGACTCCGTTCTCAGTCAAGAATTGATTGAGATTTCCGCATATCAAGACTGATCTTGGTCTGTACAAATAAACTCTTTCGGAAATCGGATTTCCAAGTCTGTCTGAGGGTTGAAGGCTATTTTTTATATTTGACTCAGCGAGTTGAACTGTTCTTTGTGATTGTGAGATGGCAGAAACAAGATCATCAGATGGCGGCCATACTCCAGAGCGATATGGCCTGTGTTTCTGCAGCTCCGTATTATGGCTTTTGATCTCCACAAAACACAGTGCTCCAATTTTTCCTTTACTTCTTAGCACGGCATCGGATTCTTTTCCGGGTCCTGCTATAGATGCACCTGAAACAAACCTTTCAAGCTTGCCGCCATCTATGGACGATGTGCTGCTAAAAAACAAAGACCCGCCGAATATCCAGTGATTTTTCTCAAAGAATTCCTGCCAGGCCGCTTCTTCGCTTTCGTTTGGAGCCTGTCGCTTTTTTTCTTTAAAAAAAGAATCGTCCCGCAATAGGTTTTCAAAAACTCGCAATTGTTTTTTTCTGTAGGCAACAGAAACAATATCTCTCTCTGTCACTTCATTTTTTAAAACCTCTCCAATGAGTCCGAGGTGTTTGCTGATTATTGATGCGGCAGCGTCTTTGCTAATATCTAATCTATGCAGCTGATTTTTTCCAATTTTAAATTTCTCACTGCTCGTGAATTCTGCATTTGATGCTAAGGTGCAAATTTCGAGCAGGTCGTGAATTTCTTCTCCATAAAGTTGGAAATGAGTATTTTTGCTATAACTTTCTTGATCGTCGTTAAGGCTGAAGTTTTGCAAGATAAGCTGCCTAATTCCTCTTGGGTCTTCAACTACAAATATTTTTATTTGTCGTCTTCCGGAGTCCGTTGTCCTAAGTACTCGTTCATCTTTGATCTTTGCAAAGAACTCTGCTTCAATTTCAGGGAAGATTCTATCTAGATACCTGGCGCGCTTTTCTTCAGTGCGCAATGGAAATGATTTTGATCCATAAATTCTTCCGGGCACCTTGCTGCCAATATAATCTTCGTCTTCTGACATGACGTCTTCCTCCATGTGAAAGATTTCACAGCCCTAAAATCTAATAATTATCCAGATTTTTAGCACTCGATCACATTCACCGCCAGCCCGCCGCGGCTGGTTTCCTTGTATTTGTCGCGCATGTCGCGGCCGGTCTCGCGCATGGTGGCGATGACCTTGTCCAGCGAGACCTTGTGTTTGCCGTCGCCGCGCATCGCCATGCGGCTGGCGTTGATCGCCTTGACCGCGCCCATCGCGTTGCGTTCGATGCAGGGGATCTGCACCAGGCCGCCGATCGGGTCGCAGGTCAGGCCGAGGTTGTGTTCCATGCCGATTTCCGCGGCGTTTTCCACTTGGCTGGGCGTGCCGCCGAGTGCGGCGGTGAGGCCGGCGGCGGCCATCGAGCAGGCCACGCCCACCTCGCCCTGGCAGCCGACTTCGGCGCCGCTGATCGAGGCGTTTTCCTTGTACAGGATGCCGACCGCGGAGGCGGTGAGCAGGAATTCGAACACGCCGGCTTCATTCGCGCCCGGGCAGAAGCGGTCGTAGTAGTGCAGCACGGACGGGATGATGCCCGCCGCGCCGTTGGTGGGCGCGGTGACCACGCGACCGCCAGCGGCGTTTTCCTCGTTCACCGCGAGCGCGTAGAGGTTGACCCAGTCGAGCACGGTCAGCGGGTCGCGCATCGCCGCCTCGGGGCGCGAGGACAGCTCGGCGTGCAGGCTGGGCGCGCGGCGGCTGACGTGCAGGCCGCCGGGCAGGGTGCCGGTCTGGCGGATGCCGCGGGCCACGCAGGCCTGCATCGCCTCCCAGATCTCGCGCAGGCCGGCATCGATGGCGTCGTCGTCGCGCCAGGCGTGTTCGTTCTCGCGCATCAGCGCGGCGATGCTGCGGCCCTCGCGCGCGCAGTGCGCCAGCAGGTCCGCGCCGCTGGCGAAGGGGAAGGGCAGTTCGGTGGTATCGGCGACGATGCGGTCCTCCGCCGCTTCGTCCTGATTGACCACGAAGCCGCCGCCGACAGAGTAATAGTCGCGGCTGGCGATCTCGGCGCCCGCCGCGTCGTAGGCCGCGAAGCGCATGCCGTTGGTGTGGAACGGCAGCTTCTGGCGCTTGTTCATGATGAGATCGCGCTTCTCGTCGAAGGCGATCTCGTGCCTGCCGAGCAGTTGCAGGCGGCCTTCGCCCCGGATGCGCACCAGCGCGGCGGGGATCAGGTCGGGGTCGATCTCGTTCGGCCAATGGCCCTCGAGACCCATCAGCACCGCCTTGTCGGTGCCGTGGCCGCGGCCGGTCAGCGCCAGCGAGCCGAACACCTCCGCGCGCACCCGCGCGGTGCGCGCGAGCTGGCCGGGTTCCTCCAGCCAGCGGCGCACGAACCGGCTGGCCGCCCGCATCGGGCCCACCGTGTGCGAGGAGCTCGGGCCGATGCCGATCTTGAACAGGTCGAAGGTGCTGACGGCCACGGTTGCGCTCGCATGCGGGAAGGATGGATGCAGGCTTCGCGCATCATCGCCGCGCCGCCCGTATCGGGGCGACTATGGTAAGCCTCCATCGCCGCCGCGGACGACGCCGGCGTATGGACCGCGCTCGTATGGATCGCGCTCAGCCGCGCAGCGGATGCCAGGCGTTGGTGATCGAGGGCATGTCGATCTCGCACGTGGGGCTGCGCGCAAGCAGCGACCACCTGGCTTCCCGCATGAAGGCTTCCGCGCGCGCCTTGTCGACCACACGGGCGTGGATCGTCGCCTTGTAGGCGTACTGGCCGCGCGAGGACTTGCGCCGCTTCCACACGACCTTGTAGACATCGATGCCGGCCTTCAGCTGGTCGGGCCGATTGTCCAGGAAGGCGGCATTCCAGCCATCCAGATTCGAGAGCTTGTAGCCGACGCGCAGCGCCCACTTGAAGGTCGGGACGCGTGGTGTGTCGGCGGTGCTGGTGTTCGGTCGCATGGTTCCCCCCGTGAGGTGATCGAGCTGGATGTGTGGTGTGGTGCCCGTCGAATCGAATGTAGGGCGGTCCGGGCGCCGGGCGCGGGTCTCTGCAGTGCCGGCACGGGGTCTATGATGGGTCCCCGCATGCCACCGGCCCCCGTCCCGCCATGTCCGACCCCGCTTCGCTCCTCCCCGCTCCGTCGCGCTTCGTGTTGTTCCAGCGCGACGACTGCCATCTCTGCGATCTGGCGTTGGATGTGCTGGCCCGGGCGGGGCTTCCGGAGTTCGACAGCGTCTTCATCGATGGAGATACGGGCTTGGAGGCGATCTACGGCCATCGCGTGCCGGTGCTGCGGCGCGGGGCGGACGGCGCCGAGCTGGAGTGGCCGTTCGATGCGGCGGCCGCGCGCGACCTGGCCGGAGGGGCGGAATGAGCGTGTCCCGTCGCCTGGCATGGCGCATCCCGCTGCTGCTGGTCGCGGTGGCGGGCGTGCATGCCGGCTGGTCGGCCGAGGCCGACCCGGAGCGGCCGCTGCGCGAGATGCACGAACGACATGTCCTGCAGTTCATCGGCAGCAACGGTTTCGGCGTCGAACGGCTCATGGCCATGGCCGAGGACGAGGAAGGCCTGCATTACGGCAAACCGGTGGCAGGCACGGAGTGGCTCATCAGCGAACTGGTATTGATCGGCGTCGCCATGCACGACCCGCCGCGGGCGTTCGGCGGCAAGTTCGGGATATGGGTTCGACACCAGCCGGACGAGGGCGGGGGCTGGATCGCCGATCCGGCCGCCGCCGATGGCAGCGCACTGACCACGGCCGAACGCGAGGCGCTGGGTGCGCTGCAATCCGGAAGGGAGCTTGTGAGCTTGCCGGACGGCAGGGGCCTGCGGGTGACCGGCGCGATCCGCGCCGGGAGCGAATGCCTGGGGTGCCATCGCGACAAGCGCGCAGGCGACCTGCTGGGGGCGTTCGCGTACCGGCTGCGGCCGCAGCGCTTCGAGCTTCCGCCACCGTCACCCGCACAGCGACAGGTTCGCTAGCGCTTGCGGACCCCGGCCGGAACGGTGCGAGCGTCTGCGGTGCTGTTGTCCGCTGCGCGTCCGCCGACGGCGCGGTTGTTCACGGTGCGGCTGTCTGCGGCGCGGCCGTCTGCGCCTTGAACACGACCTTCGTGCCCACCTTGATCTCGTTCGGGATCAGCGTGGTATCCGCCCAGTCGCCGCCGCCCACCTCGAAGTCCAGACGCTTGACCACCGCGCCGCCGACCAGGGTCGGGTTGGCGCCCGGCGTCCAGGTGAAGGTGAAGGTGACCGGCTTGCCGATGCCGCGCAGGGTGAGGGTGCCGTCGGCGGCATAGCGGTTCTCGCCGAGCGCGCGGAAGCGGGTGGCGACGTACCGCGCCTGCGGGAAGGCGGCGCTGTCGAAGAACGCGCTGCCGCGCAGTTCGCCGTCGTAGTCGTCGTTCTTCGTGGTCGCCTTCGCCACCGGGATGGTCACGTCCAGGCGGGCGTTGCCCAGATCGGCCGGGTCGAAACGGAACCGGGTCTGGAAACCGGGAAACTGCCCGTGGAACGCCTCGCCCTGGTAGCTGCCGCTGAAAGTCAGCGCGGAACCTTCGCTCTGTACGAAGTCGGCGGCGAGGGCGCCGGAGATACAGGCCGACAACGCCCCGATGGCGAGCAGCAGCGCGGCGGTGGTGCGTCGGTACGGACGGAAGCGGGGAGAAGGCATGGCGGGTTCCCGTGTGATCGGTGCGGAAGATGGCATGGCCGGAGTGTGCGCGGTGCGTGCGTGTCGTGCGTGGACGGGCGAGGCTGGCGTGGCCGCGTCAGTCGCCGCCGGCATCGCCTGCCGTGCTGCGCCTGCGCGCCGGCAGCATGCGGCGCAGCGTGTCGTCGCCGACGAACAGGTGGTGATAGAACGCCGCGGCCGCGTGGAGCGCCACCAGCAGCATCAGTGCCCAGAACAGCAGTTCGTGCACCTCTTCGGCCACCTCGTGCAGGTCGTGGCTGCGCTCGACGATGTGCGGCAGGTTGAACAGGCCGAACCACTGCAGCGGAAAGCCGGATGCCGAATTCAGCACCCAGCCGCTGAGCGGGAGGGCGAACAGCAGCGCGTAGATCGCCAGATGGGTGAGCCCGGCGAGGCGGTGCTGCCAGTCCGGTGCGCCCGGCACGGGCTTCGGTGCGCCGGCATACAGCCGCCACAGCAGCCGCAGCGCCACCAGCGCGAGGATGGTGATGCCCAGCGACTTGTGCAGGGCGTAGATGCGGATCTTGTCCGGGCCGTTGGCGAAGTCTTCCATGGTCAGGCCGATGGCGGCCATGACCGCGATCAGCAGCACGATCAGCCAGTGCAGGCTCTGGCTGACCGCGCCCCAGCGCTCGGGCGTGTTCTTGATCGTCATGCGATGGGGTCCTGGGTGTGGGGGCGTGTGCTCATGTGATTGCTCGCGTGCGTGTCCGTGGGCGCAGGCGCAGGCGTCTGTGGCGAGGCGGCGGGTGCCTCCGGCTGCGGGGCAGGCGCCGGTGTCGCGTCGTCGTCGGTCTGGTCGCGGCTGCGCGTGGCCTCCAGCTCGATCCGCAGCTCCACCGCATCGCCGATCACGCTGGGCCAGGCATCCACGCCGAACGCGCTGCGGCTGAGCAGCGCCGTGGCGGAGAAACCGACCGTGCGCCGGAACGGCGGCAGCGGGTGGCGCTTGGCGGCGTTGAGCACGGCTTCCAGCACGACCTCGCGCGAGACGCCGTGCAGGGTCAGCATGCCGTGTACCCGGGCGCGGCCCTCGCCCAGCGGCTCGATGCGGGTGGAGACAAAGTGCGCGTCCGGATGCCGCTCGGCATCCAGCAGATTGCGCGCGAGCGTGGCCTTGTTCCACGCCGCGTCGCCGAAGTCGAGGCGTGCGATCGGGATGCGGGCATCGACCGACGCGCTCGACCAGTCGTCTTCGTCGAAGCGCAGCCGACCGTTGGTGCCGGACACGGTGCCGAGTGCCTTGGAGAACCCGGCATGGTCGACGGCCAGCAGCACCCGGGTGTGGACCGGGTCGATGTCGTAGGCGACCGGTTCGGAGGCCTGCGCATGCGTGCCGATCGCCAGCAGGGCGCAGAGCATGGGCAGCACCCAGATGCGCACGGGCGCGGGCGACGATGGGGCTGTGCTGACGCCTGACGGATGCATGCCGGCCTCGCTGCGGTGGGGTGCGGTCGATTCTAGGCCGATCGGGCTGGATGGACAGCGCTCCGGTATGCAACGCTTCATCATGCGCCCGCCGGGGAGCGGATGTGCCGTGGACTGCAGGCCGGCGCCGCGACAGGTCGGAGCGTCGGGACACCACAAGGAAGAACGGGGGCGGACAGGATGCGCAGCAGGGCCGAGGTCGCGATGGAGCCCGGGGCGGGGAGCCGCGGAGGCATGCAAGGCGGGGGCCTGAGCCACCGGGGTCTGTGGCGCGCGTTCGCGCGGCGGCGCGTGCGTGGCTGCCAGGCGCTGTGTCTGGGCATCGGGTGTGTACTGTCTGCGACGGCGCTCGGCGCGGCCGAGGCCGTGGGTGAGGGCGGTTCCGCGGACAACGCGGCGCCGGTCGCGCCACCCGTTGCACAGGCACTCCCGCAGGCGGTATCGACGGAGGGGCCCAGCCTGCGGTTTTTCGGCAGCGCGTACGGGCTGAGCGACAAGATCAACGACATCGCGCTGGATTCGACCGGTGTGCTCTGGGTGGGCACCGTCGATGGGCTGGGCCGCTATGACGGGCGCGGCTTCACCTTCCTGCGGCGCGTGGCCGGTGCGCCCGACAGCCTGCCGGACAATGCCATCGCCGCCCTGCACGTCGATGCGAATGATCGGGTCTGGATGGCCACCTGGGGTGGGCTTGTGCGCTACGACCCAGTGCAGACGCGGGTCTCAGCGCTGCCGCCCTCGCCCGGCGCCGAGGACTGCGGCGATGACGTGCTCGCCCTGGCCGGCGCCCCGCTGGTTGCTGACGACCCCTACGTCTGGACATTGGGCGTCGAAGGCCGGCTGTGCGTGCTGGATGCTGACGGGAATGCACGCAGGCTCCTCGCCCGCGATGGCGCAGCCCCGGTGTCGGACGCCTTTCAGCCAATAGTCATGGTCCTGGAACGCGCCGACACCGCGTTGATCGGCGGTATCGGGGGGCTGCTGCGCGTGCGCATCGGTCGCGATGGCCGTGCCAGCGTGGAGCGCATTCTGCAAAGCACCGTGAGACAGCTCACGCGCGATGCGAGTGGCTCGGTGTGGATCGGCTCCGCCAACGGACTGTTGCGGATGACCAGGGGCGGCGTTCCCGAGGCTGCGCACATCGCGCTGCCGGAGCGCGGCAGATATGCCCATGCGCTGCATCTGCGCAATGGCGATCTGTGGTTCGCACAGCTCGATGGCGCGCATCGGCTGCGCGGCCGTGCATTGACGAAGCTGGACTCGCTGGGCAGCGTGTACATGCAGCTCGAGGACCGGGAGGGTGGCGTGTGGTTCGTCACCTTCAACCGCGGCCTGGCCTATCTGCCCCCGGATCATGTGCGCTTCGCCTCGCTGCCCCTGGCTGGGCGGGAGGTGGTGGACATCGCGGTCGGACCGGCTGGCGTCGACACCGCCGGCACGGTCTGGCTGCTCGACAAACACGCCCTGCACCGGCTGGGTCCAGCGGACGCCGGCCTGTCGCTGCTGCCCACGAAGGGGGTGCGCCTGGACGCGTTGGAGGTCGACTATCCGATGTCGCTGGCCAGCTGCGGCGATGTACTGTGGATCGTCGACGGGAGAGGCGCGGTGCGATACATGCCGGACACCGGCGCGCATCGGCGCGTGATCGTCCGCGACGTCGATACATTGGCCCGGCCCGTGTCCTTGGTGTGCGATGCGGACGACCGCCTGTGGATGGCCCTGCTTGGCGGCGGCATCGCGGTCCATGCGGAGGGCGGGCGCGAGTTGTTCTCCATCCCGCCGGAGGAGGTGTATGGCGCACGGGTCGACAATTTCGTCGATCCGGTGCGCGGCCCGGATGGCCGGTTCTGGGCGTTGGTCCCCGACGCGGTGCTGCGTTGGGACGGCCGCCGTCTGCGGCGCATGCCGTTGGCCGCAGGCGAGGACGCGCATGCGATGGCGTTCGCGGCGGATGGCTCCCTGTGGGTCGCTCGTTTCGGTGCGCTGGAGCGTTATCTGTACGGCCAGGGTGCGCTGCGACGGGTGCGGCGGATCGACGGCGACGACGGGCTGCCCGCACTTGAGGTGCGCGGCCTCATTGCCGGCGACGGGCGCGTGTGGGCGACCACCCTGCGTGGCCTGCTGCAGGTGGATACGCGTCTGGGCCGTGCGCGCCTGTACGGGATGCAGGACGGCCTGCCGGATATCGACTTCACCATGAACGCTCCCCAGCGTGCAGCACAGGGGGCCGCGGTGGCGCTGTCGACCGTCGGGCTGGTGCGTTTCGATCCCGACTCGGCACTGCCCGAAGCGATGCCTTCGCCGCTGCACTGGAGCGCGCTGCGTCTGCGGCGCGGCGAAGACGACATCGTCGTGGATCCCGCGCAGCCGCTCCGCCTGCTGCCCGGCGACCGCGACCTTCGGGTGGCCGTGCGGTTGGCCACCTTCTCCGCCCCGGCGCAGCATCGCTATGCCTTCCGTCTTGATGGCTACGACCCGGACTGGGTGCATCAGGACGGTGAGCAGGAGGCGAACGCCGGCGAACGGGTCTTCTCGCAGCTCGCCCCCGGGCGCTACACGCTGGAGGTGCGTGGCCGGAATGCCGCCGGCGCCTGGTCCACGCCGCTGCGGCTGCCGATCGAGGTGCTGCCGCCGTGGTGGCGCACCGGCTGGGCGACGTCGCTGGCGGTGTTGGTGGGTATCGGCGCTGTGCTCGTGCTCGCGCTGGTCCATCGGCGCCGGCTGCTGCGTCGGCACAGCTATCAACTGGCGCGCCAGCGGCGCGATCTTGCCGAGGAGGCGTCGCTCGCCAAGAGCCGGTTCCTGGCCGATCTCGGCCATGAACTGCGCACGCCGATGACCGGTGTGCTGGGCATGGCGGAGTTGCTGCACCATTCGTCGCTGGATGCGGCACAGCGCGGGCGCGTGCATGCGATCCGCCGCGCCGGCGAACACCTGCTGAGCCTGGTCGACGAAGCGCTGGATCTGGCGCGGATCGAGGCCGGCCGCCTGCATCTGCAGCAGGCGCCGTTCTCGCTGCGCGCGATGCTGGCGGAAGTGCAGGCGCTGATGACGCCGCAGGCCGAGGCCAAGGGGCTGGATTTCGTGCTGCAGACCACGCCCGATGTGGCCGATGCGCGTCTCGGCGATGTCCAGCGTGTGCGCCAGGTGCTGCTCAACCTGCTCGGGAACGCGCTCAAGTTCACCGCGCGCGGCCAGGTGGCGCTGGTGGTGGTCCCCGCGCCCGCCCACCTGCATGCCGATGCGCTGCATCTGTGCGTGCGCGATACCGGCCCGGGCATGACCGCCGAACAGTGCGCGCGTCTGTTCCGTCGTTTCGAACAGGCCGAGGGCGTGCGCACCGCCGCACGCTACGGCGGCACCGGGCTGGGGCTGGCGATCAGTCGCGAACTGGTGCAGGCGATGGGCGGAGAGATCGGGGTCGACAGTGCGCCCGGCGTGGGCACGGACTTCGTGGTGCTGCTGCCGCTGCAGACCGATCCGTCCGAGCCCCGCCTGCCCATGCCTGACGGGCAGCCCGTCGAGGCGCATGTCGGCATCGTGCATGCGTTCGACACCGATACGGGTACACAGACGGATGCCGACGCGTCGGCACCGCATGCCCTCGCCGTGCTGCTGGTCGAAGACGATGCCGTCGTGGCCGAGGTGGTCACCGACCTGCTGCGTCTGCGCGGCCACCGCGTGGTCCATGCCGCGCACGGGCTGGCCGCGCTGATGAAGTGTGCGGCCGGCGCGTTCGATCTCGCCCTGATCGATCTGGACCTGCCCGGCATCGACGGCTGCGCGCTGGCCGCGCAGCTGCGCGCCAGCGGTTTCGACGCGCCGATGCTGGCGATCACCGCTCGCGCCGACCGCGACGCCGAACCTCAGGCGCGCGCGGCGGGTTTCGACGGGTTCCTGCGCAAGCCGCTCAGCGGCGAGCGCCTGGCCGAGGCCATGGCTTCGCTGGTCCACGCGACACCGTCGTGCGGCCTCCGCCTGTGATGAGCCCGCGATGCGGCATGCCGTGCGAGATGACCGTCCGGCATGCGTTGCGATCCGCGGACCACGCAGTGTGCTGCACTGCAGAACGGCCGTTCAGTCCGCGTATCGCGATCCGGCCGTCTGCGGCGCGACGCACAGTTCGTTCGATGGACGTATGCACGCTGCGCCTGTGCCGCAGTCGTCATTGCCGGGGCCGCGTGCGGATTTGAGACATCGCACGATGTCTGCGCACACCGCGCGTGCTCGACTCGCGCCCTGCCGACCCGCGCGCATCGCAAGGGTGGGGCGGCAGGGCGGCCCGGCGGTCGCCGCCGGAGCCGCATGCGTGAAATCCGGCGCCCGCCCGGCACCCACAATGCCCCGCCCCGCGCCGTGCCGGTTCGCAGGTTCGCTGTTCACCTTCACATCCTGCACATAAGGACATCACGCCATGAAGTACGCCGCCAGAATCGGTCTGTCCATCGCCTTGCTTGCCGCGGCGATGACCGCGCCCGCCCATGCCGCTGCCGAGCCGGGCTACGCCTGCAACGGCGGCACGCTCGGCAACTACGAGATCACATTCGACATCTCGGCCCAGGGCATCTTCTACACCTTCTGGGCCTGCACGCAATCCGGCTGGCAGGCCTACGGCAGTCTGTTCTGCGACCCGTGGGGCAATTGCAGCAGCGATTGACGCGGTCGGCCGAGAAGCGGACCGATCACGCGAAGCGGCGCTGCCGATGGCATGCGCCGCTCTTCTCGTCCGTGTCGGTGCGGATGGCGTCTGACCCGTTGCGAAGCGTGGGACCGATGCGGGCGATTCGGGGGGCGCCTTGCGATGCGGAGGCGCGGAAAGCGTCCCCGTGCGCGATGGCGGGCCTGGCCCGCCCCAGGGGTCACCGCGCGCTCATCGCATGCACCGCGTCCACCAGCACCGCCACATGGTCCGGATCCATGTCCGGCGACATGCCGTGGCCGAGGTTGAACACGTGGCCGTCGCGCGAACCGCCGTTGCCGGCGGCGTAGCTGTCGAGCGCGTGGCGGACCTGGGCGCGGATGACATCGGGTGAGCCGTAGAGCGTGGCGGGATCCAGGTTGCCCTGCAGCGCGACCCGGCCGCCGGTGCGCCGCGCGGCGTCGCCCAGTTCGATCAGCCAGTCCACGCCCACGCCTTCGGCGCCGGAGGCGGCGAGGTCTTCCAGGTATGCGGCGTTGCCCTTGCCGAACAGGATCAGCGGGGTGCGTTCGGCGCCCTGTCCGCCATTGCGCGCTTGCGCGCCATGATCGGTACGCTCCAGTTCCTTCGCGATGCGCAGCAGATACGGCAGCGAGAATTCGCGGTACATCGCCGGGCTGAGCACGCCGCCCCACGTGTCGAACACCTGCAGCGCCTGCGCGCCGGCGGCGCGCTGCGCGGCCAGGTAGGCGATCACCGCGTCGGTATTCACCGACAGGATGCGATGCAGCAGCTCCGGCGCATTCAGGGCCATCGCCTTGATCTTCGAGAAGTTGTCGCTGCCGCCGCCTTCGACCATGTAGCAGGCCAGGGTCCACGGGCTGCCGGAGAAGCCGATCAGGGGCACGCTGCCATTGAGTTCACGGCGGATCACCCGCACCGCGTCCATGACGTAGCGCAACTCGGTCTCCATGTCCGGCACGGCGAGTTTCGCCACGTCCTCGGCGGTGCGCACCGGGCGTTCGAACTTCGGGCCTTCGCCCTCGGCGAAATACAGGCCCAGGCCCATCGCGTCCGGCACGGTGAGGATGTCGCTGAACAGGATGGCCGCGTCCAGCGGGTAGCGGCGCAGCGGCTGCAGCGTGACTTCGCAGGCCAGGTCGGGGTTCGTCGCCAGGCCGAGGAAACTGCCGGCCTGCTTGCGCGTGGCGCGGTATTCCGGCAGGTAGCGGCCGGCCTGGCGCATCAGCCAGACCGGCGTGCGGTCGGTGGGCTCGCGGCGGAGCGCGCGCAGGAAGCGGTCGTTCTGCAGCCGGTCGTGGTGGGGCGTGTCGTGGCGGAGCGGGGTGTCGGTGCTCAAAGGGGAATGCCTGGCGATGGAATCGGAAGGAAGCGCGCTGCGGGCGCGCATGGGGCACGCGGTCCGCGGCAGCGGGGTCAGAGCGGCTCGCCGCGTGCGAACACCAGTTGGAAGCCTTTCTTCAGCGTCTGGTCGCGGGCGCGTTCGAGCGCCGCCATGGCGCTGGCGCGGTCGAGATACTGCTCGCGTCGCAGCTGGCTGCGGCCGCCCACCTGCCCGCTCTCGCGGACCAGGGTCCAGCCGCCGAGCAGGTCGGTGTCAAGCTGCAACTGCACGAAGCGCGGGGCTTCGGCACCGTTGGGGCGTTGTTGCAGATAAAGTCGCATGGCGCGGGATTGTAGCCGGTCTGCAGCGGGTGGTCCGGGGGCTGCGCGGTGGCGCAGGCGCTCAGCCCTCGCGCAGCACCTGCAGCACCGCGTCCTCCGGAACGTCGGCGACCACCCGGGCCACGCCCGGTGCTTCCCAGAGCACGAAGCGCAGGCCGCTGGCCTGGGTCTTCTTGTCCAGGCGCATGCGTTCCAGCAACTGTGCGGGGTCGAGCCCGGGCGGAATGGCCACCGGCAGCTCGAACTCCTCCAGCAGCGACTGCAGCCGGCGTGCATCCGCGGCCGCGGCCATGCCGAGGCCTGCCGACAGGCGCGCGGCCAGCACCATGCCCACCGCCACCGCCTCGCCATGGTTCAGCGCGTCGCGGCCCACGCCGGCGTAGCCCTGCTCGGCCTCGATGGCATGGCCGAAGGTGTGGCCGAAGTTCAGCAGCGCACGCACGCCGTGCTCGAACGGGTCCTGCGCGACGATCGCGGCCTTGTGGTGGCAACTGCGGGCGATGGCGTCGACCAGCGGCGCGTGCTCGCGCGCCAACAGGGCGCCGCAGTGGCCGTGCAGCCAGTCCAGGAACGGGGCGTCGGCGATGGCCCCGTACTTGATGACTTCAGACAGGCCCGCGCGCAGCTCCCGGTCCGGCAGCGAGTGCAGCGTGCTGATGTCGGCGAACACCGCACGCGGCGGGTGGAAGGCGCCGACCAGGTTCTTGCCCTGCGGCAGATCCACCGCGGTCTTGCCGCCGACCGAGGAGTCCACCATCGCCAGCAGCGTGGTGGGCAGCTGGATGCAGTCGATGCCGCGCATCCAGCATGCCGCGGCGAAGCCCGCCAGGTCGCCGACCACGCCGCCGCCCAGCGCGAGGACGCAGGCGTCGCGGGTGGCGCCGAGCGTGGCCAGTGCGTCGATGGCGCGGGCGAAATTGCCGAGGGTCTTTTCCTGTTCGCCGGGCGCCAGCACCAGCCGTTCGATGCGCAGGTCCGGGCGCACGTTGTGCAGGCTGATCTCCACTTGGCGCGCATACAGCGGCGCGACATGCGCATCGCTGACGATCAGTACGTGGCGCCCGCGGATGCGCGAGGCGAGGGCGATGCCGTCGTCCAGCAGGCCGGGACCGATGGCGATGCTGTAGGGATGTTCGCCGGCGACGGCGACGCTGCGATGCAGGTCCATTGCGGTCAAGATGCGTGCTCCTGGTGGGGCGTGGGGGTGGGGGGCGCCTGCAGCGCCAGCGTCCAGCGGTCGCGCAGCAGCACCGACAGTCGACCGCAGGCATCGCCCAGCGAGCCGGCGCGCGAGACGAAGCGCAGGTCGGCCACTTCGGCGTACAGCGGCGCGCGCTCCTCGGACAGGCGGCGGAGGACGGCCTCGCGGTCGGGCACCGCCAGCAGCGGTCGCTTGCGGTCGCGGGCCAGGCGCTGCAGTTGGGTGTCCACGTCCACGTGCAGATGCACCACATAGGCACGTGCACGGATCGCCGCACGGTTCTCGGCATCCAGCACCGCGCCACCGCCGGTCGCCAGCACCAGTCCCTCACCGGTCAGCAGCTCCGCCAGCGTGCGACGCTCCATCGCACGGAACACCGCTTCGCCATCGCTGGCGAAGATGGCGGGGATGTCGCGTCCAGCCTCGTTTTCGATGGCCTGATCCAGATCGACGAAGCGCAGGCCGAAGCGCTCGGCCAGCCGCCGTCCGAGCGCGCTTTTTCCCGCACCCATCGGGCCGACCAGAACGAGATTGGGCGCCGGATTCATGCACGCGATCTTAACAGTCGGTTCCGCGATGAGGCGTAGGGTGGATCGGCGGCGCCGTGCCGCGATGCGGAGGAGGATGCGTCATGTCGATCGCCAAGGTCATCGAGATCAATGCCTCGTCGCCCACCAGCATGGAAGACGCGGTGAAGACCGGCCTGAAGAAGTGCGCCAGGTCGGTGAAGAACATCAAGGGCGCGTGGGTGAACGAGATCAAGGTCGTCACCGACGACGATGGCACCGTCAACGAGTGGCGGGTCAACCTGAAGGTGAGTTTCGTGGTGGAGTGACCGACGCACGGCTGCCGGCGTCTTCGGCATGCCCGGGCGCGACCTGCGGGTCTGCCTTCGTGCCCACGACCCGCCTCTGCCGGTCCAGCAGCAGGCTGCGCCACGCCAGCGCCGGCAGGGTGGCCAGCGCCCGCCGGCTCACCCGCTCGAAGTGCTGCACGAACCGTCCCACCTCCGCGCGGCGCATCGCCCGCACCGCCAGGTGCGGGCGGGCCGCGGACAGCGCGCGCTCCTGCTGCCAGCGCCAATGCGTCACGATCTCGAAGGCCGGCGGCTGCAGCCACAGCGGTGGCCCGAGCCGCGACCACAGCGCCGGGTAGTCGCGGCCGAGCGCGGTGTTGCACCAACTGCGCCAGATCGCGTCCGGGTCTTCCTCGCGTTCCAGCGCGTTGAGCGGCACGGCCAGCGCCGCGGGGTCTTCGGCCGGCACATGCAGGCACCAGCCCTCGAACAGCACCAGGTCCACCGGCCCGCTGCGCGGCCAGCGCGAAGGCGGCAGGCGGGTGTCGCGCAGCTTGTCGAAGCGCGGCAGGCGCACCTCCGCGCCGGTGGACAGCGCATCCAGGGTGTCGCAGGCAAGGCCGACATCGTGCGTGCCCGGTGGGCCACGCCGGGCGAGCAGCGGGTGCACGCCGTACGTGAGGCGGGCGCGCTCGCGACGGCCCAGATACACGTCGTCGATCGACAGCACCGCTGTACGCAGCCCGCGCGCCCGTGCCGCCGCGGCCAGCTGCGTGGCCAGGGTCGATTTGCCGCTGCCCTGCAGGCCGGCAATGGGCAGGACGCGGCGCCCCTCGGCGAGCGCCGCATCCAGCAGCGTCTCCACCAGCGTGGGCGGAAACCCATGCATCGCTTGGGCACGGGGGCCGAATTTGATCGAAGTCGGATGCGCGGCGCGGGCCATGCGGCCACAATAGCCCCATGAACACGCCTGCCAACACCCCGTCCGCCAACACCCCGTCCCATGACGCCGCCCGCAACGATACCGCTCCCGCCACCGGACCCTATGCCGAGGCGCTGGCCACCTTCGACGATCTGTTCGCCCAGGCACAGGCGCTCGGTTTCCCCGACCCCAACGCCATGACCGTGGCCACTGCCGACGCCGACGGCCGCCCCTCCGCGCGCATGGCTCTGCTCAAGGGCCACGACGAGCGTGGCTTCGTCTTCTATACCAACCTCGAAAGCCGCAAGGGCTGCGAGCTGGCCGCCAACCCGCAGGCCGCGCTGCTGTTCTTCTGGAAGGCGATGGGCGAGGACGGCGTGCAGGTGCGCATCGAAGGCGCGGTGGAACCGGTGAGCGCGGAGGAGGCCGACGCCTATTTCGCCAGCCGCCCCCGCGACAGCCAGCTCGGCGCCTGGGCCTCGGACCAGTCCCGCACCCTCGACAGCCGCGAAGCCTTCGACGCCCGCTTCGACGAAGCGAAGGCCCGCTTCCACGGCAGCGACGTGCCTCGCCCCCCGCATTGGGGCGGCTTCCGCGTGGTGCCCGAGATGATCGAATTCTGGTACGGCGCCCGCTATCGCCTGCATGTGCGGCATGTGTACGAGCGTGGGGTGGATGGGGTGTGGGGGAAGCGGATGTTGTTTCCGTGAAACCCGATGTCCGAGTGCGCGTCGCGACGGTTGTCGACGCGGCCGCGTGGGGGAGCATGCGCCGGGCGCTGTGGCCGGATGCCGACGATGCCGATCGCGAGGAACAGCTCCGGCTCGCCAGCGGTCCTGAAGATCGCGCGATCGCGCTGCTCGCCGTCGACGCGGATTCGGGCGAAGCGGTCGGGTTCGCGGAAGCGAGCATCCGCCGGGAGTACGTCAACGGCACAGAGACTTCACCCGTCGGTTTTCTCGAGGGCTGGTACGTACGGCCGGAGTGGCGTGCATCCGGGGTGGGCCGGATGCTGGTGATGGCGGTGGCGGCGTGGGTCCGCGACCGCGGCTGTCGCGAGCTGGCATCGGATACCTGGCTGGACAATCCAGCGTCGCAGGCCGCGCATCTCGGGTGCGGCTTCGAGGAGACCGAGCGCGTGGTGTACTACCGGATGCAGCTGGGGATGCCACTGGAATGAACGCAGGCCCCCAACGCATCGTCTGCCTCACCGAAGAACCCACCGAAGTGCTCTACGCGCTCGGCGAGCAGCAGCGCATCGTCGGCATCAGCGGGTTCACGGTTCGGCCGGCCATCGCGCGGAAGGAGAAGCCCAAGGTCAGCGCCTTCACCTCGGCCAAGATCGGCGAGATCCTGAAGCTGGAGCCGGATTTCGTGGTCGGGTTTTCCGACATCCAGGCCGAGATCGCGTCCGAGCTGATCAAGCACGGCGTGGAGGTGTGGATCAGCAACCACCGCAGCGTGGACGGGATCCTCGACTACATCCGCCGGCTCGGGGCGCTGGTCGGCGTGGCGGAGAAGGCGAACGCCTACGCCGACGATCTGCAGCGCGGGCTGGAGGCCATCGCCGCCCAGGCCGCGATGCTGCCGCGGCGGCCGAAGGTGTATGTCGAGGAGTGGGACGACCCGTTGATCAGCGGCATCCGCTGGGTGTCGGAGCTGGTGGCCATCGCCGGCGGCGACGATGTCTTTCCCGAACGTGCGGCGTCGTCGCTGGCGAAGGGGCGCATTCTCGAGGACCCGGACGCGGTGGTGCGGCGTGCGCCGGACATCATCCTGGGCTCGTGGTGCGGCAAGAAATTCCGGCCGGAGCGGGTGGCCGCGCGGCCGGGTTGGAATGCCATTCCCGCGGTGCGCGACGGCCAGCTGCACGAGATCAAGTCGCCGATCATCCTGCAGCCCGGCCCCGCCGCGCTCACCGACGGCGTGCGCGAGATCGCGCGTATCGTCCAGGCCTGGAGCGCAGCGCAGGGCGCCGAACCCCAGCCGTAGGAGCGGCTTCAGCCGCGACCGTCGGCCTGCGGGCGAGCCGTGGCCTCAGCGCGGCGGATTGAACTCGCGGACGAAGCGCAGGTTGATCGGGCCGCCGCCCTCGGGCGTGACCACCACATCGAAGCTCAGCGTCTCCGGTGGGCGAATGTCGAATGTCGCCACGTGATCGACCAGATCGCCCACGCGCTGCTCGCGCAGGGTCAGCGGTTCGGGCGCGCCGGTCAGGCGCGACACGGTGGCCGTGACCGTGGCGGGCGGCGAGCTGTCCGCGCCCTCGGGCCCGCGCCGCGCCGCGATCAGCACCAGCAGGCGGTTCTCGTCGCGGGTGATGCCGTAGCTCTGCGCCACCTGGTCGTTGAGCGTGGCGGTGCGCAGCACGTTGGCGCGCACGGTGGTGTCACCGACGGTGACGGTGGCTTCCTGCGGGGCATCGCCGATGGGTTGCACAGGCTTGGGCGCGTCGCCGCCGCCGCAGGCGGACAGCACGGCGGCCAGGGCCAGGATCGGCACCAGCCTGGAGGCGTGGCGATGGCGGTGGTGGATGGATGGCATGGGACCTCCTGAAGGATCGATGCGATGACGGGATGACGCCGCGCCGCGGCCGTCGGATGCGGCCACCGCGGCGAAGCGGCCGTGCCACGGGGTCTGCGGCCGGCGCCGGCGCCGGCGTCGTCCTGTGGCCTCAGTCGTTCGCGGCCGACAGCTGCCGGCCGCGTTCGGTTGCCGCGGCGATGGCCTGGTCGACCAGCGTACGGAAACCGCCGGCCTCGAAGGTCTCGATCGCGGCCTGGGTGGTGCCGCCGGGCGAGGTGACCCGCCGGCGAAGTTCGGCCGGGTCTTCGCCGGATTCGGTCAGCATCCGCGCCGCGCCGAGCACGGTTTCGCGCACCAGCGTGGCCGCGGCCTCCGCCGGCAGGCCCTGGGCCACCGCGGCGGACTCCATCGCCTCGGCCAGCAGGAAGATGTAGGCCGGGCCGCTGCCGGAGGCGGCGGTGACCGCGTCCATCTGTGCCTCATTCTCGATCCACACGGTTTTGCCGGCCGATGACAGCAGGATGGCGGCCTGTTCGCGCCCATGGGCATCCACTTCGTCCGTGGCGAACAGCCCGGTCACGCCCGCGCCGAGCAGGGCCGGGGTGTTGGGCATGGTCCGGACCACGGCGATGCCGCCGCCCAGCCAGCGCGCCAGTTGCGCGGCGGTGATGCCGGCGGCGATCGACACCACCAGCGGCCGTTCGGCCTGGGCGAGCGGCGCCAGTCCTTCGCAGACCTGGCGCATCACCTGCGGCTTGACCGCCAGCACCCAGACCGCGGCGCCGGTGGCGGCCTGCGCGTTGTCGGCGCTGGCGACGATGCCGAAATCCCGTGCCAGGCCCTCGCGCAGGGGTTCCACCGGCTCAGACACGCGGATGTCGTCGGTGGCGTGTCCGCGGGCGATCAGGCCGCCGATCAGGCTGCGGGCCATGTTGCCGCCGCCGATGAAGGCGGTCACGGCGGGGGGCGAGGGCATGGATTCGGTCTGGGTCATCGTGTCGCTCGGCAGGAAGGAGAGTGGTGGCGCTTGGTCAGGTCACGACGCGCATGCCGCGTGCGGCAGCTCGGGGAAGGGCGCCGGGCGGATCACCGTCTCGAAGCGGTGGTCCCGGGTGTACCCGTCGATATGGGGCAAGGCGGTTGCGCCCGTCCATTCGGCGTCGAACGGCCCGGTGTCGTCGGCGCGGTCTTCGGGGCCGGGGTTGCCGGCGAAATGGATGCGGCCGTCGATCACGGTGCGCGTCCTCCGGCGGCGAGCCGTGGCCCGAACAGTGCCGTTCCCACCCGCACCATCGTCGCGCCCTCGGCGATGGCGAGCGCGAAGTCCTCGCTCA
>ERZ1066122.359-NODE-359-length-48938-cov-31.867868_pt1 | contig 48938 bp, 43 predicted proteins | sample MGYA00382769_ERZ1066122 | MGnify/ENA primary metagenome ERZ1066122 (study PRJEB33369, sample SAMEA5778352) | biofilm metagenome | biome: Industrial cooling water; feature: Water cooling tower basin; material: Biofilm | place: United Arab Emirates | collected... | reverse complement strand
CAACGGCGCGGTCCGCGCGCTGCCGCCGGTGGAGAGCTACGGCGGCGCCGCGGCCGCCGCCGCGGCCGGCCCACTGGTGCTGGTGACGGCGTGCGGCGGCACCACGCGCGACGAGCTGCGCCGCGCCGTCGCGCTGCTGCGCGAGAGCGGCGGCGAGCTGGCCGGCGCGGTCGTCCTGTGCGCGCGGGCCTCCGAGTCGGCGCGGGTATGGAGCTGAGCCGCGCTGCGCGCCTGGCGCCGCGTCTCTGGCGCCTGCTGGAGATCGGCTGCGCCGCGGCCCTGCTGCTGGCGGCGGCGCCGCTGCTGCTGCTGGGCGCGCTCGCCGTCTGGCTGGAGTCCGGCCGGCCGATCTTCTTCGGGCACCCGCGGCTCGGGCGCGACGGGGTGCCCTTCCGCTGCTGGAAGCTGCGCACCATGGAGGTCGGGGCGGAGGAGCGGCTGGAGCGCGAGCCGGCGCTGCGGCAGCTCCACCGCGAGAACGGCTTCAAGCTGCCCATCGACCGGGACCCGCGCATCACGCCGGTCGGGCGGCGGCTGCGCCGCAGCTACGTCGACGAGCTGCCGCAGCTCTACAACGTGCTCAACGGCACGATGGCGCTGGTGGGCCCGCGGCCGATCGTGCCGGAGGAGCTGGCCTGCTTCGGCAGCGAGGCGGCGGAGCTGCTGCGCGTGAGGCCCGGCGTCTTCGGCGCCTGGACCTGCCTGGGCCGCCAGCGGCCTGGCTACCCCGTGCGCGCCGAGGTGGAGCTGGCCTACGTGCGCGGCCGCTCGGCGCGCACCGACGCGCGCATCCTCCTGCACTCCATCCCCGTGGTGCTGCGTGGACAGGACGAGCGCTGAGGCGCCGGCGCGCCGCGCGCACGTCAGCGGCGCGGCGGCCGCACCGGCAGCCGGCGCGGCGGAGCTGCGCGGGGTGCTGCGCAACGCGGGGTTCCTGCTGCTGGCGTACGGCCTGCCGCGGGGCCTCACCTTCGCGGCGGCGGTGGTGGCGGCGCGCGTGCTGGGGACGGCCGGCTTCGGCGCCTACGGCACCGCGGCGGCGTTCGCGGTGATCCTGAGCGTGCTCGCCTCGCTGGGGATGACGCCCCTGCTGGTGCGCGAGATGGCACGCGCCCCCGCGCGCGCGCCGGCGCTGCTCGCCGACGCGCATCGTATCAAGCTGGCCGCGGGGCTGCTCATGCTCGGCGCGCTGCTGACGCTGGGCCATGCGGTGCTGGGCTTCCCCGCGCCGGTGCTGGCCGCGTCGCTGCTGCTGGGGCTGGGCTACGCCGTGGGCGCCTTCGTGGAGAACCTGGCCGCGTACTTCCAGGCGGTGGAGCGCATGCACGTCTGGACGCAGGCGAGCGCGCTGCTCGGCGTGGTGTGGGGCGGCCTGGGTGCGGCGCTCGTGCTGCTGACTTCCAGCCTGGTGTGGTTCTGCGCGGCGCCGGCCGTCGGCCAGCTCGCCGCCCTCGCCTGGCTCGCCGCGCGCGCGCCCCGCCGCGCGCGGCCGGGAGGGGTGAGCGCGCCCGGCGACCTCCCGGGCCTGCTGCGCGGGACCGTGCCCTTCGCCGCGGCCGCCGTGCTGCTGACGCTCTACTACAAGCTCGACGTGCTGCTGCTCGCCCACTGGCGAGCCGAGGACGAGGTCGGGGTCTACGCGGCGGCCTACCGCTTCGTGGACGTGCTGCAGGCGCTGGTGGTCGTCGCGGTCATGGCCGCGTACCCGCGGCTGGCGCGGGTGGCCGCGCGGGCGGCGGGCCCGCGGCGCTGGGAGGGGACGCGCCTGGCGGAGACGGCCGTGCTCGCCGCCGTGCCCATCGCCGGCGCGCTGTGGCTGGCGCGTGAGCCGGTGGTCGGGTGGCTCTACGGGCAGGGCTACGCCGCGGCCGCGCCGGTGCTGGCGCTGCTCGCGCCGCTGCTGCCCACGCTCGCGCTCAACCTGGTCGGCGGCTACGTGCTCTCCAGCCGCGGCCGGATGGCGAGGGTCGCGGCGCTGTACGCGGCAGCGACCGTGGTGAGCGTGGGGCTGAACGCGCTGCTGATCCCGGCGCACGGCGCGCGCGGGGCGGCGCTCGCCATGCTGCTCTCGGAGAGCCTGCTCGCGGGCGGCTTCGTGCTCCTGCTGCGCGCGGAGGCCGCGGCGCCCGGCGTGCGCGCGCTCGTCGCCGGCGCGGGGGCGGCCGTGCTCTGCGGGCTGACGGGCCTGCTGGCGCCCGCCGGCCTGGGCGCGCCGCTCTACCTGGCCGCCGTGCTGCTGTGGTACCGCCGCGCGCGCGTCGTGCCGGCGGGCGGGTGGGCGGTGCTGCGGCTCGCGCTGCGGCCGTCCGGGCGGGCCAGCGCCGCGGCGCGGCACGGGGCGGGGCCGGAGGCGGCGCCATGAACGTGCTCTACGTCTCCAAGGCGCTGGTGGTGGCGGCCTACCGCGACAAGCTGCTCGCGCTCAGCGCGCACGCCCGCGTCACCGCGGTCGTCCCGCACCGCTGGGGCGCGCAGGCGGTGGAGGCAGCTCGCGCGGCGCCGGCGCCGGTCGAGCGCTGCCGGGCGCTGCTGCACGGGCACAACCACCTGCACCTCTACTGGCGCCCGGAGCGGCTGCTGGAGCGGCATCGCCCGGACCTGGTGCACATCGACGAAGAGCCCTACAGCGCGGCCACCTTCCAGCTCGCGGCGCTGTGCGCGCGGCGCGGCGTCCCCTGCCTCTTCTTCGCCTGGCAGAACCTGGACAAGCGGCTGCCGCCGCCCTTCGCCGCGCTGCGGGCGGCGGTCTTCCGCCGTGTCGCCGGCGGGATCGCCGGCACGGAGCGGGCGGCGGAGGTGCTGCGCCGCGCGGGCTACCGCGGGCCGCTCGCCGTGATCCCGCAGTTCGGCGTCAGCCCCGAGCGCTTCCGGCCAGACGCCGCCGCGCGGGCGGGCACGCGCGCTCGCCTGGGCGTCGCGGACGGGGAGTTCGTCGTCGGCTACGCCGGCCGGCTGCTGGCGGAGAAGGGCGTGCACCTGCTGCCGCCGGCGCTGCGGGAGCTGCCCCGCGCCCGGCTGGTGGTGCTGGGCGACGGGCCCGAGCGGGCGCGGCTGCGGGCGAGCGCGCAGCGCTGCGGGCTGGCGGGCCGCGTCCACTTCGCGCCCGCCGTCGCCTCGGAGCGGATGCCGGCGTGGCTGGCGGCCTTCGACGTGCTGGCGCTGCCGTCGCTGAGCCGCAGCGGCTGGGTGGAGCAGTTCGGGCGCGTGCTGGTGGAGGCCATGGCCTGCGGGGTGCCGGTGGTGGGCTCCGACAGCGGCGAGATCCCGCGCGTCATCGGCGACGCCGGCCAGGTGGTGCCCGAGGGCGACGCCCGGGCGCTGGGCCGGGCGCTGGCCGAGCTGGCCGCGGCGCCCGAACTGCGGGCGCGCCTGGCCCAGCGGGGGCGCGCCCGCGCGTGTGCGCTCTTCTCGCAGGAGCGCGTCGCCGCGGCCACGGCCGCGTTCTACACGCAGGTGCTCGCGAGCGGAGGCGGCGGATGAGCGCCGCGCTGGTGGCGGGCTGGCGCGCGGACGCCGATCGCCGGGCCGCGCTCGCGGCGCTGGGCGCGCTGGGCTGCGGCGCCTGCCTGCTGCTGGCCGGGCTCGCGCAGGGCAGCCTGGCGCTGGCCGCGGCCGGCGCGCTCGCGGCCGGGGCGGGGCTGCTGGTGCTGCTCTGCGGGGGATGGATCGACGGGGTGACGGTGGTCGTGCTCTCGCTGCCGCTGCCGGCGCTGCCCGGCCCGCAGGGGATGCGGCTGGCGGCGGCGGCGCCGCTCACCGCCGCGATGGTGCTCGCCTGGCTGCTGCGCCGCGGCGTGGACGAGCGGCCGCCCGCGCTCGGCCGGCTGCCGCTGCGCGCCACCGCCGCGCTGCTGGGCGCGTTCGCGCTCGCGACGCTCTTCGCCCGGCACCCGCTGCTGGCGGCGCGCGAGCTGCTCAATTTCGCCGTGCTGCTCGCCTTCCTGCTGGCCGCCACCGACCAGCTCGCCGGCGACCCGCGCGCCGTCCGCCGGGCCGTGCTGCTGCTCGTCGGGCTGGGGGCCGGGTGCGGCGCGCTCGGGCTGCTGGAGACGCTGGGCGTGCTGCCGGGCGAGTTCCCGCGCTGGGGCACGCCGTTCAACCGGGCGGCGCTGGGCTTCGGGCAGCCGAACGCGCTGGCGCTCTTCCTGGCCGTGGTGCTGCCGCTCGCCGTGCACCTGGTGGCGACGGCCGCGCACCGCCGGGCGCGGCTCGCCGCGGCGTTCGCCGCCGGCGCGACGGGCCTGGGCCTGCTGGGCACCTTCTCGCGCGGGAGCTGGCTGGCGCTGGCGGCGGGGAGCGCCCTGCTGCTGGGCGCGAAGGCCCGGCGGCTGGCGCTGGGCGCCTGGCTGGGCGCCGGGCTGGCGGCCGTCGCCTTCGATGTCGCCTCCGGCGGCGCGCTGCGCGATACCGTGCAGCGGAGCTTCGCCGACCCCACGCTGGCGCAGCGCGCCGCGCTGCTGCTCGCCGGCGTCGCGATGTTCCTGGACGCGCCGCTGCTCGGCGTCGGGCCCGGCGGCTACCAGGAGGAGCTCGCCCGCGTCGCCGCTCAGCTCCCCCAGCTCTGGGACTACCAGGCGACGCCGCACAACGCCTACGTGCAGATGGCCGCCGAGGCGGGGGCGCTCGGCCTCGCCGCGTTCGTCTTCTTCCTCGCCCGCGTGCTGCGCGCCCTGCTCCGGGCGGCGCGCGGCGCCGGCCCCGGCGAGGAGGCCGGGCTGCGGCGGGCGCTGCTCTGGTCGTTCGCGACCGCCTGCTCCGCCGGCCTGGTGGTCTGGCCGTTCGCGCACGGTACCGGGCAGGCGGTACTGCTTCCCGTGGCGCTCGCCTTCGCGCTGGACGCCGCGGCCCGCCCGCGCGGGGGGAGGGTGCCGCCATGAGGCTCGGGCTGAACGGCCGCTTCTACGGGGTGCGGGTCACCGGCGTGCAGCGCTTCGCCCACGAGATGAGCGCGCGGCTGCTGGAGCGCGAGGAAGTCGTCCTCCTGCTGCCGGCGACGGCGCCGCTGCCCGCCGGGCTGCCCGGCCGGGTGCGGGTGGTCCGCGGCCGGCTGACCGGGCACGCCTGGGAGCAGCTCGAGCTGCCGCGCCAGGCCCGCGCCGCGGGCTGCGACGTGGTGCTCAACCTCTCGGGCACTGCGCCGGGCTGGGGCGGCCCGCACCTGGTGGTCGTCTACGACCTCACCCCGCTCACGCACCCGCACTGGTTCACCCCCGCCTTCCGGGCCTGGTTCCGCCTGGCGCTGGGGCGCACGGCGCAGCGCGCGGCGGGCGTGGTCGCGATCTCCCGCTGGACGCGCGCCGAGCTCGAGCGGGTGCTCGCGGTGCCCGCCGGCCGCGTGCGCGTGGTCTCCCAGGGCCTGGCCCCGTTCGAGCGGCCGGCCGATACGGAGGCCGTCCACGCCGCGCGTCGGCGCAGGGACCTCCCGGGGCCGTACCTGCTCGCGCTCGGCGGCCGGAGCGCGCGGAAGAACCTCGCCTTCCTGCTGGAGGTGCTGGCGCGCTGGCGCGAGCGCGGCCCCCGCCCGCCTCCGCTGGTGGTGGTGGGCGAGGAGTACGCGCACCTGCACACGCGCGCCGCGGGCGACGGCCGGGCCGGCGCGGAGGTGCGCTTCGTCGGCCATGTCGACGACGCGGAGCTGCACGCGCTCTACACCGGCGCCGCCGCCTTCTGCTTCCCCTCGCTCGCCGAGGGCTTCGGCCGGCCTCCGCTGGAGGCGATGGCCTGCGGGACGCCGGCCCTGGCCGCGGACTACGGCGCCGCCGCCGAGGTGCTCGGCGACGCCGCCCTCGTGCTCCCGCTCCAGCCCGACGCCTGGATCGACGCGCTCGCGCGGCTGCTGCACGACGACGCCGAGCGCGACCGCCTCTGCGCGCGCGGCCGCGCGCACAGCGAGCGCTTCCGCTGGGAAGCCGCGGCAGACGAGCTGTGGGAGGCCTGCCGGGAGGCCGCCCGCCGGCCGGGCGCGGCGCGATGACGCGCGTGGCGCTGGTCCACGACTGGCTCACCGGGATGCGCGGGGGCGAGCGCTGCCTGGAGGCGATGCTCGCGCTCTTCCCCGACGCGGAGCTCTTCACCCTCCTGCACCGGCCGGGGGCGGTCTCGCCGCGCATCGAGGCGTGCCCCATCCACACCTCGTTCGTTCAGCGCCTGCCGCGCGCCGCGCGGTTCTACCGCCACTACCTGCCGCTCTTCCCGGCGGCGGCGGAGCGCTTCGACCTGCGCGGCTACGAGCTGGTGGTCTCCATCAGCCACTGCGTCGCGAAGGGAGTCCGCCCGCCGCCGGGCGTACCGCACCTCTGCTACTGCCTGACGCCGATGCGCTACGTGTGGGATCTCTACGACGCCTACTTCGGCCCCGAGCGGGCCGGCCCGCTGGTGCGCGCCGTGATGCCCGCGCTCGCGCGCCGCCTGCGGCGCTGGGACGTGCGCTCCACCGCGCGGGCGCACCGGCTGGTGGCGTGCTCGCACTACGTCGCCGAGCGCATCCGGCGCTGCTACGGCCGGGAGGCGCCGGTCGTCTACCCGCCGGTGGAGGTGGAGCGCTTCCGGCCCGCCGAGCGGCGCGAGGACTTCTACCTGGCGGTGAGCGCGCTGGTGCCCTACAAGCGCATCGAGCTGGCGGTGGAGGCGTTCAACCGCCTGGAGCGGCGGCTGGTGGTCGTCGGCACGGGGCCGGAGCTGCCGCGCCTGCGCCGCGCCGCCGGCCGGCACGTCACCTTCCTCGGCTGGCTGGGCGACGCCGAAGTCGCGGAGTGGTACGGCCGCTGCCGCGCGTGCGTGTTCCCCACCGAGGACGAGTTCGGCATCACCGCGGTGGAGGCGCAGGCGGCCGGGGCACCGGTCATCGCCTACGCGCGCGGCGGCGCCGCCGAGACGGTGCTCGGCGCGTCGGAGCCGCCCGGCGCGGGCGAGCGGCCGACCGGCGTCTTCTTCTGCGAGCCGAGCGCCGAGTCGCTCATGCAGGCCGTGCTGCGTTTCGAGCGCCTGCCGGTCTTCGAGGTCGCGGCGCTGCAGCGCCACGCCCGGCGCTTCTCGGTGGCGGCGTTCCAGGCGGGCATCCGCGCGCAGGTGGAGGGGCTGCTCGGCGGCGAGGCGTCGGCGCTGCGGCCGCACACGGCGCGGAGGTGAGGCCGTGCACGTCGTGCAGCTGAGTTGCCACCTCGACGCCGAGCGCCGCGAGCCGGAGCGGCTGCTCGCGGCGTGGCCGACGCTCAGCGAGGTCGCGGCCGCGGTGGCGTGCACCGGCGCGCGGGTGAGCGTGGTGCAGGCGGCGCACCGCGACGCGCGGCTGGAGCGCGACGGCGTCGCCTACCACTTCGTGGCGCCCGGCGGCGCCGGCGTGCTCGCCTGGCGGCTGGCGCGGCGCGTCCGGGCGCTGGCGCCGGACGTCGTGCACCTGCAGGGGCTGGGCTTCCCGCTGCAGGCGCGGCTGCTGGCCCGGGCGGCGCGCGCGCCCGTCCTCGTGCAGGACCGGGCCGACCGGCCGCCGCCGCCCTGGCGCCGGCCCCTGCACCGCTGGGGGCTGGCACGCATCGCGGGGGCGGCGTTCACCGCCGCGGCGCAGGCGGCGCCGTTCGTGGAGGCGGGCGTGCTGCGCCGCGACCTGCCCATCTTCGAGGTGCCGGGGTCGTCGAGCCGCTTCACGCCGGGCGACCAGCGGGCCGCTCGCGCTGCAACGGGGCTGCACGGCGACCCCTGCCTGCTCTGGGTGGGGCGCCTGGACGCGAACAAGGACCCGCTCACCGTGCTCGACGCGCTGAGCGCCAGCCTGTGCCGGCTGCCCGGGGCGCAGCTCTGGTGCTGCTACACGGAGGCGCCGCTGCTGGCGCGGGTGCGGGCCCGGCTCGCGGCCGAGCCCGAACTGGCCGCACGCGTCCACCTGCTGGGCACGGTCGCGCACGCGCAGGTGCAGGCGCTCTGCCGCGCCGCCGACTTCCTGGTGCTCGGCAGCCACCGCGAGAGCACCGGCTTCGCGGTGCTGGAGGCGCTCGCCTGCGGCACGCCCCCGCTCGTCACCGAGATCCCCGCATTCCGGCGGCTCACCGGCGAGGGCAGTGTCGGCGCGCTCTCGCCGCCCGGCGACGCCGCGGCGATGGCGCGCGCCTGGAGCGACTGGTGCCGCCGCGACCGCGCGACGCTGCGGCGCGCGGCGCGCGCGCACTTCGAGCGGCACCTCTCCTTGCCGGCACTCGGCGCCGCACTGCGCGGCGTGTACGGCGCCCTGCGGAGGCCCGCGTGAAGGTCGCGCTGGTGGTGCCCGGCGGGGTGGACCGCAGCGCGACGCACCGCGTCATCCCCTGCCTGCTTGCGCTCCTGGAGCGCCTGGCGCGACAGCACGAGCTGCACGTCTTCGCGCTGCGCCAGGAGCCGCGCCCCTCGCGCTTCCCGCTGCTGGGCGCGACGGTGCACAACCTGGGCGCGCGGCCCCGGCGGCTGCGCGCGCTCGCGGCGATCGGCGCCGAGCACCGCCGCGCGCCGTTCGATCTGCTGCACGCGGTGTGGGCGGTGCCGCCGGGCGTGGTGGCGGCCGCCGCCGGCCGCGTGCTGCGCCGGCCCGTGCTCCTGCACCTCACCGGCGGCGACCTGAGCGCGCTGCCGGAGATCGGTTTCGGCGCCTGCCGCTCCTGGCGTGGACGGCTCTGGCTGCGCGCCGCACTCGCGGGCGCCGCGCGGGTGACGGTGCCCAGCGAGGAGATGCGCCGGCTGGCGCAGCGCCGCGGGATCGCGGCGGAGCGGCTGCCCTTCGGCGTCTCGCTCGCCGGCTGGCCGCCGCGCGCCCCGCGCCCGCGCGACCCGCTCGCGCCCGCGCGCCTGCTGCACGTGGCGAGCCTCAACCGCGTCAAGGACCAGCCCACGCTGCTGCGCGCCGCCCGCCACCTGCTCGACGCCGGCCTGGCCTTCCGGCTCGACGTGGTGGGCGAGGACACGCTGGGCGGCGAGGTTCAGCGGCTGGCCGCCAGCCTCGGCCTCTCCGCGCTGGTCGAGTTCCACGGCTTCCTCCCGCAGGCGCGCCTGCGCCCGCTCATGGAGCGGGCGGACGCGCTGCTCCTCGCCTCGCGCCACGAGGCCGACCCCATCGTCCTGCTGGAGGCGGCCGTCGCCGGCGTGCCGACCGTCGGCACGCGGGTGGGCCACCTCTGCGACTGGGCGCCCGACGCGGCGCTCGCCGTGCCGGTCGGCGACGCGCGGGCGCTCGCCCGCGAGGCCGCCGCGCTGCTCGCCGACGAGGAGCGCCGGCTGCGCCTCGCCCGCTCCGCGCAGGCGCGGGCCCTGCGCGAGGACGCCGACTGGAGCGCGCACCGCGTCGCGCAGCTCTACCGATGCCTGCAACCCCCGAGCGCACATGCCGCCCCGCAGACCCGACCCGCCCCTGAGCGCTGACCCGCTCTACCGCGACGTCCCGCTCGACTGCCGCCTGGAGCTGCCGGTGCTCGGCGTCGCGGTGAGCTTCGAGACGAACTGCCGCGAGATCCTCGCCGTCGCCGAGGAGGCGTTCGGCGCCTGGCGCGTGGTGGCGAGCGTCCCCGGCCTGGCCGCGACGGAGCGCGTCCGCGTCCGCCTAGTCCTGCACGAGGGCCACGAGGGCGGCGAGCGGCCCGTGCCGCTCTACGTGCGCATGCCCGACGCCGAGCGCGTGCTGATCGGCACGCCGGGCAGCCTGGCGCTCACCGACCCCAGCCGGCGCGAGGCGGTCGCCTACGTGACGCGCGAGCTGGTGCAGGACCGCGACCACTTCCGCTACGGGGTGCTGGAGGCGCTGACGCTGGCGCTCGTCACCCGGCTGGACCGCCAGCCGCTGCACGCCGCGGCGCTCGTGCGCGACGGGCGCGGGCTGCTGCTCGCCGGCCCCAGCGGGAGCGGGAAGAGCACGCTGGCCTACGCCGCCGCCCGGGCGGGCTACCAGGTGCTCGCGGAGGACGTCGTCTTCCTCCAGCAGTGCCCGCGCCTGCGCGTCTGGGGGATGCCCGGCTTCCTGCACCTCTCGCCGGAGGCGCGGGCGCACTTCCCGGAGCTCGCCGGTCGCCGGCCGGTGCGGCTGGCTAACGGCAAGCTGAAGATCGCCGTCGACCTGCGCGCGAGCGCCGCCGCCGCGCCGCTGCCGCTGCTGGAGCACGCGCGGATCTGCCTGCTCGCCCGCCACCGCGCCGCGACTCCGACGCTCGCGCGCCTGCCGCCCGAGGCCGTGGAGCGGGAGATCGCGTCCTGGGGTGAGTCCGGCTTCGACCTCTTCCGCGACACCATCGGCGCCGGCGTGCGGCAGCTCGCCTGCGGCGGCGGCTGGCGGCTCGCGCTCGGCCCCGAGCCCCGCCAGGCCGTCGCCCTGCTGCAGACCATCTTCGACACCATCCCCTGACCCGGCCGCGGCGGCCCGGGCCGGGTGGCGAGGGTGGAGCCGTGCCCTGCGTGCCTGAGCGCAGTTATTGCCGGCGCCCCTCTGGCGGCCTCGCCTATGGCCGCGCGCCCACCCGCAGCCACCCACCGCGATGGACATGACGAAGCCCGAGACCACGCCCGCCGAGGTCGCACCCACGGAGGACGCGCGCCGCCTGCGCATCCGCTGGCAGGACGGCCACGTCTGCGAGTACGAGCCGCGCTACCTGCGGCTGCACTGCCCCTGCGCCGGCTGCGTGGAGGAGATGAGCGGCCGCCCGCTGCTCGACCCCGCGCAGGTGCCCGCCGACGTGCACCCCTTCGCCATCCACTACGTCGGCCGCTACGCGCTGCGCTTCGACTGGAGCGACGGCCACGCCACCGGCATCTACCCGTTCGACCTGCTGCGCCGCCTCTGCGCTTGTGAGTTGCGAGTTGAGAGTTGAGAGTTGAGAGTTGAGAGAACCCCACCCCTCCCCGCCGTGGCAGTGGAGGAGTGGGGTTGCCGTTCACTCTCAACTCTCAACTCGCAACTCTCAACTCTCCGTCGCGTCCACCGGCACGGGGCGCTTCACCAAGCCGTGCCGCTCGGCCAGTTCGCGGCTGACAGGCACGGTGATCTGCTTGACCGGCGCGTTGAAGATCGTCTCCGCGCGCGTGCAGAGCACTTCCGTGCCCTGCGCGTCGAACACCTTCGCGTAGAGGTCGGGCATCACGCCACCCAGCCGCTCGTCGACGTCCGTGAAGTGGTCGGAGGTGAAGCGGAAGCGCGCCTCGCCGTCGGTGTTCGTCATCTCGGTGCCGAGGAAGTCGTCGCGGCCGAAGCGGTCGTGGTCGTAGAGCGAGACCATGACGCCGGGAATCGGCTGCGCGGGGGTACCTTCGAGCACGAGACGAACGGTGGTGGTGTACTGCATGCCGGTCTCTCCTGGCAGGGGGGAACGGAACAGGAAGGTACGACAAAGGTGTAGCCTGCGGCGGGCGGTGGCAAGGCTGAGTGCGCGCCGCGCGGTTCTCTGCTGTGGTCGCCGCAACTGCCGGTGCCTTTCGGCGTGTCGCTCGGAACCGAGACACGGATCGGAGGCCGGGCGGCTGAGCAACGGCAATCCCGATTCGTCAGCCAGGGTCGGCGCAGCCGGTGGGCGACCGAAGAGGAGCGCACGGGCTCGGTTGCTGGCTCCACCCCACAGCGGTCTCGAATGCGCTGGCTCCCGTTAACCCTGCCTACAACGCCGCCGGTTTGCTTGTAGCTCCTACAGGGCTTGGCGGGCAGTGGTTCTCGACTTGGCCAAGAGATCGTGGGTGCATGAACGGACGATGGAGGGGCAAATCCATCTCGGTGCGTGTGGAACTCCTTCTCCTGCGTGTGCGTCAGTCCATCGGTGTTATCCTACCTTGAAGGGTGTGACACCGCCGGCCTACCTGAATCTCCTCCTGGAGGACGCTATGCCCCACATCCACCGCTCGCAGCTCACTCTCCTGCTCCTCGCTGCTTCCGCCCTTGCTGGCGGGTGCGAGCGCGTCCCGACGCAATCCCCGACCACTCCGGTCGCGCTGCATCCTGGCGACGCCAGGGCGCTGGGGGCGGCAGAGGGCCGAAAGCTCGGGAAGGACAGTATCCTCATCATCGAAGAGAAGGACTTCGCCAAGTACGGAATCACCCTGCCGACGGTCGGCACACTCAAGGCGAAGAAGCCGAAGGACAAGGAAGGGGAGATGTTCTCCACGGCCTGCCGGCCGGATCAGGCCTACTGCGATCCCGTCTGCCCACTCGGCAGCGGCGAGCCCGCCACCGCAGATGACTGCAATGATCCCTGCACGATCGACCCGTCCGTCGGTCTGGGCGCAGGGTCCGAGCGCTTCGCCGATGTTGCCATTCTCATCCGGCCCGATCCCTGGTTCGGGAACGATCATGACGCCTGAAGCCGGGTTCGCTCCTCACGGTCTGTCGCCGGTGGCTGGAGACAGGCGAGACCGGGGGACGGGCGCGCTCTACGGCTTTGCCGTTGGGGCACTTGTGGGCGGAGTTGGCTTCGCAGCGATAAACTACGCATTCACGACCAGTAGCCCACGAAGCGAGTACACTCTGTTCTCGTTTCTGGTTGGCGCGGCTGTCGGAGGCGCTGCCGGTGCTATCACAGGTGCTATAATCGGAGTGCCAGAAGAAAGACACGAAGCCCGGCTGCGCATTCGCCCACGATTCGCTCGTACAGGCCAAGTGAGGTTTGCTGTGGACCTGCAGCTCTGATACTCCACAGCCCAACCCGCAGCTAGTATGACCGCGATTTCATACCCGGTGACCTGCGCCGAACCAAGCGCTGCAGCGGATGCGGGGCTGTGCCCGTAGCCCAGCAGTCACTCGTACATCAGGCTTGTGCGCAGGCGCTCGGCATCCGGCCAGCCCCGCACCGCTGAGCGTGGGTCGTTCGGCGTCGGCGCGCTGCCGCTGGAGCTGGCAGGCGCCGTGGGCCACAGCGTCAGCCAGGGCGCCGACGCGCAGGGCGAGGGCGGCAACTTCGCGGAGAACGGCTTCACCCACGCCGAGCTCGGCGCCACCGCGGCCGTGTAGTGGGGCGGCCTGGCGGTCGCGCCGACGGCGCAGCTCGTCGTCGGGCGCGACGCCTGGGTGCGGCTGACGGCGCCGGACGAGAGCCGCCGCGTCAAGCTCTGGCTGGGCGTGACGCTCGCCTGGGCGAAGCAGTGGGCCGCCGCAGAAGAGGAATAGGGCCGTGCCGAACGCGGACGACCACCCGCACCACCGCATCTACGCCGTGGTGCGCCGCATCCCCGCCGGGCAGGTCTCCACCTACGGCGAGGTGGCGGTGCTGGCCGGCCTCGTCGGGCAGGCGCGGCTGGTGGGCTACGCGCTGCACGCGCTGCCGGCGCACACCACCGTGCCCTGGCACCGCGTCATCAACGCCCGGGGCGGCATCAGCGTGGGGCGCGCCTACCCCGGCGGCGAGCTGGTGCAGCGCCGGCTCCTGGAAGCGGAGGGCGTCGTCTTCGACGCCAACGGCCGCACCGACCTGCGCCGCTTCCGCTGGATGCCGGACGACGTCCCGGGCGGCTGAAGCCGCGGCTGGAGCTACACCAAGCCCGCCTGCGCGGGCTGGCCTCTGCCATGAGCAGGCCAGCCCGCGCAGGCGGGCTTTGCGTCGTCGTAGCCGCGGCTTCAGCCGCCCGGCGAAGGGGGCGTCTCCTCCGCGCCCTGCGTGCGCTCGAAGAAGCGCACCACCTCGATGCACATGGCGCGCAGGAAGGTGGCCTCGCGGGCGTCGGGCTCGGCGCGGTGGATGAGGTTGCGCACGGTGCGCATCGTCGCCTCGGTCTGGCGGCTCTTGAAGAAGTCCACCGTCCAGAGCGCGCGCTCGGCGTCGGCGAAGAGCAGCTCGAGCTGCTCGACGCTGGCTGGCGGCGCGGCGCGGCGCGGCGGCTTGAACGGCGGCGCGCCGCCGGTGGCGGCCATCCACAGCTCGTAGGCGGTGAGCAGCACCGCCTGCGCCAGGTTCAGCGAGCTGTGCTCGGGGTTGGCGGGGATGGTGACGCTGCGGTGGCAGAGGTCCAGCGCCTCGTTGGAGAGGCCGTGGTCCTCGCGCCCGAAGAGCAGCGCGACCGGCCCCGCCTCGCCGGCGACCGCCGCGGCGGCGCGCTCCAGCAGCTCCGGCGCCAGCAGGCGCGGCCGACCGACGGCGCGCTTGGAGCGGCGCTCGCGTGCCGTCATCCCCACCACGTAGGCGCAGTCGGCGAGCGCGGCGGGTAGCGAGCCGAACAGCTCCGTGCGCGCGGTCACGTCGTGCGTGTCGTGGGCGATGCCCTCGATGCGGTACGGGTCCCACTCCGCCGGCTGCACCAGGCGCAGGCGCGAGAGGCCGAAGTTCTTCATCGCGCGGATCGTGCCCGCCACGTTCACCCGGTCCTGCGTCTGCCAGAGGACGACGACGATGCCGCCGAGCGCGTCGCGGCTCACCGCCGCCCTCCGGCCAGCGTGAACGCGGCGGTGTCGAAGGCCGCGCCGGCGCGCACGAACGCGGCGTTCAGCGGGATCGCGAGCACCAGCGCCTCGCGGCCCATCGGGTCGGCGAGGTAGGCGAAGACCTGGTCGCGCTCCGTCTCGCCGAGCTCGACGTCGAGCGAGAAGCGGCCGTCCTGCACCGGCACGCGGGTGGGGCCGTAGAGCACGTAGTGGCCGTCCTCCACCGACAGCTCCAGCGGGCTGACGCCGGAGCTGACGCCGAAGACGCGATAGCGCCGCTCGCCCAGCCTGCGCACCGCCAGCCCCAGCCGCTCCGAGCTGGTGTCGGCGGACGGCGCGGTGGCCGTGGGCGGTGGGGGCGGCGGAGGCGGTGGCGGCGGGGCGGGGCGGGGCGTCTCCTCCACCCGCGCGTCGGGGCTCGGCGCGCGCTCGCAGGCTGCGGCGCCCAGCGCGAGCGTCGCCAGCAGCAGGCGCGCGGCGAGCCGGCTTCCAGGTCGTGGCATCGTTATCGGGAGATCGGGGGAACGCGATGAGGGACCTGCCGCCGCGGCGGAGGCCCCCCGTATCCTACCGCCTGGCTGCGGCCCCGCTCAAGGGCCGACGCTCACGGCCGCGGCGCCTGCCGCTCGTCGGCGTCGGGCAGCGGGGAGGGCTCCGGCGCGTTGCGCGCGGAGAGCCGGCCCAGCAGCACGCGCGCGGCACGCACGTCGTGGCCGACGTCGATGAGCAGCAGCGTCAGGTCGCCCGCGCCCCAGAGCACTGCCGCCAGCACCACGCCGCGGATCAGCTCGGCGAGCAGGTTGAAGATGGCGCCGGCGCCCTCCAGCACCAGTCCCGCCACGATCTCGGCGGCCAGCGCCACGACCACCACCATCGCGGAGATCTTGAAGAGCCGCGCGACGTACTGCAGCGCGAAGTACGGCTCGGTGTCGTCCGCGCGGATGGCGGCCGGGTTGCGCCGCGCGCGGTCGTCGCCCTCACGCAGGTAGGCGCCGCCCTCGCCCGCGCCCGACCGGACGCCCGCGGTCTCCACCGTGCCCGTCGCCGTCGTGGGGCGGCGGCTCTCCCGCTCTGCTGCGTCCAACCGGTTCTCGGCGTCCATGCCCATGCCTCGTCTGGAAAGGAAACGGCATCCACCCCCACCCTCGCAACATCCACACCCGCCGGCCCTCAGCGCAGCCGCCGCTCCGGCACGAACAGCTCCGCGTCCGTGATCCCCACCCGCCGTGCCGTCGCCACCGCCCAGTCCAGCCGCGCGACCTGCGCCTCCGTGTGGCCGTCGCTGCCCAGCGAGAAGACGACGCCCGCCTGTTTCGCCTTGCGCAGCAGCCGCTCATGCGGCAGCCGGTAGCGGTTGGAGATCTCCAGCGCCACGCCCGTCTCGGCCAGCGCCTCCACCCAGCGGTCCTCGCGCGCCTCGGTCCACCAGGCGAGCACGTCGTCCTCCAGCGCGAAGAGCGCGGGCGGCAGGAGCGTGGAGTGCGCCGCGATCTGGATCGGCATCGTGCGCGCCATCTGGCAGAGCGCGTCGACCAGGTGGTCCATCAGCTCGGCCGGGCGCGCGTCCCACGGCGCGGGCAGCCGCTGCCACCAGGGCGAGCCGAACTGGCCGTCGGGCAGAGGGAAGCCGTGGTTGGAGCCGACGAGGTAGTCGAAGCGGCCCCGCAGCTCCGCGGGCAGCGTGCGCCAGAGCTCGTCGCACCAGCAGAACTCGGCGGAGCGGAAGACGGGCGCCGCCTCCAGCACCGCGAGGTACTCGCGCACCGCGGCCTCGCTCGCCACGAAGCGCTCGACGTTGCGCGTGGAGACGTGGTCCGCAATGCCGACCGTGACGCCGCGCGCCGCCGCCAGCTCCAGCAGCCGCGCGAGCGGGACGTCGCCGTCGGACATGGTGGTGTGGACGTGCAGGTCCTGCGTGCCCAGCAGCGTCACTGGCGCAGGCCTCCCCCCATCACCAGGCGCTCGGACGGCGCCTCCTCACGGTACGCCGCCTCGGCCTTCTGCAGCGCCTTCCAGCCCGACTGCCCCTCCGGCCCCAGGCGGCCGAGCGGCACGCGCCGGGTGGGCCAGGGCGCGCCGGCCTCCACCAGCGAGCCGGCGTAGAGGTCCATGGTGGCGGTGACGATCGCCTGGGCCGCGCGCTCGCGCGCCGCCGCGTCGATGCGCGCCAGCGAGACGACGGCGCGCAGCGGGCCGCGCGCGAACGCGTCGGCCACGAACGTCGCGTACTCGCGGTTCGTCCGTGCGCTCTGGGAGGCGCCGGCGCGCGAGAGCAGCCCGCGCAGCGCGGTCGCGTCGTCCTTGATGCCGCGGCGGATCAGCGCGTGCGCCGTCGCCGTCCACGCCGCGCCGCCGTCCGGCGCGCGCAATTGGCCGTCCAGCCGCTGCAGCAGTTGCGCGGTGCTCAGCTTGGCCAGCGGGTCCGGCGCCTTCGTCGGCTTGCGCTTGGCCAGCCTCGCCAGCAGCGCGCTGTCGGCGAACTCCTCCTTCAGGAACGCCGCCTTGCCGACGATCAGCACCGGCGTGCCGACCTGCACGTTGTGGAAGAGGCGCTTCACGTCCCGGTTCGCCAGGCGGATGCAGCCGTGCGAGACGCGCTTGCCCAGCAGCTCCGGCTTGTCGGTGCCGTGGATCGCCAGCTCCGGCCCGAAGTATACCGCCGCCTCGCCCAGCTCGTTGGGCCGCTTGCGCTTGGGCGACTCCGCCGGCGGCACCGGCAGCTTGCGCTCCAGGAAGTACCAGTCCGGCAGGTACCAGACGGGGTCCAGCTCCTTGAACTCGACGAAGTAGACGCCCGTCGGCGTGGAGAACTCCCACTCGCCGTGCGAGCCCTCCAGCCGCAGCCCGGTGCCGGTGCCGACCTTGGCGGACCAGAGCGTGTCGCGCCCGTCCATGAAGTGCAGCCGGTTGACGGCCACGTCCACCAGCACGTACTTGCCGTGTGGGCTCTCCAGGAACGTCTCCAGGGTGAGGCCCCTGGGGGTGGGCGGCGGCGCCGGCTCCGCCTCGCGCGAGCCGAACGGGCTCAGTGAGGCGCAGCCCGTCAGCAGGGCCACGGCGAGCGCGCCGGCCCAGCCGCGCGCCAGTCGGGAACGGGAGTGCGTCATCGACAGCGAACTACCAGGAGTGAGCAGGATCTGCGGCCGCGAGGGCCGGCACACGAGCGCCGCCTGTATAGGCGGTGCAACCGCCGCGCCAGGCGGGGCCGGGCGCGGCGGCCTCCTGTACTCCGTTCACCTGCCGGGGGATCCTTTGCTCTGGCGCGGGAGCCAGCGCTGCGCCCGCTGACGGCATACGATTCGGCCACCTCCGGCGATAGACGCGCCCGGCTCGGCCGCGTAGCGCTGTCGGTTTCCGTGTCGCTCACTCGTTCTGTTTACGCGCGAGGTGAGCCACGCCGCGCGTCGTCCGGGCAGCACCGAAGCAGAGGAGGGGGATGAAGGCCGAGCCGTCGGATTGGTACCGCGATGCGGGCATTCGCCGCCCTGCTGTACCGCTACCGTGGTCCCGCGGCGCGGTAGCCCGACGTCTACCTCTACCCGCTGAACGAGACCGCCCGCGCCGGCCGAGCGAACCGGCACCTGACCGGAGAGAGCTCATGCGCACCCTACACTGGCTTCGTCTTCCACGGGCGCTCCTGCTGCTGAGCGCCGGCTGCCGCTCGTCGGTGAGCGGGCCAGCGGGCACGCCGCACCTCAGCGGCATGCTCCGGAGCACGCTGGAGTATCCGGTCTCCCCCGGAACCACCCCCCGGTTTCTGCTCGCGATCGCTCTGGCCCTGGTAGCCGGCGCGGGCGCCGACATGGCCGCCGATGCTGACGCTGCGCGCGGGGAACCACTCCAGCCCGACGCCCACCTCGGCGGCCAGGCTGTACGATGTGGCGTTGAACTCGCTCTCGCCCGCGTCCGGTTCCCGGCGGTCGAGCGAACCGCGCAGGCCGAGCAGCGTGTACGGAGCCAGCTCGCCCAATCCCGCAGACCGGCCCCCGGGTCGACGCCGCACGGCGCTCGCCGCGCTGCGCAGCCGTCACGCCGCCCGGGTGCTGCGCGTTCTTCCGGGTGAGTGCGGCGCTGACCTTCCACTCCGGAGCCCTGCCATGAAGCGACCCCTGTTCGCCCTCTGCTGCGCGGCCCTGCTCGCGCTCGCCGGCTGCGACACCGGCTCGCCGGCCGAGCCCGGCACCCCGCTGAAGGCACTGCCGCGCCCGCTCACCGCCAGCGAGCAGCAGCTCATCGCCGCCGGCAACACCTTCGCCTTCGGGCTGCTCAAGCAGGTCAACGCCGCCGCGCCCGACAGCAACCTGTTCATCTCGCCGCTCTCCGCCTCGCTGGCGCTGGGCATGACGATGAACGGCGCCGCCGGCGAGACGTTCGCGGCCATGCGGCAGACGCTCGGCTTCGGCACGCTCGCCGAGGGGGCGATCAACCGCAGCTACCGCGACCTCCTCGCGCTCCTGCTCGGGCTGGACGGGCGGGTGAAGCTGCAGATCGCCAACGCCATCTTCTACCGCCAGGGCTTCCCCGTGGAGCCGCCGTTCCTCGACACCACCCGCACCTATTTCGGCGCCGAGGTCCGCGCGCTGGACTTCAACTCGCCCGGGGCGCTGAAGACGATCAACGGCTGGGCGGAGCGGCAGACCAACGGTCGTATCCCCAAGGTGCTGGACGCGCTGCCGGCGGAGCTGGTGATGCTGCTGATGAACGCGCTCTACTTCAAAGGCCAGTGGACGCAGCAGTTCGACGCGAAGGAGACGCGCGAGCAGCCGTTCCACCGGGCCGGTGGCGGCACGGTGCCGGTGAAGATGATGAGCCGTGCGGGTACGCGGCTGCGCCACCTGCGCGGCGAGGGCTTCCAGGCGGCGGAGCTGCCGTACGGCCGCGGCGCCTGGGCGATGACGATCCTGCTGCCGGACGAGGGGCGCGACGTCAATGCGCTGCTGGCGCAGATGGACGCCGCGCGCTGGAGCGCGATCACCGCGGCGATGCGGGAGGCGGAGATGACCGTGGAGCTGCCGCGCTTCCGGCTGGTGTACGAGGACACCTTCAACCGCGCGCTGACCAACCTGGGCATGGGCGTGGCGTTCGACCCGAATGCGGCCGACTTCCGCCGCATCACGCGCGGCGGCGGGCTGTGGATCGACTTCGTGAAGCAGAACACCTTCGTGGAAGTCAACGAGGAGGGCACCGAGGCCGCGGCGGTGACCACGGTGGGGATGATCGACTCCGCCCCGCCGACGTTGCGCGTGGATCGGCCGTTCGTCTTCGCGCTGCGCGAGCGGCTCTCGGGCACGATCCTCTTCGTGGGCAAGATCATGCAGCCGCCGTCGAAGTGAGGCGCCCACGGGTGCGGACCGACATCAGACGTCGGCCTGCGAGAGCTGCACGGCGAGCCAGGCGAGCACGCCCACTCCGACACCGGTGCCGAGTGCGCCGCCGCTGACGCTCGCGCGCACCCGGCGCCGCCTCAGCATCACCACCGAGGCCCCCTTCCGAGCGAGCTTCTCCACCGTCTCCGCGGGCGAGGCGCTGCGCCTGCTTCTGCCGGCCGATCAGCAGGCGCTCGCGATCACCGGCGCTCAGATGGTCCTCGCTCAGGACAGGCGAGGTGCTTCCGTTCACCTGCAAGCAGTCGAGCACGGCGAATGCGAAGCATTCCTCAGCCCCCCAGCCAGCGCTGAGCCGGCATCGCGCACGGACCCGCTGAGTGCGTTCGGCCCATTCATCCTCCGCGAAGATCGATGCTGCTGCGAGCCGGCGGACTGCTCCTCTGTACCATCCTTGTCGCCGCCAGTCTGCGCCTTCTTGCCGGCAGCTGGCGGCAGGCGCCACCCGCGTGGAGACTCCTGGCCTTCTCCGGCTTGCCCCTCGCGGGCGCCGGCATGGTCTTCATTCTGCGCTTCTGGGAGCCGACCTCTGGCCCTTTCCTGGCGAACGAGCGCTATCCCTTCGGAGCCCATCTGAATGCCTGGGCTGTCTCCTTCGGCTTCACCTGGATCGCTTTCGGGCTCCTCTTCTGCGCGTGTGCGCTGCTGATTCCGCCGCGCCCCCGGACGCTCTTGCTCCTGGGGCTTCTCTGGCTGATGTGCTGGCTGCCGCATGGGCTGATCGGGGCCGCCTTCGCCATGGCGGGAGCGAACGCTCCAAGTGTTGCCCGCTACAGCGCCTGGGCGCGGAATCCCTGGGGGGCGGCCGTGCTCCTCCTGGACGCGCTCCTTCTTGGACTCCATGTGCTTGCCAGCCTCGGCGGGTTCTGGCTGGCGGCCAGTGCATCAAGGCGCGCGGCGAGAGGTCGCAAAGTGATAAGTGAATATAGCGGGCGGGGTTCCCTGTGAGCCGAAGGATGGTTTCTGCCAAGCGTTCTGTAGACGGCTACCGTCCCATCGCTCTATCATCTATTCTCTCACAGCCACTTATCGCCCGGAGGAGCGCACCGCGGCCGCCGGCCTAACCGCGGTTGCCGCGGACGTGGGGCCGGCCGTAGTATCAGCGTGTGCGGAAGGTCTGGACACCGCCGGCCTCCCGCCGCTGAACCGGGAGGCGTCAGGCCCCGGCCGGGTCGAGCGCCCGCCGGACCCGGAGAGCGCCCCCCGGATACCCGAACACGCGAGGAGGAGGTCATGGAGCTCGGCGCATTCTCGATTAGCTTGGCGGTGAAAGACCTGCAGGTGTCGCGCGAGTTCTACGAGCGGCTGGGCTTCACGAGCTTCGCCGGCGCCCCATCGCAGCACTGGTTGATCCTCAAGAACGGGGATCACGTCATCGGCCTGTTCCAAGGGATGTTCGAGAAGAACATCCTGACCTTCAACCCGGGGTGGGACCAAGACGCCCAGCCGCTCGCCGCCTTCACCGACGTGCGCGAGCTGCAGCGCCGGCTCAAGGCGAACGGCGTGGCGTTCCTCAGCGAGGCGGACGAGACGACCAGCGGTCCGGCCAGCTTCGTCGTGGTCGATCCGGACGGAAACCCTATCCTCGTCGACCAGCATGTCTGAGCCGTTTCCCTGCCACCCACCGGCCCGCATGGCAGGCCGTCGGTAGTCGCCGAAACGCGGCGGAAACGCCGACAAGCCCGCTACTGAGGCCTAACCAGGCGTTACAGATGACCTGGCGGACCGGCCCTCCTCGCGGCGGCCTGGGCTCGCGCCGGCCGCGCCATGATCCAAGACTCGCTCGCCAAGACTTCCCCGCGAATTCGCTGCGCTCACATGCCTGTGCTGCCGTTCTGCGGTACACGCTTGGCTTCGCGGATGCAGTCGCCACCGCGATCCGCTATGCGGGTGATCCGCTGCCTCACGTGGGAGGGATACGAAGTTCGGGTGAGGAGTGAGCGATTGGGGGCCGCGAAGAAATCCGATGTGTCCGAGCGAAGCGAGTTTATCGGATGGCGGAGAGGCCCCCAATCGGGAACGGAACACCCGAACTTCGTATGAGCGTGGTCGAGCCGCAGGACTCCGCGCGCGTGCACCACCGTGCGGTGCCCACGGACACGCGCTGGTCCGGGACGAATGGGAGCCGCTGGCTCGCACCCTCCACACCGAGCCATGGGCCTTTCGGGCGGTCGTCCAGCGGTATCGGAACCGCTCCGAAGGTGTGCCGTCGTACGCACTCCGGGACTCCGTGAGGATCCGGCAGGTCTGGGGCTTCCTCCGCAGCGCATCAGGGTGCTAACGATGCGGCCCTGGCGAGAGCCGTGCTGCTGAGGCCGGACCCGAGCATCTACACCCGAACGGTCGCCGCCGCGATTCTGCTCGACTTCCCGGAGAGCGACTCCCCCGGCTGCAGCGGAGCTGCCGTTGGCGGTGCTCTCCGCGCAGCGCGTGGAAAACCCTCCTGCCACTGAGCCTATCCAACCACAGAAGGATGTGCACACTCCCCCGCGCGCAATGTGCAGCAGGCTCGGGAGGAGCCAGCGGGTGAGGGCGCCGTTGCCGGCAGCCGGCAGCCGGCAGCGGGGGAGGGGGGGGCGGAGTGGAAGGGCCAGGGTGGGCGCTCTACCCGATCAGCACCGTCGGCAGGCCGAGCACGAGCGAGCCGCCGTGCGCAGTCGGGTCGCCCAGGCGCGCGGCCGGCATCCCGCCGATGAGCACGGTGACCGAGCCCATCGCGATTGCGTCCGGCGGGCCCACGCAGGTGCACAGGTCGCCGACGCGCGCGGCCGGCATGCTGCCGATGAGCACCGTCGGGCAGCCGGGCGGCAGCACGGGCCCGCCGACGTGCGGGATCGGTGGCACGCCGGGCGTCACCATCGGGCAGGCGTGCATGTCTCCGGCGCGGGCGGCGGGCTGTCCCATGAGCGGGGCTCAGGCGGTGGGGGCGGCGGGATGCGGCAGCGCGCTCCAGAGGCGGATGCGCTCGGCGAGCTCCAGCCCGTAGCGCAGGAAGAGGGCGAACCGCTCCGGCGCCTGCTCCGGCTGGTGGCTGACGGCGGAGAGCACCAGGCTGCCGAAGATGGCGCGGGCGGCGGCGAACGGCGGCGGCGGCACCTCGGGCGCGCTGGCGGGCGCCACGCTGCCGCCGCTCAGGAAGGCGGCGAGCGCGGCGCAGCCGGCGGGCGTCGCGAAGGTCGCGGCCTCGGCGGCGCGCATCGCGGCGCGGCGGTTCTCCTCGCTGGGCTGCGCGATCCAGCGCTCGGTGGCGTCGAGCGCGGCCTGCGCCGCCGGCGGCGCGGCCGGGTCGGGCGCCAGCCGCGCACACATCCAGGCCCACCACACCGCCTCGCGCCGCGGCAGCAGATGCGCCAGGAACTTGAGCGCATCCGGGTGCCGGGTCGTCTGCGCCAGCGCGTCCAGGAACTCGCGCGGGCCTTGCGCGGGCTGCAGCAGCGCCAGCGCCTCGGGGTCCAGCTCCGCGGCGGTGCTGAGCTGCACGGCCAGGGCGGCGAGCGGATGGGTCGGCGCAGCGAGGCTCATCGGCGGTCGGCGGGGGCCGGAGACGGGGGCGCATACGACCACGGAGCGCGGGCGCGCTCGCGGCACGGGCGTATAGTTTCGCGTGCGGCGCGTCGCTGTCAAGCAGCGTCGCACGCCTCGGATAATCCTTGTCCTCGCCGCTCCGGCGCGAGTATACTGGCACGGCGCCGGCCCACGCCCCGCTGGTCGCCCCACCTCCGCCGCCTTCCTTGAGGCCCCACCATGCCCGACCGCTACGCCGATGTCCGGCTGGACGCCGACGCGCGCGCCGCCGAGCCCGACGCGCGTCCGCTCGCCGAGCGGCCGTTCACCCTGGCCCTGCTCGGCGACTTCTCCGGCCGCGGCGACGCGGCCCCGCGCCCCGACCTCGCGGGCCTGCGCCCGCTGGGCGTCGACCGCGACGACTTCGACGCCGTGCTCGCCCGCCTCGCGCCGCAGCTCCGGCTGCGGCCGGACGGCGCCGCGCAGCCGCCGGACGTCAGCTTCCGCGACCTCGACGACTTCCACCCCGACCAGCTCTTCGCGCGCCTGCCGCTCTTCCAGGAGCTACGCCTGCTGCGCCGCCGCCTCGCCGACCCGGCGAGCTTCCGCCAGGCCGCGGCCGAACTGACGCCGCCGGCCGAGCCCACCGCGCCGGCGCCCGCTGCGACGACCACTACGCTCTCCGGCGGCGAGCTGCTGGAGCTGATGCTGGGCGAGGCGCCGCCCGCCGTGCCGCCCGCGCCCGCCGCCGCGGAGGCGGCCGACCTGCGCGCGTACGTGCGGCGGCTCGTCGCGCCACACCGGGTGGCGGGGCCGGAGCCCGGCCAGGCGGAGCTGCTCGCGCGCCTGGACGCCGCGCTCGGCGAGCAGATGCGCGCCCTGCTGCACCACCCGGCGTTCCAGGCGCTGGAGGCGCTCTGGCGCGCGACGTTCCTGCTGGTGCGCCGGGTGGAGACCGGCCCGTCGCTGCGCATCTACCTGCTCGACGTGACGCGCGCCGAGCTGCAGGCCGACCTGGCGCCCGGGCGCGAGCTGCACGAGAGCGCGCTCTACCGCCTGCTCGTGGAGGCCGCGCGCGAGACACCGGGCGGCACGCCGTGGAGCCTGCTGGCCGGCGACTACCGCTTCGGCCCCGCCGAGGACGACCTGCGGCTGCTCGGCCGCCTGGCGGAGCTGGCCGAGCGCGCGGGCGCGCCGTTCCTGGCCGCCGCCGCGCCGGAGCTGATCGGCTGCCCGTCGTTCGCCGCGCTGCCGGAGCCCGCGGGCTGGGCCGAGCCGGACGCCGCCTGGCAGGCGCTGCGCCGCGAGCCGGCGGCGCGCTGGCTGGGCCTGGCGGCGCCACGCCTGCTGCTGCGCCTGCCCTACGGCGAAGACGCAGAGCCGTGCGAGAGCTTCCGCTTCGAGGAGCTGCCGGGCCCGCCGCGCCACGACGACTACCTCTGGGGCAGCCCCGCCTTCGCCTGCGCGCTGCTGCTGGCGCAGTCGTTCGCCGCCGCCGGCTGGGCAATGCGGCCGGGGATGCTGCGCGAGATCGAGCGGCTGCCGCTGCACCTGGCGCGCGACGCCGACGGCGACACCCGCGCCCAGCCCTGCGCCGAGACGCTGCTCACCGAGCGCGCGGCGCAGCGTATCCTCGACGCCGGCGTGATGCCGCTGGCCTCGCGGAAGGAGCAGGACGCCGTGCACCTGGTGCGCTTCCAGTCCGTCGCCTCGCCGCCCGCCGCGCTGGCGGGGCCGTGGACGCGCCCGCGCTCCGTGGAGGCGTGATGCTCCCCTTCCGTTTGGGTGCGAGCACCGAGTTCGCCGCCGTCCGCGCGGCGCTCGCCGCCGCCGGCTACACCGAGCCGGCCGTCTGTGAGCGCATCGGCATCGAGACGATCTACCGTTTCCGCACGGTCGCGCAGGGCCGCGAGCCGGCGCCGCGGCTCGACGACGCGCTGGACGTGCTCGTGCGCCTCTTCCTCGACGGCCTGCCCGTCCGTGCCGACGCGGTGCACCGCCTGCTGCCCGCCGGCGGGGCGGACGCGCTGCGCGCGCTCGGCCTGCTCGGCGTCTTTCCGGCCGAGCCGGACCACTACGCGGCCAGCGTCCTGCTCTACCCGACGGCCGGCCTCTACCTCGTCTCGGACCTGGACCGCGTGGCGCCGGGGCTGCGCCCGCCGGACGAGCTGGAGCCGCCGGACCACGTCTTCTCGGCGATCACCTCGCTGACCGGCGCCTTCCTCGCGCAGTTGCCGGGCGAGCCGTGCGGGCGCTTCCTGGAACTGTGTGCGGGCACGGGCATCGCAGCACTGGTCACCGCGCGCTCCGCGGCACACGTCTGGGCGCTGGACATCACCGAGCGCGCCACCCGCTTCGCCGAGTTCAACGCGCGGCTCAATGGCGTCGCGAACCTCACCGCGCTGCAAGGCGACCTCTTCGAGCCCGTGCTCGGCCTGCAGTTCGAGCGCATCGTCGCGCACCCGCCCTACGTGCCGGCCACGGAGACGCGGCTCATCTACCGCGACGCCGGCGAGGACGGCGAGGACGTGCTGCGCCGCATGCTCGCCGCGCTGCCCGACCATCTCAGCCCCGGCGGCCGCTTCTACTGCACCTGTACCGCCACCGACCGCCGCGCCGCGCCGCTGGAGCAGCGTATTCGCCAGATGCTGGGCGAGCGCGAGGCCGAGTTCGACGTGCTGCTCGTCACGCAGTTGGAGATGCACCCGACGGAGTACTACTGCCGCCATGCCGCCAGCGGGCGCGTCAGCTTCGCCCTGGCCGAGGAACGGCACCAGCTCTTCCGGCGGCTGGAGGCGGAGCGGATGGTGCACGGCAGCTTCGTGCTGCAGCGCCACACCGCGCCGCGTGCCGCGTTCACGCTGCGGCGCCGGCGGAGCGAGCGGGCGGACTCCGCGGCGAGCGAGGCGCTGCTGCGCTGGCGCACCACGATCGCGGAGCAGGACGTGCTGCCGTGGCTGGTGGAGGCGCGGCCACGGCTCTCACCGCACGCGCGGCTCCAGGTGCTGCACCGCGTGGAGGGCGCGGATTGGGCGCTGGAGAGCTGTACGATCCGCGTCGAGCACCCGTTCGTGCGCGAGCTGGAGCTCTCGCTCAACGCCTCGCGGCTGCTGACGCTCTGCGATGGCAGCCTCACCAGCCGCGAGATCCTGCAGCGCCTGCAGGCGGCCGGCGCCATGCCCGAGGCGGTGCCGGAACGAGCGTTCGCCGAGTTCATCCGCGAGCTGCTGACGGAGGGGATCCTGACGCTGGCGGAGGCGCCGGCGGAGGCGGGCGTACCGAGCGCGCTGGCCGCCGATGCGGCGCCCGCCTGGCATTGAACAGACGCAGGGGTCGGGGGCGGCGGGGCTGCCAGCTACCGGCTGCCGGCTGCCGGCTGCCGGCAACACCGAGGGTTCGCTGGCAGCCGGCAGCCGGTAGCTGGCAGCTTCGTCCTGCTTTCTCGAACATCGACCGCACGGACATGGACCGATACACGCCGGAACAGCGGCGGCAGTACGCCGACCACCTCTGCGAGCTGGTGCGCGAGTGGATCGAGCGGCGAGAGAGCGACTTCGACTTCTCGCTGCAGCGCGGGGTGGAGTGGTGCCCCGACGCGCTCAGCGGCGAGCGCGTCCCGCGCGCCAACCCCACCTTCACGTTGACGCTCACGATCAACGGCGGCGCGCAGGAGACCGAGGGCCCGCCCATCGTGCCCGCCCCCACCGTCTTCCGCGGGCCGGACGCATAGCGCGGCTGCAGCAGCCCGGCGCGACGGTGCAGGGGGCGCGGCTCACCACGAAGCACTGGCCGCGCTCGGGCCGGCTGCAGCGACGTGTCGGCGCCGCGAGCGAAGACCGGGCTCCTTCCTTGTACGTCACGTCACGCCACGCTCGCCCCGTTCCGCCGCCCATTCACGTCAGCGGACGCCGCTCAGAAGCAATCGTCACAGACGCGCACCAGCCCCCGTTCGCGTGCGTGGCCCGGCCGCATGACCGGGTACGGCAGGGCCTTCCTCTTCGAGGAGCACTTGTCGCAGAAGACCTCGCCGCACTGCCGGCAGTGATGCCGCCACGTCAGCAGGCCGAACGCGGTGTTGCACTTCTTACAGGTGCTGCGCGAGCTGTCGGGTAGCCACTGCGGCCACGGCGGCTCCACTCTCACCGCGCACTTGGCGGCGGTGTAGCCGTTGTAGAAGATGACCTTGCGCTGGAAGCGCTCCCAGTTGCGGTAGACGTACCTCAGCTCGCGGCTGGTGACGTTGTGGCTGTAGTTGCCCGCCTTGCCCAGGATGGTGCCGATGTCGCCCATGCCGTCCAGATGGAAGTGGATCTTGCCCTGCGCGGTGCTCAGCCCGTGCTCGAGGGCGGTCTTCGACCAGCGGGTCCCGAGCTGCAGGTTATGGTTGTAGCCGCCCCCCTTGTGGGTGGTGACGCTGTCATACTTGGCCTGGCCGCCGACGGCGGCACCGGAGATCTTGGCACCCGCGGGAAAGGCCCGCTTCGCGGCGTCGACGGCTCGGCCCTGGTTGAAGGTGGCGAAGAAGGCTTGGAAGTTGGGGGTGGCGCCCCGGGCGCGCGCATGGCCCTGCGCCTCGAACCAGGTGTCCTCAGCCGTTCGCCCGCCGCGCTGGATGATGTCGAGGATGCGCGGGCCGAGCCCGTGCAGATCCGCCTGCGCAGCGTCGGAGTGGTTGATCTCGCTGTTGAAGTCGTCGGTGTTGATGCCGAAGTGAACGTCGTAGAGGTCGTCGAGGCGCTGGGCGTTGTTCACCACCCCGATCTCCGGGATGGGGACGCCGGGCCGCTTCACGGCGAGCTGGACGCCGTGGAAGTTGTCGACTGCGTGGGGCATGGGGTACCTCCTCCGGGTGCTGGGCGCCTGTCGTAGGTCCGCGCGTCGGTTCGAGGAGTCGCTTGAATCTCAGTTGATCATCGTGATCCCGCCCTTCACCGTCAGCATGGCGTCGCCGCCGACGGTCGTCATCAGCCCCTTCACCTCCGTCTGGATCTGGCCCTCCACCTTCACCATCATCCCCTTGATGGTGACGCCCGTCTGGTCGACCTTGATCGAGTTCTGCCCCACCTTCAGCTCGATCGCCTGCATCGCCTCCTGCGCGATGCTGCCCAGCTTGGCCTGGGTGCTGGCGTTGCCCATGTCCAGCTCCATACTGGCATTGCCCATCTGCAGCTTGGTGGTGAGGTTGCCCGTCTTCAGCGTCAGCCCGTCGTTGCCCTGGTCCAGCGTGACGGTGCGGTTGCCGGTCTTGAGCTGGATCGTCTCGTTGCCCTGATCGAGGGTGACGGAGCGGTTGCCCTGCGTGAGGGTGATCGCCTGGTTGCCGGTCTCCAGCGTGAGCGTCTGGTCCTTGTAGATGCTCACCGTCTGGCTGCCGTCCTCGGCGTCGCCGGCGCCGGCGCCCACCTTCAGCGTCTGGTTGTTGAAGACCTCCACGCTCTGGTCGCCCTTGTCCTTCTTCTCGAAGCCGACCTTGCGCGTCTCGTTGTTCTCGACGACGGCGTTGAGGTCCTTCTCGGCATGGACGTAGATCTCCTCGGCGTCCTTCTTGTCTTCGAAGCGCAGCTCGTTGAAGTGCTCGGCCGCGCCCTGCAGCGAGCTGCGCGTCTTGATGCCGGACTGCGTGCGGTTGTCCGGCAGCGTGTAGGGCGGCATCGACTCGGCGTTGTAGACCATGCCCAGGATGAGCGGCCGGTCCGGGTCGCCCTCCACGAAGTCGACGATGACCTCCGTGCCGATGCGCGGGATGGCGATCATCCCCCAGTTCTTGCCCGCCCACGGCGTGGCGACGCGCACCCAGCAGGAGCTCTGGGCGTCGCGCTGGCCCTGCCGGTCCCAGTTGAACTGCACCATCACGCGGCCGTACTTGTCGGTGTAGATCTCGGCGCCGCTGGGCCCGACGACGGTGGCGGTCTGCACGCCGGCGACGCGCGCGGGCGGCGTCAGGCGCGGCGGCAGGTAGGGCCGGTCGTTGGGGACGGCCTCGAAGTCGGCATGGTAGTGGTAGGGCGAGCGCTCGCCGGCGTCGTAGGTCTCGATCGTCGCCTCGTGACGCACGCTCGTCAGCAGGTACTCGGCGTCGAAGGCGTAGTGCCGCGCCAGGGTGAAGCGGTGCCCGGCGGTGAGCAGCGGGCAGTTGCTCTGCCCGCGCAGCAGCACCTGGCGGCTGGCCAGCTCCTGCGCGCGCAGGCCGGCGACGCGCGTGTTCTCCTGGAAGATCTTCTGCAGCTCGGCCGCCTGCTCGCCGCCGCTGCGGCTGATGCCGTCGAAGTGAGCGAAGCCGCCAGGATAGTCGTACGCCTCCAGCTCCGTCACGCCGAAGGAGGTCGTCGCCGTCGCCTCCAGGTTGCGGCCGGGCAGCTCGAAGTGGTGGTCCCAGAGGGTGACCTTGCCGGTCGCCACGCCGGCGTCGCGCACCAGGTTGTAGGCGAGCGCGTCCGGCGAGGTCTGCGGGTGCGACTCGCCGGGGATGGCGATCACGCTCTCCAGCTCGGGGCAGACGGGGTTCTGCTGCGAACGGTTGGAGAGCACCATCTGGTGCGCCGACTCGGCGTGCGTGTGGTAGTAGTGGATGCCCTCGTGCTCCAGCAGCCGCCCGACGAAGCGCAGGTCCGGCTCGCGGTACTGCACGCAATAGTTGCGCGGCTCGAAGCTGCCGCTGACCCGCATCTGGAACGCCACGCCCGCCTCGGTGAGCACCGCCGACACCACGTCCGGCACCGACTGCTCCTGGAAGATGCGGCTGCCGTGGCGCAGCGACGCCCACCACAGCTTGGGCACCACGACGGCGCGGTAGCGCGTCAGCCGCGCGCCGCGTGCGAGCTGCGTGAACGAGAGCACCACCCCATGGATGCGTCGCGTCGTCTCGCCGAAGGCGATGCGGATGGCGACCGGCTGCCCCAGCAGTTGCGCCGGGTCGAGGGCGTCGTTCTCCGAGAGCAGGCCCAGCTCGAAGCGGAACGGCCCCGAGACCGCCTCCTCCCCCACCAGCGTCTCCAGGAGGAGCACGTCCTTGCCCAGCGGCGTGCTGACGGCCAGCGGGCGGTTGTCCTGCGTGAAGGCGGCGGGCATGGCGCTACAGGTTCGAGTGAGTCCCGACCCGGAGGAGAGAGGGTGGGTTCGGAGGAAGCCGCTTCGTCTGAGCGAGCGCAGCGAGCGAGTTTAGCGGCTTCCGGAGCACCCACCCTCTCTCCTCCAGGATTGCCCAACGCGACGTCAGGCCGGGATGCTGGTTTCGATCGGCCGCGGTGCCGGCGCGGCCGGCGCGGCGGCGGGCTGCGCCTCGGCGGCGGGTGTCTCCGCCGCACCGGCGGCGAGCGTCGTGTAGCCGAACTCGCCGTCCGCGCCCACGTCGACGCGGATCTCGGCCGGGCGCTGGCCCTCCACCAGCGAGAGCAGCAGCATCTGCGCGATGGTCGGCAGCATCGTGTTCGTCAGGATGTTGTCCACGTTGCGCGCGCCGCTCTCCACCTCGGTGCAGCGCTGCGCGACTTCCTCGACCACCGCGTCGCCGACGCTGAGCGCGATCTTGTGCGTCTCGCGCAGCCGCCGCTGGATCTTGCCCAGCTTCAGGCGGATGATCTTCTTCAGCGCCTCGTCGCGCACCGGGAAGAAGGGGATGATGACGGTGCGGCCCAGGAACGCGGGCTTGAACGTCTTGTCCAGCTCGGGCTTGAGCGCCTTCACCAGCCCCAGGTGGTCCGGCATCGTCTCCGGGTCGGCGGTCAGCCGCATGATGGTGTCGGTGCCGGCGTTGGTGGTCAGGATGATGACGCAGTTCTTGAAATCGATCTCGCGCCCCTCGCCGTCCTCCATGCGGCCCTTGTCGAAGACCTGGAAGAAGAGCTCCAGCACGTCGGGGTGCGCCTTCTCGATCTCGTCGAGCAGCACCACCGAGTAGGGGCGCCGGCGCACCGCCTCGGTGAGCACGCCGCCCTCGCCATAGCCGACGTAGCCTGGCGGCGAGCCCTTGAGCGTGCTCACCGTGTGCGCCTCCTGGAACTCGCTCATGTTGATGGTGATGACGTTCTGCTCGCCGCCGTAGAGCAGGTCGCTGAGCGCGAGCGCCGTCTCCGTCTTGCCCACGCCGCTGGGCCCCACCAGCAGGAAGACGCCGACCGGCTTCTGCGGGTCCTCGATGCCGGCCTTCGAGGTGCGGATGCGGTGGCTGATGATCTCCAGCGCGTGGGTCTGGCCGATGATGCGCCGCTCCAGGTGGCGCTCCAGCTCCAGCGCGGTGGCGAGGTCGTCGCGCAGCATCTTGCCGACCGGCACGCCCGTCCAGCCGGAGATCACCTGGCCGACCAATCCCGCGTCCACGCAGACGGGGATGAGCGGGGAGTCGCCCTGCACCGCGTCTAGCTCGGCGTTCAGCCGCGCCAGCTCGGCGCGCAGCGCCTCGCGGCCGGGCGCCCGGGGCTCGGCCGGGCCGGCGGGCGCCTCCGCGGCGGGCGCCTCCGCGGCGGGTGCAGCCGCGTCGGGCTGGGGTGCGGCGGCCGGCGCCGGCGCCGCCTCGCCCGCCGCGCTATCGCCGGCGGCGGCGCGCTCGAGCTGCTCGCGCACCTCGCGCACGCGGGCCACCAGCGCGCGCTCCTGCTCCCAGCGTGCGTTCAGCGCGGCGAGGCGCGCCTCGGTCTGGGCGCGCTGCAGCGCGATCTCGGTCAGCCGCTCGGCGTGGTCCGCGCCGACGGCGCTCTCGCGCTCCAGCACGCGCTGCTGCACCGCCAGGTCGTCGAGGGTGCGCTGCGCGTCCTCCACCGGCGCGGGGATCGCGTTCTGCCCCAGCGACAGCCGCGCGCAGGCGGTGTCCAGCACGCTGACCGCCTTGTCCGGGAGCTGGCGGTCGGGCAGGTAGCGGTGCGAGAGGCGCACGGCGGCGTGCACGCCGCTGTCCAGGATGCGCACGTTGTGGTGCTTCTCCAGCGCCGGCACCACGGCGCGCATCATCACCTCGCACTTCTCCTCGGCCGGCTCCTCCACCTTGATGAGCTGGAAGCGGCGTGCGAGCGCGGGGTCCTTCTCGAAGTACTTCTTGTACTCGCTCCAGGTGGTGGCGGCGAGCGTGCGCAGCTCGCCGCGCGCCAGCGCCGGCTTCAGCAGGTTGGCGGCGTCGTTCTGGCCGGCCGCGCCGCCGGCGCCGATCATGGTGTGCGCCTCGTCGATGAAGAGGATGATCGGCGTGGGCGCGCTCTTGACCTCCTCGATCAGCCCCTTCAGCCGGTTCTCGAACTCGCCCTTCACCCCCGCGCCCGCCTGCAGCAGCGCCAGATCCAGCGTGCGCAGCGTCACGTGCTTCAGCACCGGCGGCACCTCGCCCTGCACGATGCGCATGGCGAAGCCCTCGACGACCGCCGTCTTGCCGACGCCCGCCTCGCCCACCAGAATCGGGTTGTTCTGCCGGCGGCGGGTGAGGATGTCGACGACCTGCCGCACCTCGAAGTCGCGCCCGAGCACGGGGTCGAGCTTGCCGCTGCGCGCGCGCGCGGTCAGGTCGACGGTGTACTGGTCGAGGTTGGGCGTCTTGCCGCCGACGCGCGGCAGCTCGCCGGCCTCGCCGGGCTCGCCCGCCAGCGCGGCGGCGCCCACGTCCTCGGCGGAGCCGGCGGTGATCGTCTCGAACTGCTTGTGCAGGTCTTCCGGCGAGAGGCGCTCGAACTCGCGGCTGATGCCGCGCACCAGCCGGTTCAGCTCGTCGTTCTTCAGCAGCGCCAGCACGGTGTGCCCGCTGCGGATGCGCGTGGCGCCGAAGTCGAGCGAGCCCGTCTGCCAGGCCTCGCTCAGCATCTTCACCAGCGTGGGGCCGAGCGCGGGGGTGCGCGCGTTGCCGCGCTTCAGCCGGTCCAGGCTGGCGGTCAGATCAGCCGCGAGCTTGGAGCGGTTGACGCCATAGTGCTTGAGGATGAAGCCGAGGTCGGCGTCGGGCACGTCGAGCAGCTTCATCAGGTAGTGCTCGACCTCCACGTCGTAGTGCGTGCGGGAGAGGCAGAGCCCGGCCGCGGCCTCCACGGCGTTGCGGGTCTCGTGGTTCAGCTTCCCGATCAGCGCGCGCAGGTTGATGCTCATGCGTCTCTCTCCGCAGAATAGGGGAGGGGGTGGAATACAGAACTGCTAGGGGCATCTGCCGGGGGCATGAAGCCCTATACCCACATCTGGGTGAAGTGGAAGTCGGCCTCGCGCCGGGCCCATAAAGGGCCCGGCAGCACACGGCGCGTCCTGCCGGACGCAGCACCGCCCGGCAGGGCGGGCAGTGCCCTGCCGGGCGTTTCATACGCCCGGCAGTAGGGGCTTCATGCCTCCGACAGCTACAGCGCGAGCACGGTATCGTCCGCGTCGCGCGGGAACGTGGCCGTGCGCAGCCAGGTCGCCCAGCCGAGCGGCTGCGGCGCGGCGGGCGGCGCGCCGAGCACGCAGCCGGGCACCTCGTCGCGCGCCAGCACCAGTTGCAGCTCGAACTCGAGCTGGTCGTGGCTGTAGAAGCGCACCAGCTCGCGCAGCACGGGGTAGGCGTCGCCGGTAGGCAGGAAGCGGTCGTACGCCTCTCGCGAGAGCGGGCCCAGGCGCAGGCGCACGCGCGTCTGCGGGTCCCACACCTCGTCGCCGACGACGGCGCCGCGGCCGAGCTGCGTGGAGGCGCCGTTCTCTTCGCCGACCGCGCACCGGTCGCCCAGCGGCAGGCCGTACCAGCCGCCGACGAACTGCTCCACCTGCACCGGCACCCGGAAGTAGCCCTCCAGCAACTGCTGCAGCGCCACCGCGCCGCGCGGCTGTAGCGCGAGCAGCCCGGCAAAGTAGACGAGCGCGTCCTCCTCGAAGCCGAGCCCCTCGCGCAGCGCCGGCAGCCCCATCCCCACCAGGTCCAGCACGTGCTCGCGCAGCGGGTCCTCGTCCTGCTCCTGCGCGGCGGTGAAGCGGGTGCGCTTCCAGGCGCGGTAGAAGAGCGAGACCAGCCGGTGGTGGAAGAGGTCGAGGAAGTCGCGCAGCGCGGTGTCGCGCGCGCGCTCGCGCTCCAGCGCCAGCAGCGAGTAGACATGCGGCAGCACGCCGAGCGGGCCGGTCAGCCCCAGGAAGCTGACCGTCATGCGCGCCGGCGCGTCGTCCTCCAGCTCCAGCGCGTGGATCTCGCTGGCGGGGAAGGCGAGGCCGGGCCGCGCCGCGAAGCGCGCGACCTCGCGGGCCGGGTCCACGAAGCCCCCGACCCCCGAGCGTTCGGGCTGCAGCCGCTCCAGCAGCCGCACCGCCTGGAAGAACTCGAACGAGGTCGGCTCCGTGAGCAGCGCCGCCGCCAGCGGGCTGGGAGCTAGAGGAGCGTCTTGCATCCCGACCTCGGCGGCCACTCGGCGAGCAGGTCCTTGCGCTGGCGCGTACGCGCGGCCACGCGGCTGAAGCTGTTGAGCGAGACGGCCATCGCCAGGAAGTGGTGCAGCACGCTGGCGAAGAGGTAGGCGCCGCCGCCGGCGAACTGCTCCTCGTCGAACTCGATCTCGATGCGCTGCCCGCGCGCGAAGGTGAGCCCGAAGCCGCTCTCGATGCGCGCGTACGCCGGCTCCGGCCGCACGCCCAGGATGCCCTGGATCTGCTTCTCGGCCGCCTGCGTATCGGCGAAGTTGTGCAGCCGCAGCAGCTCCTGCAGCGGCTCGGGGCCGTGGCCGACGAGCGCGGTGTAGTTGAGCGAGAGCTGCGAGATCAGCCGCCAGAGCTGCGCGCGGCCGAGCGCGGGGTAGACGGCGTCGGTCGGTTTGACCAGCGCCACGATGCGCCGCACCGGCCCGCCGCCCGGCAGCTCGAAGTCGCCCGCCGGGTTGCCGAACGGCAGGCGGGCGGGCACGTCGCCGTCGAAGCAGAGCAGCCGCGCGGTGACCGCGTCGGCGTCGGGCAGCAGCGTGCGGGCGGAGCGGTCCACGAAGGTGAGGTAGACGTCCGAGCCCTCGTCCAGCCGCCACTTCGCCGGGCGTCGGCGCGCGTACCAGAAGCGCTGGCCGCGGCCCTGCTCGCCGTGGCGCAGCGCGTAGAACGGCTCGAAGCGCAGCGGCTCCGCCTGCCCCGGCGAGAGGGCGACGACCTCCTCCACGGAGTAGATGCCGGTGCTGGCGTCGCGCCGCGCGTCGGGCGTCAGCCGGTACTCGTGGCGGCGCTGGTCCAGCAGGATCGGCTCCGAGCTCTGCGCGAAGAGGTTGACGACCGGCGTGCAGCCCAGCCGCAGGGTGTCGGCGGTGACGCCCGTCTCCAGCATCGGCCGGCGCTCGTTGCGCTCGAACGCCGAGATCAGGAAGACGACCTCGGCGCGGCTACCGTAGCCGGCGGCGCGCAGTTGCGCGAAGCCGCCCAGGTCCAGGAAGAAGAACTTGTCGGGGAAGGTGAAGTACTCCTGCAGCAGCCGGTAGCCGAGGAAGGCGCGCGGCGGCAGCGGCAGCATCTCCTCGTCCGGCGCGAAGCCGACGGGCCGCAGTGCGCTGGGCGGCAGCGACAACGGCGCGGTGCGGCTGCCGGGCGTGGGGTCGCGCACCAGGATCTCCACGCAGTTGTTGCAGAGCACCTCGTAGAGCGTCGACGCCAGGTTGGACTCGGCGCTGAGGTGCAGCCGCAGCGTCTGCAGCTCCAGCTTGTCGAAGCGCACGTCCGGGAAGCACTGCAGCTCCAGCCGCAGCGCGGCCACGGCGCTGGCGCTGCGCACCGGCGGGCTCAGCTCGTAGGGCGCCAGCCACTTCGCCGCGGTCAGCTCCACGGGCCAGAGCGTCGTCTCGTAGCAGGTGCGGAAGCGGCAGGGCACCCCGCCGACGGGCCGCGAGAAGAGCGACGCGCCCTGCGCGACGCGCAGCCCCGCGGGCAGCTTGCCCTGCTCGGGGTCCAAGTGGAACTGCACCAGCGACATCGCGGGCAGCGGGCGCGTGTACTGCGGGTAGACGGTCTCTAGCAACGCCTCGCTGAACTCCGGGTAGTCGTCCTGCAGCTTGAGGTGCACGCGCGCGGCGAGGAAGGCGAAGCCCTCCAGCAGCCGCTCCACGTGCGGGTCGTCGCACTTGCTCGGCTCCAGCAGCAGGCGCGAGGCGACCTTGGGGTAGCGCTGTGCGAACTCGGCGCCGGTGCGGCGCAGGAACGCCAGCTCGCGCTCGTAGAGGTAGAGCAGCTCGTCACGCATCATCGGCTCCGCGCACGCGGAATTCGCCGCTGACCGTCTCCAGCAGCGTATCGAAGATGACGCGCTCCGGGTTGGGGTCCATGCGCAGCAGCGCGTCGACCACGAAGCGCAGGTGCTGCTCCGTCCCGCCCGCGGGCTCCGCGGCGGTGACGCGCACCTGTACGAGCCGCGGCTCGAAGAGCTCGATGCTCTCCTCGAGGTAGTGCGTCAGCCGCTGGCGCACGGTAGCGCGGTCGCTGCCCAGCGAGGAGAGGTCGGGCAGGCCATAGTGGTAGAGCGAGCGCTGCACCTCGGGATAGGCGGCGGGCGCCGGCTCGATGATCCGCCGCGTGTTCAGCAGCCACTCCAGGTCGCGCAGCAGCGCGGCCTTGTGCCGGCGCACCGACTCGTCCCAGGTGAGCGGCGGGTCGGCGGCCAGCCGCGGCTCGGCGTCGAGCAGCCGATCCAGCACGGAGAGCCGCAGCGTGCGCTCAGCCATTGCCGCCGTTCTCCGTCTGCAGCCGCATCGCCAGCAGCGGGTCCAGCCGGCAGACGCGCAGGAAGAGCGCCTGCACCTCCGAGTAGCTGCCTTCCTGTTGCTTCAGGCAGCGGTAGAGCAGCCCCAGCGGCTGCGCGATCGTCTCGGCGGCCTCCCACTTCTCCAACTGGTGGGTCTCGATCTGCTGCACCAGCTCCTGCAGCAGCGGCATCGCCACCGCCTCCTGCGCCGCGCCCACCAGCAGCTCCGCCGCCTGCAGCCGCCGCAGGAAGCGCTCGCGCGCGCTCGTCTCCTGCGCCGCCTCGCGCATCAGCAGCGCGACCGCGGCCTGCGGCTGGCCGGCGCGCGCCTGCTCGCGCGCGCGCTCCAGCACGTCGCGTCGGCCGGCGCGCGGCGGAGGCGGCTCCAGCGGCGCCGCCACGGGCTCGTGCGCACCCAGCAAGCCCTGCGCACGCAGCCACTGCTGCGTCTCGGCGTTGGCCACGGGCGTGTCGTCCATCAGCGTAAGCGCCGGCAACTGCGGCAGATCGGCGAGCAGCGAGCGCAGCGCGCTGCGCAGCGCCGCGCCTAACGGCACGAACTCACCGGCCAGCGCCTCGCAGGCGCTGACGGCGTAGCGCTGCAGGTCCAGCCAGCCGCGGCCGTAGGGCGCGGCCATGAGCTCCTCGCCGGCGGCGAGCAGCTCCGCCCAGCGCTCCTCCAGCAGCAGCGCCTTGAGGCGGGCGCGCAGTTCGGTGGGCGGTGCCTCCAGCAGCGTCGCGTCCACTTCGGGAGCAGCGCGGCGCAGCTCGCCCCAGCGGTAGCCGCGCAGCAGCAGGAAGGGCGCCGGGTCGGCGGGGTTCTGCGCGCGCAGGAACTGCGCGACCGCGGCGAGGCGCGCGCTCGCCTCGTCGAGCGCACGCGGCAGCGCGGCGATCGCCAGCGCCGGCACCGTCGCGGTACCCGCTGCAGACGCGGGCAGGGGCGCAGCGCCCGCCGTCTCGGCGCCGCGTCCCGGTCCGTCGTGCGCCGGCAGGCCGGCTGCGAGCGCCGCGTCGGCCTCCGTCGGGCTCGGCGCCGTGACCGGGTCGGGCTCGGCCTCGCGCTTCCTGGCCAGCAGCGCGTTCGCCATCGGCTGCACCTCGCGCAGTGCCTCGCGCAGCTTGACGAAGCTGGGCGCGTCGCCGCCGAAGCGCTCATCACAGGTCGCTTCCAGCGCCTCCACGGCCTCCAGGCAGCCCTCGATCTCCGCGCACAGCGCCTGGTACCAGCTCTTGGGCGTGGCGGCGAACGCCTTCTCGAACGCCTCCGGCAGGACCCTGCCCTCGTTGACCGCCTGCTGGCGGGCGTCGCGCTTCTCGTAGCTGGAGGCGGCCTCCTGCTCCGAAGGGATGCCGCGCAGGCCCTGGTAGTCCAGCAGGTGGTGCCCCTCCTGGTTCAGCGGCACCTGGCGGACGGCGCTCACCAGGTACTGCCCGACCCACTCCAGCGGCGCGGCGCGCAGCTCGGCGTCGCCATCCTCCAGCTCCGGGTAGAGGTCGTCCCAGTACTGGGCGAGCAGGCCGTCGAGCAACTGCAGCCCCTGGTGCAACCCGGCCAGGCCGTCGCGCTTCAGCAGCGCCTCGGCGAGCCAGGCGGCGAGTTGCAGGTCCTTGCTGCGGCGGGCGAGCGCCTCGCTGGTGAGCTTGACGACCAGCGGCCAGTCCGCGGTCTTGAGGGCGGTCTGCCAGTCGCCCTGCGGCACGTCGAGGTCTTCGCGGCGGGCCTCCTTGACCTTGTCGTAGAGCGGGTCGTAACGCAGGTAGTCGCCGGTGGGCCGGGCGTCGGAAACGGGGGCCAGCAGTTCGTCGAACGTCGACATGGCGCGTCAGGGGTTGGCGTCCGCGGGCGGGTGGATGACCAGCTCGCGCAGCTCCAGGAACGGGATCTCCTCGTCGTCCACCCGCCACAGCTTCTGGCCGACGGGCAGCTCGCTGCCGTCGGTGAGCACCATCCACTCGGTGGCCTGGCCGCTGCGTACGGCGCCGTCCGGGTGCTGGCTGGCCTCCGGCGTCAGCGCGGGGATCAGCACCTCACCCAGCTCGCGGCCCTGGAAGGTGGGGCCGGTGCGCACCAGCGCCGGCGCCCAGCAGAGGTCGCGCACGCGCCGCGGCGGCTCCATCCGTACGGACTCGACGTGCTCCAGCGGGATCCACAGGTACTGGCCGGCGGCGAAGAGCTCCAGGCGCGCGCCGAGGCGCGGGTCCGCGTCGCGCAGCGAGCGGAACGGCTGGCCGTTGAGGGTGCCTGCCACCGGCCGCGGCGCGAGGCCGGAGAGCGGCAGGTCGCCCGAGCGGAACATCTGCTGCCGCGCGCGCGCGGCGTGCAGCGCGCTGCGGTAGAGTAGCGCGCCCAACTGCGCGTCCTGGCCGGCCGCGGCCAGGACGTCGAGCTGTTTCTCGGCGCGGTCGTATTCGCCGGCGAAGCAGAGCAACTCGAAGAGAAAGGTGCGGCGCTGGGTGTCCGCGGGGTTCTTCCGCAGGGCCGCACCCAGCGCCTCGATCGCGTCGCTCAGCCTCCCGTTCCGGTACAACTCAACGGGATCGCTCATGGACGGGGTAGGTGGTTAGACAGCGACGTTTTCCGGGATGCTCCAGCCCATCTTCGGCTTGTCGCCCGGCGCGCCGGTCGCCGTCTGCTCGGTGTAGTTGACCTTCACCTTGGCGAAGTTGAGCGTGACGTTCTCCGTCAGCCGGTCCTCGCCGCCGGAGCCGCCGGTGGAGACGGAGGTGACCATCACCTCTTCCATGGTGACGATCAGGTATTCCAGCGGCGTCTCGCCCGCCTTGCGCACGGTGAGGATGGCGGTCGGGAAGTGCTTGCCGTTGCAGGCGGCGAGCATGAGGTCCGGCGAGGACTTGTCGATCCACTTGGTAAAGGAGAGGTCCTGCACGTTGACCTTGCCGGCGCCGGCACCCGTGCCGGCGTGCGCGGTGCCGGAGTTGCTCATCCCCCAGCTCCAGGCGAGCACGTCGATCTCGCCGCCGTGCGCCTTGTCGCGCGACTCGCCTTTGAGCTCGCCGATCTTGATGAACATGTCCATCGCCATGGTACCATCCCTCCCTTTCGCCTGATGTACAGGGTTGCGCGCCGGGCGGCGCGTGGGTGGGCGGCAGGGAACTCTGCCGCCGCCGGGCCTACGACTCGGTGGGTCACCTGCGCGTGCGGTGCTACCGGTTGCATGCTGCGGGCTGCGTGGAGGCCGGCGCGCCGGCCCCCACGCGCACGGCTACTTCGCCGGGGCGGGCAGCTCCGCCACCAGGCGCATCGACATGGACAGCTCGTCGAGCTGGAAGTGCGGCCGCAGGAACGCCACGGCGCGGTAGGCGCCCGGCTTGCCCGGGATCTCCACGACGTCCACCCGTGCCTCGCGCAGCGGGCACTGCGCCTTGATCTCGAAGCCGGCGCTGTCGTTGGAGACCTTGTAGTTGCTGATCCAGTCGTTGAGGAAGCGCTCGGCCTCGCTGCGCGACATGTAGCCGCCGATCTTGTCGCGCATCATCGCCTTCAGGTAGTGCGCGAAGCGGCTCACCGCGAAGATGTACGGCAGTTGCGCCGAGATGCGCGCGTTTGCCGTGGCGGCCGGCTTGTCGTAGACCCGGGGCTTCTGGGCGGACTGCACGCTGAAGAACGCCGCCTTGTCGGTGCCCTTGCAGTGCACCAGCGGCGCAAAGCCGAGGTCGGCCAGCTCCTTCTCTCTGCGGTCGGTGATCGGCGCCTCGGTGGGGCACTTCATCGCCACGTCGCCGGAGTCGGTGCGGAAGTTGTGCACCGGCAGGCCCTCCACCAGCCCGCCGCTCTCGACGCCGCGGATGGTGGCGCACCAGTGGTACTTGGCGAAGGACTGCGTCACGCGCGCGCCGAGCGCCCAGGCGGCGTTACCCCAGAGGTACTTGTCGTGGTCGGTGCCGTCGACCCGCTCCTCGTAGTCGAACGCCTCCAGCGGCACGGTGGCCCTGCCGTAGGGCTCGCGCAGCAGCATGCGCGGCGCGGTCAGCGCCACGTAGCGCGCGTCCTCGCTCTCGCGGAAGCCCTTCCACTTGGCGTACTCGGTGGTGTCGAAGATCTTCGCCAGGTCGCGCGGCGCGTCGATCTGCGTGAAGCTCTCCAGGTTGAACATCTCGGCCGAGGCGGCGGTGAGGAACGGCGCGTGCGCGGCGGCCGCCACCTGCGAGATCTTCTCCAGCAGCTCGATGTCCTGCCCGCTCTTGCCGAACTCGTAGTCGCCCAGCAGCGCGCCGAAGGGATGCCCGCCGAAGATGCCGAACTCCTCTTCGTAGACCTTCTTGAACATCGCGCTCTGGTCGAACTCGGCGGCACGCTGCAGGTCGCGCAGCAGCTCCTTCTTGGAGACGTTCAGCACCTTGATCTTGAGCATGGTGCCGGTCTCGCTTTGCGAGAGCAGGTACTTCAGGCCGCGCCAGGAGGCCTCCAGCTTCTGCAGCTCCGGGTGGTGCATGATCTCGTTGAGCTGAATCGAGACCAGGTGGTCGATCTGGGCGATGCGCTGGTTGATCATCGCCTCGGTGTCGGGCGCGATGGTGATGGCGCCCTGCAAGACCTCCTGGACGAAGCTCTTGATCAGGCCGCGGCCCCGCTCGCGCGCGGCGCTCTCGCTGCCGAAGCGCCCCTGATCGACGATCTGGTCGAGCAGGCTGGCCTCGGCGGCTTGCACCGCCGGCGCCTGCTGCAGCTCGGTTTCAGCCTTGGCCATCGGGTGCTCCCTCCGTGCCGAGTTCGCTCTTGAGCTGGGTCAGCCGCTCCTCGCTGACCAGCGTGGCCTGGATGATCTCGTCCAGCTTCTCGTTGCCCTGCAGGCTGCCGCGCAGGTCGGCGAGCTGGCGGCGCAGCTCCAGCAGCTTGCGCAACGGCTCGACCTGCTCGGCGACGCGGTCCGGCGAGAAGTCGTCGAGGCTCTCGAACTTCAGGTCCACCCCGAGGCGGCCGGCGTCGGGCTCGTCGGAGAGCACGTTCTCGACGGTGAAGGCGAGGTGCGGCTTCATGCTCTTGAGCACGTCGTCGAAGTTGTCGGGGGTGACCTCGACGAACTTGCGGTCCTTCAGCTTGGCGAGCGGCTCGGCGGGGTGGCCGGTGAAGTCGCCCAGCACGCCCATGACGAAGGGCAGCTCCTTCATCTCGATGGCGCCGCCGGTTTCCACCTCGTACTTGATGTGGACGCGCGGCGCGCGCACGCGTTCCAGCTTGGTGTTCACACTCTCGGGCATGCGACGCTCCTGCGCTGAACGGTGGAGGGTTGGGGGACGGATGGCAACGGGCCGGGGGCACGCTGCCCCCGGCGGGGGAGATGAAGGCGAGCACACCGAGGGGCGACACGGCAGGCGGGGCAGCGCTGCGCTACGGCCTCCGTGGGCCGCGATCCCTCGCGGGCGCAATAAGCACTGCCGACGAGAGGATGTCAAGAAAGTTCCCGCGCGGGGGCGTGGTCTTGCCGGACGGGCCCGCGGGCTTATCCTTATCCGAGCGTCGCTCCCGTCGCGCGGCTCTCTGCGTGGCCGCGGCGCCCTCCTCCCGCTCCCGCCCGCCACCCCGGTGCCCCGATGAGGCAGTTGCAGAAGGTCCTGTGGACGAAGGGCGTGCTGCTGAGCCCGCAGCACCTGCAGGCGCAGGACCGCTACCTGGAGGAGCTGATCGGCTTCCGCTGCGATGCGCTGGCGTTCGCGCCGTGGGGGTTCAGCCGGCTGGAGATCGACCGCGAGGCGCTGAGCGGCGGGGCGCTGGCGCTGACGGCCGCCGCGGGGCTGCTGCCCGACGGGCTGCCGTTCGCGATGCCGCTGGCCGACGCGCTGCCGGCGCCGAAGCCGCTGGCCGGCCACGGGCCGGCGGAGCCGGGCTCGCTCGCCGTCTACCTGGCGGTGCCGGAGCGGCGGCCCGGCGGGCAGAACGTCTCGCTGGGCCCGGACGGGCGGCAACTGCGCTTCCGCGCCGAGGCCGTCACGCTGCGCGACGAGAACACCGGCCGCTCCGCGAAGCCGCTGCAACTGGCGCGCAAGAACGCGCGGCTGCTCGCCGAGGGCGAGGTGCTGGAGGGCCACGCGCTGCTGCAGGTGGCGCGGGTGCTGCGCGGCGAGAGCGGCGACCTGCAGCTCGACCCCTACTTCGTCCCGCCGCTGCTGGACTTCGCCGCCAGCGACTACCTGCTCGCCCTCGCCCGCCGGCTGGTGGAGATCCTCGCCGCCAAGAGCAGCAGCCTGGCCGGCATGCGGCGCCAGCGCAACCAGAGCCTAGCGGACTTCGGCGTGGCCGACGTGGCGAACTTCTGGCTGCTCTACACCGTGAACACGCACCTGCCGGAGCTGCGCCACCTGCTGGAGGTGCGCCGCGGCCACCCGGCGGAGCTGTTCACCGCCATGCTGGCGCTGGCCGGCGCGCTGACCACCTTCTCGCCCAGCGTCCACCCGCGCGACCTGCCGCTCTACGACCACCAGCAGCTCGGCGAGTGCTTCCGCCGGCTGGACGAGACGCTGCGCGAGCTGCTGGAGACGGTGGTGCCCACGCAGCACGTGGCGCTGCCGCTGCGGCTGGTGCAGCCCGGCATCTACGCCGCCGCCCTCGAGCAGGACCGCTACCTGGCCGCGCCGCAGATGTACCTGGCAGTCCACGCGCAGTTGCGGGCGGACGAGCTGCTGCGCAAGGCGCCGCAGTTGCTCAAGGTCAGCTCGCACGACCGGCTGGGGCACCTCATCAAACAGGCGCTGCCGGGGCTGCCGCTGCGCCACTCGCCGAGCCCGCCCAGCGCGCTGCCGGTGAAGCTGAACTACCATTACTTCCAGGTGGAGAAGGCGGGCGCGGAGTGGGAGGCGATCCGCCAGGCGCGCAACCTGGCGGTCTACGTCCCCTCGGACTTCCCGGAGCCGCAGTTGGAAGCGGTGATCCTGCTGCCGCCGCCAGAGCGCTAAGTCAGTATGCAGAAGTTCTTGGCAGTTCTGCAGCTCTCGCCGCCGGCGGCTGAAGCCGCAGCCACCACGGCGCAAAGCCCGCCTGCGCGGGCTGAACCCCGCTTTGCCCGGGGCTTAGCCGCCGAAGGGCGGCTTCGCGCAGTCGTTGCAGCGGCTTCAGCCGCCGGAGCCAGGGCTGGCGCAAGTGGTACGCACTCGTGCACCGCTACCTAGCCGCCGGCGAAGACGAGCGCCAGCAGCAGCGCGAGCGCCAGCAGCAGCACCAGCGCCAGCCCGCCGAGCAGCAGCGTCTTCGACGGCCCCGCGGCTGCGGGCGTGGCCGCGGAAGCAGGCGGCCCGGCCGCCGGGACCGGCTGGCCGGGCACGGCGGGTGGAGCCGCGGCCGCAGCCGCCGAGACGACGCGGGTGAACTCGCTGGGCTCGGCGGTCGGCGGGGGCGGCGCGGGGAACGGTGGCAGGAACGACTCCAGCCCCGGGCTGGCCGGCTGTGCCGGGCTCGGCGCCCGCGGCTCCGGCACGACGGGCGTCGGCGCGGGGGGCTCGGTCTGCAGGCGGAACAGGTAAGTGTCGCCCCCGGTGGAGGCGGGCGCCGACCAGCCGCCCAGCCCGCCGCCGGGCGGCGGCGGTGCGGCGGCGTCGGGGACGTAGAGCGGCACCTCGGGCGCGGACGCCGGCAGCTCCGGCCGGGCGAAGAGCCGGGTGAAGTCGCCGGGCGCCGGGGCGGGCACCTCCGCCGGCGCGGCGGGCGGAGGTGCGGCCGGGGGCGGCGCAGGCGAAGCGGCGGGCGCGCCTCCCGGCTGCAGCGCCTGGAAAAGGCGCGTGAACTCGCCGGGCTCGGAAGCCGGCGCCGGCGCTGCGGCCGGCGGGCTCGCGGCGGCGGGTGGCGGCTCCGCCGTCCGCTCGCTGGGCGGCACGTCCGCCGCAAGCTCGGGCGCCTCCACGCGGTACGCCTGGAACATGCGCGTGAACTCGCCCATCTCGCGTGCCGGTGCATCCGGCCGGGCTTCCGGCTCCGGCTCGGCGACGGGCTCCGTCTCCGCGGCGAGGGTGGCTTCGGGCGGGGCGACTACGGGGGGCTCGGTCGGCGCGGCCGTTCCCGCCGGGGCCGGCTCCTCGGGCGAGGCGGCCTCGTGGGCCGGCGCCGCGCGGGCGCTCAACCAGGCGCGCAGCGACTCGAAGTCGGGGATGAACCGGGTGACCACCACCGGCGTGCCGTCGACCTCGTCCTGTTCGAGCACCTGGACGCGGTCGTCGTCCGGCAGGCGGGCGAGCAGCGCGCGCAGCGCGTCGGCGGCGCCGGCGGGCTCGGGCTGGAGGAAGTGCGCCATCACCACCGTGCCGTTGGGCGCGAGCGCGTTGTGGCTGGCGACCTCGCCGTCGGCGATCTGGTTGATGAGCCGGTACTTCGCCTGGAACTCTGCGTGGGTCATGGCGGGCCGGGCCGGTGCGCTGGAGGCGGAGACGAGGGGCGGTGCGGACGTGCGCGCGTGGCGCGCCGCCCGCGGCATCGTCCCATTGTATCGGCCGGCTGGGGCGGGCGCAAAGGGTTTCGCGAGGGACGCAGGTTGACCCTGGCTGCCGCAGGCGGGGTGGGGCGAGGGGCGGGAACAGCCCCTCGGCGCACGCCGCGCTGCGCGGAGGACGAGATGAGGGCTCTTTCGCGGGTCGTCTGGAGTGAGGGGATGCACCTGGCGCAGCACCACTTCCAGGCGCAGAGCCGCTACTTCGAGGAGCTGACCGACTTCGTCGTGGGCAGCCTCTTCTTCCGCCCCTACGGCGTGGCGGGGCTGGGGCTGGACGCGGAGGCGCTGCTCAACGGGATGGTGGTGCTCACGCACGCCCGCGGCCTGATGCCCGACGGGCTCGCCTTCCACTTCCCCGCCGACGCGCCGCCCGAGCCGCTGGACGTGCGCGAGCTGTTCTCCCCCACGCAGGAGAGCCACCTGCTGCTGCTGGCGGTGCCCGCGTTCCGCGCCGGCCACGCCAACTGCGAACTGGAGGCGGGCGCCGCGGCCGGCGCGCTGCGCTACCGGGCCGTGCCGCAGCCCATGCTCGACGAGGTCACCGGGCTCGACGAGCAGCCGGTGACGGTGGCGCGCAAGGGCTTCCGCCTACTGCTGGACGCGCAGCCGCACGACGGCCTGGTGACGCTGCCGCTGGCGCGCGTGCGCCGCGACGGCTCCGGCCACTTCGTCTACGACCCGGCGTACGTGCCGCCCTGCCTGCAGATCGGCGCCAGCGAGCGGCTGCTGCAACTGCTCGCGCGGCTGACAGAGGTGCTCGACGGCAAGGCGGCCGCGCTGCAGGCCGAGCGGCGCGGGCGCGGCGACGCGGCCGACTACGCCGCGCGCGAGATCGCCGGCTTCTGGCTCTCGCACGCCATCCACGCCAGCCTGGCGCCGCTGCGCCACCATCTGCATGCGCGCAGCACGCATCCCGAGGCGCTCTACCGCGAGCTGGCCCGCCTGGCCGGCGCGCTCTGCACCTTCTCGCTGGAGTCTCACCCGCGCGACCTGCCGCTCTACGACCACGACCGCCTGGAGGACTGCTTCGACGCGCTGGAGCGGCACGTCCGTCAGCACCTGGAGCTGCTGCTGCCCACGCGCTGCGTGCGCATCGCGCTGCAGCGCGGCAACGAGTTCTACTTCACCGGCACCGTGCAGGACCGCCGCTGCTTCGGGCGCGCGCACTGGTTCCTGGGCGTGCGCTCCGGCGCCGGGCCGGGCGAGGTGGTGGGGCGCGTGCCGAAGCTGGTCAAGCTCTGCTCGGCCGAGCACATCGCCAAGCTGGTGGAGCGCGCGCACGCCGGGCTGCCGCTGACGCACGTGCCGGTGCCACCGCCGGAGCTGTCGCCGCGCGTGGCGACGCAGTACTTCGCCATCGAGCGCCTGGCGCCGGGCACCGGCCAGCCCCACCCGTGCTGGCGGCTGATGGAGGCCAGCAGCGGGATCGGCGTGTACGTGCCCGCCGCGCTGCCGGACGCGGAGCTGGAGGTGCTGGTGGTGCTGGAAGGCTGAGCCGCGCTCGCAAACACGAGTGTAGTAGGAGCGCCGGGCGCGCCCTATATTGCCGGTGTCCTCACGCGCGCAGTGGCACCGGGCGCTACTGCCGACGACGCGCGCTCCTCGTCCCGGCCCGCAACCGCCTGCCCATGACCACCGCCACGGTCACCCTCGAAGCCGCTCCCTCCGCGAGCCCGCCGGCGGCGCACCCGCGCGGCCTGCTCGCGCTGACGCTGCAGGAGGCGTTCACCGCGGCCATCCGGCTGCGCATGAACCGCCAGGTCGCGCCGGACGCCAGCGCGTTCCGCCTGCAGGTCAAGCAACTGCTCGCCGCGGCCGACACCGAGGCGCGCCGCGCGGGCTACCCGGCGGAGTACGTGAAGCTGGCGATCTACGCCTACGTCGCCTTCCTCGACGAGTCGGTGCTGAACTCGGCCCAGCCGATGTTCAGCGCCTGGCCGCGCCAGCCGCTGCAGGAGGAGATCTTCGGCGACCACATGGCGGGCGAGACGTTCTTCAGCCGGCTGCAGGAGCTGCGCGCGCGGCAGAACTCCGAGGAGATGGCGGACGTGCTGGAGGTCTACCTGCTCTGCCTGCTGCTGGGCTTTCGCGGCAAGTACGGCGCGGGCAACCAGGCCGGGCTGGCGACGCTGATCGCCGAGGTGCAGGAGCAGATCCGCCGTACGCGCGGCGGCGACGCGCCGCTCTCGCCCGACTGGGCGCCGCCCGACGAGGTGCTGGCCCCGAGCCGCGACCGCTGGCTGCCGCGGCTGGCCGTCGCCGCGGCCACCAGCGCGGGCCTCGCGCTGGTGGCGTACCTCGGCTACCGGCTCTCGCTGCACGGCTGGATCGGCGAGCTGCAGAGCCTGGTCGCAAGCCTGGTGCGCTGAGCCGCGTTCCCCCTTCGTCGCTGCCTTCCCGCCCGCCGCGGGCCTCACCGACTGGAGCCGCACCGCGATGAAACGCTGGACGATCTGGCTGCCCGCCTTCGCCACGCTGCTGGTGTTCCTGCTGCTGGCCGCCGGGGCCGGCGCGCTGCTCGGCCTGCAGGGCCGCACGCTCGGGCTGCTGTGGGGCGGCCTGACCGTGCTCGGCCTGGCCGCCGCCGTGCTGGTGTACCTCTACCTCGCCGCCCGTGCGGCGCAGGCCGGGCCGCAGCCCGCCGAGACGGCCGACGCCGAGATCGACGCGGCGTTCGCCGCGGCGCGCCGGCGGCTGGCGGCCGCGGGTGGCGGCAAGGCGGCCAAGCTGAGGGACCTGCCGCTGCTGCTGGTGCTCGGCCCCGGCGGCAGCGCCAAGACGACGAGCGTGGTGCAGTCCGGCCTGGAGCCGGAGCTGCTGGCCGGCGAGGTCTACCGCGGCGAGCAGGTGCAGCCGACCGCCGGCGTGAACATCTGGTTTGCGCAGGGCACGGTGCTCGTGGAGGCCGGCGGCGCGCTGCTCGCGGACGCCGGCCGGCTGGCGCGGCTGACGCGGCACCTGCAGCCCAGCCGGCTGCGGGCGGTATTGGGGCGCGGGCAACAGGCGCCGCGCGCGGTGCTCGTCTGCTACGGCTGCGACGAGCTGCTCAAGCCGAACGCCGGCGAGGCCGTGCCCGCCGCCGCGCGCGGCCTGCGCGAGACGCTGCTGCAGCTCACCCGGCGCCTGGGCACACGGCTACCCGTCTACGTGCTCTTCACCCGGGCGGACCGGCTGCCGTACTTCGCGGACTACGTGCGCGGCTTCACGCGCGACGAGGCGCAGCAGGTGCTCGGCGCCACGCTGCCGCTGGCCGCCGTGCCTGCCGTGGGCACGGCGACGGAGCAGGAGGCCGCGCGGCTGCAGACGGCTTTCCAGCGCCTGGTGCACGCGCTGTCGCTGCGGCGCACGGAGGTGCTGCGCCGCGAGGTCAGCGACGAGGTGCGCGCCGGCGCCTACGAGTTCCCGCGCGAGCTGCGCAAGGTGCAGGAGCTGGCCGTGCAGTTCCTGCTGGACCTCGGCAAGCCGAGCCACCTGGGCGTGAGCCCGGTGCTGCGCGGCTTCTACTGGAGCGGCGTACGCGCGGTGATCGTGGGCGAGACGGCCGCCGCCGAGCCGGGCGCGGCGCCCGCGCCGGGGCAGGTCTCGCTCGGCGCCACCGGCGTCTTCGGGCTGCGCGCGCCGGCGGCGGACGCCGGCCG
>ERZ1066122.357-NODE-357-length-49020-cov-9.534035_pt1 | contig 49020 bp, 52 predicted proteins | sample MGYA00382769_ERZ1066122 | MGnify/ENA primary metagenome ERZ1066122 (study PRJEB33369, sample SAMEA5778352) | biofilm metagenome | biome: Industrial cooling water; feature: Water cooling tower basin; material: Biofilm | place: United Arab Emirates | collected... | reverse complement strand
GTCACACCCCGGCCATGGTTGCCGCTCAATGGCTTGACCACCACCGGCCAGCGCAGCTGCCGCGCGGCCAGCAATGCCTCGTCCATCGAGCGCGCCACCCGGCCCGTCGGGACGGGCAATCCCGCTTCCTCCAGCAGAGCCTTGGCAGCGGCCTTGTTGCCCGCAAGTTCCGCACCGATCAGCGAGGTCGCCCCGGTGACGCTCGCGCGAATACGGCGTTGGCGGCTGCCAAGGCCGAATTGCACCAGGCTCGCCTCATCGAGCCGCATGACCGGAATGCCGCGCCGCTTTGCCTCATTGACCAGCGCGCTGGTGCTGGGGCCAAAACCGTTTTTCTTCACCAAAATGCGCAAGGCCGATACAATTGCATCGATATCAGCGGGATCGTCGGCCAGCGGTTCGGCGATCCGGTCCAGACCCTTTACGCCCTGCAAATCCCGCGGCAGCAGAGCGTCGGCAAGCGCAATCGCTGCGCGTCCTGCGGCAAGACCGCTGACCCTGTCGGCATATCGATAAAGTATATCGTAAACGCCCGGCTGCCCCTTGACCGAGCGCGTTTTGCCGCGCGAAACGGCGGCACCTGCCATCGATTGCAGTTCGATGGCGATATGTTCGATCACATGGCCCGCCCAAGTGCCATCGCGCATCCGCTGCACCAGCCCGCCGGGGGCACGATAGCTGCAGCCATGCGCGGCGAGCCCGGGCAGCTTTTCGAGCAGCGCATCGGTAAAACCGGGCAAGCGGCTGGTCGGCCAATCCTCCAGCGCGCCCAAGTCGAGGCGAAGCCGGATCATCGGCTTCAGGCCATAGAGATTGGGCCCGGTATAGACACTTCGCTCGATGAATTGCACGGCGACCCCTTCATGAAAGCGCTGATGGACCGCTGCGGTCCGGATATGACACGCCTTGCGGAGGCGAAAATAATCTGCCGTGGCTGGCCGCCAATTGGCTTGGTACTATTTCGGGTTTTTCGCCGATTTGCCGCCACCCTTGTCAGGTGACTTTCCCGACGATGCCGAAGATGAGCCGCGTGCATTATTTCCGCCGCCACGTCCTGTTCCGGTGCTGCCCCCGGCACCATCGCCGCCCTTTTTGGTAACCGCTCCTGGATTACCGCCTGCGCCTTTCTGGGCCATTGCATTTTCCTTATGTGTTTTGGGATGTGCGCCTCGAACAATTTCGCGCCAACGAAGTTCCCCGCTCTACGGGTATTTTGCTGTAAGAGGTCAAAATGGAGACAATCGACATCGTCATCGTCGGGGCCGGCCCTGCAGGACTCAGTGCCGCGCTTTATGCCGCGCGTTTCTGCCGTTCGACGCTGGTGCTGCATGACGGCAATACCCGCGCTCTTCGCATCCCGCTGACACATAATGCTCCCGGATTTGACGCAGGCATTTCCGGCCCCGACTTGATCGACCGGATGACGCGCCATGCCGCGCAATATGGTGCAAGGTTCGAAGAAGCGCATGTTGCCGACATCAAAAAGACCGACGGCCTTTTCGTGCTGGAGGATGACAAGGGTCGTCAATGGCAGGCACGCTCTTTGATCCTCGCGACCGGCCTCCATCTGAACCAGATCGAGCTGGACTATGAAACGCATGAAGAGGCGATTGCACATGGCGTGCTGCGCTATTGCCCGGTGTGCGACGGTTTCGAGCACAGGGACGCACGCATCGGCGTGGTCGGCTGCGACATTTCCGGCGCTGCCGAGGCGCTGTTTCTCAGCGGCTATTCGGACAAGGTCACTTTGTTGCCGCGCCGCGACGTTGAGCTGGATGCAGAACAACGCGCCGAGCTTGACGCTGCGGGCGTTTCGACTGTTACCCACCCGATCGTTCGCTATGCACCATCGGAGGAAGAGATGGCGGTCTATGTCGAGGGAGAGGCCGAGCCGCTGCGTTTTGACGTCATCTATCCGGCACTGGGCACCAAGCCGAGAAACGATCTCGCCGCTCTGCTGGGCCTTTCGCTGAACGAGGCTGGCAAGGTCAGCGCAGACACGCCATTTGAAACCCCTGTCCCGGGCCTCTACTGCGCGGGCGACATTGTCGAGGGCCTCGACCAGATCAGCGTGGCGATGGGCCATGGCGCGGTGGCCGCGACCAAGGCGCATAACTGGTTGCGCAAGCGCGAAGGCGAAACGGTCGAGGCTGTGCTGGGCTGATCCTGCTGCCAAAAATTCGTGCGGAACCAACGGCTGCCAGTGCGGTTTGCCCTTGCGAAGCCAGTCTGGCTGGAACCCCCATGGAGGCAATCATGTCCGCACCCGAAAATCTCGAAGATCTTTACACCGGCGAATTGCAGGACCTGTGGTCCGCCAACGACCAGATGCAACGCACCGTCAAAAAATTCGTGAGCAAAGCCAGCGATCCCGCCTTGAAGGAAATGCTGACCAATTCACAAGGCGGCATCGCCGAGCATACCGACATGCTGAAACAGCTTTTGGCCGACTCTGGCGAGAAGGTCAAAAAGGAGCATTGCAAGGGTATGGAGGGCCTTGTCGAGGAGGCAGTCAAGCATGTCATCGAGGAGGGGCCAGAAAAGGGGCCTGTGCTCGATGCAGTGATTATCGCACAATATCAGCGCATGTCGCATTATGGCATTGCCGGTTTCGGCACCGCCGCCTCCTTCGCAGGCACATTGGGCCTCAAGGATGCGCAAAAGCAGCTGAAACAGGCGACCAAGGACATTTACGGCAGCGATCAATATCTGACCAAGCTTGCCGAGACCTCGGTGAATATCCAGGCCGAGGCGGAAGAAGCCTGATATCGGGTCCAGCCTCATCATGGAAGACTATGCCAGCTGGATTGCCTCAGCCGCGACGATGATTGCCGCGATGATGACGGCATCCAATCTGGGAACGCGCGTGACCGGATGGGGCTTCGTCGTTTTCACCATCGGGTCGGTGGCATGGGCGATTGTCGGGATGTCGAGTGGGCAAACCGGGCTGATGATCACCAACGGCTTTCTGTTCATCGTCAACCTGTTCGGGGTGTGGCGCTGGCTGGGACGTCAGGCAAGCTATGAACAGGGCAGCGCGGTTGCCGCAGAGCGCAGCAGCGCGCGCCGCCATGTTCCGACGCTGTTTTCCGGCGGCGGCCTGATCGGGGCAGGCGTAGAAGACTGCGACGGGGTCAAGGTCGGCACCGTTGTCGACAGCATGCATGCCTGTGACAATAAGGCCTTGGCGTATATCGTCGTCGCGCAAGGTGGCATTGCAGGCGCGGGCGAGGAGCTCCGCGCGCTTTCGCCTACACATTTTTCCGTGGCCGGCGATGGGGTACGCTGCAGCCTGACGGTGGCGCAGATTGAGGCGATGCCAACAATCGACAACAGCGCGTGGCCCGAAAAAGCACCTGAGTGGCGCGAGGCCGAGACCGGGCTGCTCGACGAACGGCAGCCTTGGGTTGGCAACGTTCAGACAGCCTGATACCGGAGAATGATTGATGCTTAACGCAGCGGGATCGGGCGACGCTGCCGTCGAGAGTGGTAGCGATAAACAGGCGCAAGCTTCGGATAATCGCCCCATAAAATCGCTGCTGCATTACGCCGTGAGCCTTGTCGAAATTTTAGGCGACAAGCCTTTGCTATATGTTGCGGCGGATGATGCAAGCGCCGCGGCGCTGGCCGACTGCGTTCGCGCGCTCGCACCCGCTGCAACGGTCATTCATCTGCCCGCCACCGATGCCCTGCCCGGCGACGATGCGCCTGCATCGCCCGCCAATGCGGGTCAACGTGTCGCGGCATTGCGCCTGCTGCGCGAATGGAGCGAACGGGGCGCTGCGACGCGCCTGATCTGCATCACCAGCGCCGAAGCGACCGCGATAAGTTATGCGCCGCCAGACTCCTTTAAGGACAATCCACCAATCCTCAAGGTCGGCGATGCTATCGATCTTGAGACGTTCGAGCAAAGCTGCCTCGACCATGGCTATGTGACCGACGACCGGATCGATGAACCCGGCGAGGTCGCGTTACATGGCAGCGTTATCGATATTTTCCCGGTCGATGTGCTGCTGCCGATCCGTATCGAGGTTAGCGACGGGCGTATCGAGGCAATCCGCCAATATGACCCCACTGACCAGCGTACGCTGGACGATGTGGATCGGGTCGAAATCGGGCTTGCGCGCGAACCTGAGGCAACGCTTGGGCTGTCGCTACTGGCGCATATCGAACCCGGAATATTGATCGAGGACCCGAAAGTCGCCTCGCGCCGGACCGCCTATGTGCGGCTGGCAAAAGACGCCGCGCGGTTCGACCGTGGCGCGGCGGCGGCCACCAGCATTGAGGATTGGAATAAGCGGGCGCAGGACTGGCAGCGTCCTTCGCTTTGCACCGATGATGCAAGTCCTTCCCCGCGCTTCGTCGAGCGGCGCTCACCGCTGGCAGCATTGGCCCGCGCGGCGATGCCCCTTCTCGACGCAGGCGGTCAACTGGTGATTGTCGGGAGCGCGCGTGACCTGCGCTTTCTGCGTCCACGCATATCCAAACGTTTCCGCCGTGACATCGTAGATAACGACGAATGGATCAAAGTCGCCGATGCAGGGCCGATTGTCACAATAGAGGCACCCGCCGACGCAGGCTTCCTGCGCGAGGGACAGCTGGTCGTGGCGGCAGCCGACCTTCTCGGCAGTCGCGCCATATCCGGGAATGCGGCTGCGGCGGCGTCTGGCGCAATCGCGCTTGATGGCATTGCCGAACTGCATGTCGGCGACATTGTCGTTCACGAGGAGTATGGCATCGCCCGGCTATGCGGGATCGAGTCCATGCCCGGCAATGAGGATGCGGCTGCAGATGCTATTGTCCTCGAATTCGCCAATGAGACCAGTCGGCTGGTGCCCGCGCTCGAAGCCAATCGCATCTGGCGCTATGGCGGCGATGCTGACGCGGTGGCATTGGACAAGCTCGACGGGTCATCCTGGCAAAAACGCCGTGCGGAAATCGAGGCCTCGCTTGCCGAGACCGCGACGGCACTGGTTGCCATTGCGGCCGAACGCGAGGCGCGCAGCGTTGCCGTGATCGATCCGAGCCCAGCCCTTTACGAGCAATTTGTCGCTGGCTTTCCCTTCACCGAAACCCCCGATCAGGCGCGGGCAATTGCCGCTGTGCGTGATGATCTTGCCTCTGGAAAGCCCGTTGACCGGCTGGTGATCGGCGATGTCGGCTATGGAAAGACCGAGGTCGCCTTGCGCGCCGCGGCATTGGTTGCGCTGGCAGGCGGACAGGTGGCAATTGCCGCGCCGACCACTGTGTTGGTCCGTCAACATCTCGCGCAATTCCAGCGCCGGTTTGAAGGCACGCATATCGGCGTTGCCGGCTTGTCGCGCCTTTCGAGCGCTGCCGAGCAAAAGGCGGTGAAGGCAGGGCTTGCCGATGGATCGATCTCGATTGTGATCGGAACTGCTGCCGTTGCGGGCAAAGCGGTCAAATATGGAAATTTGCAGCTGGTCATAATCGATGAAGAGCAGCGCTTCGGTGCCGCCGACAAGGCAAAGCTACGCGGGCTTCATGACGGGCATGTGCTGACCCTGTCGGCCACCCCGATCCCGCGCACGCTGCAATCGGCGCTGGTCGGTCTGCAGAAATTGTCGGTCATTGCGACGCCGCCCGCGCGCCGCCAGCCAATCCGCACAACCGTCGATGCATGGGACGATGGCCGCATCCGCACCGCACTGCTGCGCGAACGCATGCGGCGCGGGCAAAGTTTCGTCGTCGTACCGCGCATCGAGGATATGGCGCCGATCAGCGAGCGGCTTTCGCGGATTTTTCCCGAGGGCGTGGTTGTCGAGGCGCATGGCAAAATGCCAGCCAATGACCTTGAAATTGCGATGACCGATTTTGCCGCCGGACGCGGCGACGTGTTGCTTGCCACCAACATCATCGAGGCAGGGCTCGATGTGCCGCGCGCGAACACCATGATTATCTGGCGCGCCGATCGTTTCGGCCTCTCGCAGCTGCACCAGCTGCGCGGCCGCGTCGGGCGCGGCAGCAGGCGCGGGCAGATATTGCTGACGACCGATGGCAATGCGACGATATCGGAGGCGACGCTGAAACGCCTGCGCACCCTGCAGGCGTTCGACCGGCTGGGTGCAGGTTTCGGGATCAGCGCGCGCGACCTCGACATGCGCGGGGCAGGCGATCTGTTGGGCGAAAGCCAGACCGGGCATATGCGGCTGATCGGCGTCGATCTTTACCAGCATTTGCTCGAACAAGCGTTGCGGGCGGCACGCGGCGAAACAGTCGATGACTGGCAGCCCGAATTGCGCCTTGGCCTGTCGGGCAGTTTTCCGGAAAGCTGGATCGCCGACACCGATGTGCGCATGCAGCTTTACGGGCGGCTGGCGCGGCTCGCGTCGCTGTCGGACATCGATGCCTTTGAAGAAGAGCTGGCCGACCGCTTCGGTGCGCTCCCGCCCCTGGCAGAGGCGTTGTTCGCGCTCAGCCGGACGCGGGCACTGGCACGCGCGGCAGGCATAGCGCGGATCGATGCCGGGCCAGCTGCCATCGCTCTGACCCCGCATGATACCGCCAACACAAAGCAATGGAACAAGGCTGGTCTTGAGGCGAGCGACGGGCGCTTCCTTTTGAAGCAGGCCGTAGCAGATCCGGCAGAGCGGATTGCGTTGCTATCTGACCTGCTCGAAGCGCTTTAGAAAATAAACTTCACAACCCGCGTGACGTTTTCATTTGTCCAACGTTATCGTAGCATGACGCAAAACGATCCGCAGGGACACAACGCCCATCATCCTCTGGCTATTCCGCCTGCCGGATGGTGGGCGATTGCCAAGCGGACCTATGCGCAGGCCGGCGAAGACAATCTGGGGCTGATTGCGGCGGGTGTTGCCTTTTACGGTTTTCTCGCGCTCGTGCCGCTCCTGGGTGCGCTGGTGCTGGTCTATGGGCTTGTGCTCGACCCGGCAGAGATTTCGCGCCAATTGTCGGCTATCGCGCCGCTATTGCCCCAAGAGGTTATCGCACTGCTGCGCGAACAACTCGATGCCCTGATCGCAACATCGGCGGGGAAAAAGGGCCTTGGCCTGCTGGCATCAATCGGACTTGCCATGTTCGGCGCAATGAAGGGCGCGGGCGCAGTTGTAACCGCGCTGAACATCGCCTTTGAAGAAAAGGACAAGCGCGGATTTATTGCAGGCAATCTGACAAATGCGGCCATTACTGCGGGCGCGATATTGCTCGCGCTTGTGCTGATGTCTGCGACAGTCGCAGGGCACATGATGGAAGATTGGATCAGCCCGCTTTCGCCATTGGCTGCCTCGCTCATCAAACTGGCCGGATGGGCGGTGGCAACAGCGCTGTCCACTGCTGCGCTGGCGGCGCTGTTCCGGTACGGCCCGTCGAGGGCGAATGCCCGCTGGCGATGGCTCACCCCCGGATCGCTGGTTGCAACATTGGGACTGTTGGCGACATCGTCGGCATTTGGCTGGTATGCAGCGCATTTCGGCAATTATAATGCGACCTATGGCTCATTGGGCGGAATCGTCGTCGTTTTGATGTGGCTCTATCTTTCGACCTATGTTGTGCTGTTGGGTGCCGAATTAAACGCCGAAATCGAACATCAGACAGCTGTGGATACGACGACAGGGCCGGAATTGCCCATGGGCCAGCGCAAGGCGGAAATGGCAGATTGCGTGGCGGAATAAGCCGGATTGAACCGCGATGCGCATTTTGGGCGGCTGTTCGGTGCAGGCAAAAGCGATAAACCTCGATCAATGACCGCTTCGCATAACCATCATGCTTTGCTAGCGGCCCGCCCATGCCCAAGACGAGCCAAAGCAGCGTTCCGCATCCCGACAAGGAAACAGCAGTTGCACGCAGCAGCCCGCTAAACCAGTCGTCGCTCGATTTTCGGACCCGCCCATGGCTTGCCGCCGTACTTGCGGTAACGACATTTCTTGCCGCAACGGCCTTACGTTTCTTGCTGCGCGACACCTTCCCGCCGGGATTTCCCTTTCTGACCTATTTTCCGGCAGTGGTCATGACTGCCTATCTTGCCGGATGGCGGGCCGGTGTGGCCTGCGCTGTCATGTCGACATTGGCAGCCTGGTATTATTTTATTCCGCCTTTCGAAAGCTTCGCGCTGGATAGCTCGACCTCAGTGGCTCTCGCCTTTTTCGTCATGGTCGTGGGGGTGATGATTTTCGTCATTCACCGGATGCAGCTGGCAGTCGAGCGTTTCACCGTCCAGCAGCGCCGTTCTGATGAACTGGCCAAGCAGCAGCAGACGCTGTTCCGCGAATTGCAGCATCGCGTTGCTAATAACATGCAATTTGTCGCAAGCCTGCTGCAGTTGCACCGCAGCCGCGCAATGACCGACCCCAGCCGCGCCGTGGCTGCGCTTGACGAAGCTAATCAGCGCTTGGCGGTGATGGCGCGCATTCACCGTCGGCTGTATGACCCCGCCGTCGTCGACCAGCCTATCGATCAATATTTCACCGAAATGTGCCATGATCTGCTGGAGGCGACCGGCGCACGCAATATCGTGTTGTTGATCGACATGCCAAATATCCAGTTCGATCTCGACCGGCTGATGACCCTGTCTTTGTTGATCACCGAAATCGTTACCAACAGCCTGAAACATGCCTTTGTGGGTCGCGATTCGGGCACGATCAGCCTGACATTGCGCACCCTCGATCCGGGCCAGTTGGAGCTGGTTGTGGCTGATGATGGCATCGGCATGGCTGCTGCAACCAATCAGAAAGCAGGTCATGGCCTGGGCTCGATCATCATCGAATCGCTGGCGGGGCAGCTTCAGGGCAGCATTTCAACCGGCCCTGCTGCCAATGGCGGTACGTCAAGCCGGATTGCTTTCTCGATCTGACGCAGCGTCGGGTTTATCGGGTCCTTCGTCTGCCGCACCCCGAGCCCGCCGGACTGCGTTGCGCAGTCGCGATGCTGTCTCGTCGGCTGCCTCCGGGGTAAAGGTCACAATTGCCCCGCCCGGCGCATCGACAAGAATCGCCCGATCTTCGACGGTGACTTGCGCGGGATGCTGGTTCACTTTTGTGTCGCTCATCCGGACCTCCGGAAGAAACAACATCGCATCATCGCTTTTGTGCCCTCAAGGCACCAATATCCCGTCATCGAGATAGAGATATTTGGGATCGAACTCGGCAATCCTGTACAGCCTGTCGCGGTCGAGAAATTCGACCGTCTGTTCCTCCATGCTTGCAATGCCCTGATCGCGCAGTTCCTTCAGCATCCGGCTGACATGGATATTGGTCAGCCCGCAAGCCTCGCCAATATCGGCCTGGGTCAGCGGCAGCCGGAATCTTTGCCCATGGCTCAGTCCGGTAGCGACAAGGCGGCAGTGGGTTTCGGCGAGGAAGTGGGCGACACGACCCAGCGCATTCAACCGGCCAAGGCGGAAAATCCACTCCCTGTACATCGCGGCATCGAGCAATGTACTGAACCAGAGCATGCGCGTCAGATGCGGATAGTCCTGCGTGATCTCGGTCAATTTCGTGTGCGGCGCAAACGCGACCGATACTTCGGTCAAGGAGGCTACGTCATGATCCAGCCGTTGCAGCGGAAAGCCATGCAGATCGACAAAGTCGCCCGGCAGATGGAGCGCAACGAGTTGGCGATGCCCCTTTCGGTCGTCCATGTATCGGCACATGAGACCATCGAGCAGCAGGATGCTGTTCGACACCGGCGTGTCGGCTTTTACAATCAACTGCCGCGCATCGAAGCTCTGGCTGGGGCCAAGGCATGCCTCCAGCGCCGTGCGTTCGTCCGAAGTCATTTGCGCGCCGCGCCGTCCGCGCAAAAAATTGTGAGTTCTCGACATGGCCCCCTCGACAGAATGACAGGACCATAAGCCCGCGAACCCCGCTAGCATGGGAAAAAGCGGGCAACCACCATCCATGTTCGAAAAAAGCTATTTTTGCGCGCACATAGCAAAGCCCCCATCCCGGGGGCAATTGGGATGGGGGCCAAGCTTGCGTTCGTCACGCTGATATCGAAAGGCGGTTTTGATGCCACGGGCAACAGGGGGAAAACCGCGCAGCGACCGTCTTTCGATGCTTGTAAAATAGGCTTTGGAACCTGTCGCTCACATGAACAAAGCTGCAATTGGTTTCGTCTTGTCGGCCTCAAAGCCCGTTTCACCGCCAGCAGCAATTATTTGCGCCTTATGGGCCTCGGGTCTTTCCAGGTGAAGTTCGATTGCGCGATGGGGGTGTTATATTTGATCCCGTTCAACCGAATCGAGGTACGGTTGTTCTTTGAATCAAGCGCAACCCAGCCCGACAGCGTCAGTCCCGCAGGCGCGCCTGACTGGCGGGTGAAGATCATCGTGATCGTGCCATATTCAGGGCGCTTGGGATCGCGCACCTCGACGCTGATCACATTCTTGTCCGACGTGTTCACGCGCTTGCCAAATCTGGCGAGGTCCTTGCCCGGATCAAGCAAGGCAGCAAGCGGGCTGTTCCGGATCGGCCAGCGCTGCACCTGCTTCACCTCATAGTCGATCATTGTCAGCGACTTGCCATCGGCGACGATCAGCAGCGGTACGCCTTTTTGATATTCAAAACGGACATGGCCGGGGCGCTTCAATAGCAATTTGCCCGACAGCGTCTTGCCGTTGCGGTCGGTTTGGGTGAAGCCCGCATTCATCGTGCTGACGGCCTTCATATGCGCAACAACTTCGGAAAGGTCGTTGCTGTTTTGCGCGGGCGCTGGCGTGCCGACGGCAAGCACAACCGGCGAAAGCAGCAGGGCGGAGAGTGCGTATTTCATTGTAATCCTTAACTCTTGTCTGGTCTTGTTACAGCGCCGATAGCGGCACGGGGTTGAACTGCATGTTAATCGGGCATCGCCCTGTTCCGATGGTAGACAACGCACCTATGCCTTCATTGTGCCGTTCGATCAAAAACTCGCTGCAATCAGCCGCCGGGTCGCCTCGGCCTGCGGGTTGGCAAATAGCGCCTCGCGGGCAGCACATTCGACGATGCGTCCGGCCTCCATCACCGCGATCCGGTGCGCGACACGGCGCGCCAATGCGAGATCATGGGTGATGAACAATAAGGACAACCCCCGCTCCCGCTGCAATCGGGCGAACAGCGCAGTGACGCCATCGGCAACCAGCGGGTCGAGTGCCGAGGTAGCCTCATCAAGCAAAAGCATCGCCGGATCGGCTGCGAGAGCGCGGGCGATTGCCACACGCTGCGCCTGCCCGCCCGAAAGCGCCGCAGGTTTACGCAGCGCAAAATCACGCGGCAGGCCTACTTCCTCCAGCAGCGTGTGCGCCTTTTCGTTTCGGTCAGCCTCTGGCAGCAACCAGCGCAACGGCTCTGCAATAATATCTGCCACCGTCCAGCGCGGGTCGAGGCTGGCCAGCGGGTCCTGAAACACCGGCTGGATCAGACGGCGATGCCCGGCGTTGCGTCTGCGGCGCGGCGGCAGCGGCTGGCCATCCCACAGCAGCGTGCCCGATTGCATCGGCCCCAGTCCGGCGATTGCCCGGCCCAGAGTCGATTTGCCTGATCCCGAGCCGCCAACCAGTGCCAACGTTTCGCCCTTTGCCACAGAAAGGCTTGCATCAGAGACAGCCTCTATCGTGCCCCTGCGCCAACCCGGGCGGGGGAAAGTGACGGTCACTTTTTCCGCCTTGAGCAGCACCGCCCCGGGCTCGGGCAAACCGGCAAGCGGCTCATTAAGGCGCGGCGTAGCGGCCATTAGCCGTCGGCCATAGTCGCTGACAGGAGCGGTTGCGATCTGTCGCGCCGGTCCGGCCTCGGCGACACGCCCAGCCTCCAGCAGCAGGAGCCGGTCGGCATGATGCTCGATCCCGGCAAGGTCGTGGCTGACCAGCAGCATCGCCATGTCGCGCTCGCGGCAGAGGCGAACTAGCAAGGCCATGATCTCGCCACGCAGCGCCGCATCGAGCGCGCTGACCGGCTCGTCGGCGACCAGATAGCGCGGGCCATGGGCGAGTGCCGCTGCGATCAGCACGCGTTGCCGCTCGCCGCCCGACAGCCGGTGCGGATATTGTGCCAGCCTTTCTTCGGGCCGCGACAGGCCGACGGCCTCCAGCATGGCAACCATCGCCGCCTTGTCTGGCTTTGCCCCTCGCGCCTGCGTGGCAGCCTCGGCCAGATGCTGGGCAACGGTGCGATGCGGCGTCAGTGCGGTCAAGGGCTGTTGGAAAACAAAGCCCAGCTTTTCAGCTCGCACACGGCTCAGCGCCTTTTCGTCGAGGCCGACCAGTTCGACGCCGTCCAGCATGGCGGAACCGCTCGCGACGCCAGCGCTCAGCCCGAAAGGCGTCATCGCTGTTATGCTTTTGCCCGCGCCGGAGGCTCCTGCCAGCGCGACAATTTCTCCGGGGTTCAACGTGAAGCTGACATTCTCGACAAGCGAGGCGTCGCCGATTTCGACGCGCAAATTCTGGACGATATAGGCCCCGCTCATCGCGCCGCATCCGCCAGCCGGTCGCGAAAGCGCTCCCCGGCTATGGTCAGGCAGGCGATCAGCGCGATCAGCACGCCGCCCGGCAGCAGCAAAGCCGCCGGGTTCATGTCCATTTCCTCCGCGCCCTCATTGACCAATATGCCAAGCGAGGTCAGCGGCTCCTGCACGCCAAGGCCAAGGAAGGAGAGGAAACTTTCGATCATCACCACATGCGGCACGGTCAGCATCAGATAGGCGATGGCGACCCCGGCAACATTGGGTAGGATGTGGCGCAGCAGCGTTGCGCGCGCAGGCGAGCCTGCGGCTTCGGCAGCAAGGATGAAGGGGCGCGCTTTCAGCGCAATCACCTGCCCCCGCACCACGCGCGCCATGGTGAGCCATTCGACAAAACCTATCCCCAAGAAAACGAGGAAGATCGAGCGGCCGAATACGACCATCAGCAGGATGACAACGAACATGAAAGGCAGCGCGTACAGCCCATCGACAATGCGCATCATGACTTCGTCTGTGCGCCCGCCAACCCATCCGGCAATAGCGCCCCAGGCAACACCGATAACAAGCGCCACTAGCGCCGCGGCCAAAGCCACCGAAAGCGTAACCCGCGTCCCCACCAAGAGCCGCGCCAGCCTGTCGCGCCCCAGATCATCGGTGCCGAGGATATGCCCGTCAGCAAATAACCCGACACGAACGCTATCCCAGTCGATAGACGCATGATCATAGGGCAGCAGCGCCGGACCAATGAGCGCAGCAACGACAATGAGCGCGACGATGATGAGGGTGGGTTTCATTGGGTCGAGAATAGGAAGAGGGCTGACGGACCAGCGCGAGTTTTTTCACGCAAAGAATCAAAGGCTAAAAAGGAAAAAAGATCAGATTGCATGGTTATTGATAACGCGTTTGATGCCATGCTTGAACAGTTCGGTGTTGAAATTGACGAGCAGGCCCAGCGGCAGGTTCATCAGCCGCAAATGGGTCAGGGTCTGCATCATGTGAAGGTTCGTTAACTGTTCAACCGATTCAGTTCAACCAGCAGCTTTTCCTCAACGAACAAATCTACTTTGAACGCATTTGGCAACGTCAACCCATCGACCACGATGGACACCGGCTTTTGCCTCTCGACCGAAAGATACAGTCGCTGAAAGCGACTATGCAAAACAGCTTCATAAACCGATTCGAGTAAGCCAGGACCCAAATCCACATGCGTCCTGAATGCACAGTCAATCACCGTCTTTGCGATCGCCTCGATCTCCTCATCCAAAACCAAATCTTACTTCCTTTTTCTTTCTTTATTACTTTGCGTGAAACAAACGGGCGCGGTTTCCGCCGTTACGAAATATTTTCTTAGATCACCCCTCGCGCATCCTTGGATCGAGCCAGCCGTAGATGAGGTCGGCGAAGAGGTTGAACAGGATGATGAGGCTTGCGTAGAGCGTCACCACGCCAAGCACGAGCGGGTAATCCCGGTTCAAGGCGCCCTGGACGAAATAGCGGCCTAGGCCGGGCAAGCCGAATACTGTCTCGATCACCACTGCACCGGTCAGCAACGCCGCAGCCGCAGGCCCCAAATAGCTGGCGACCGGCACCAGCGCGGGGCGCAGTGCGTGGCGGCGCAAGATTGTGAGCGGCGCGATGCCCCTCGCGCGTGCGGCCCGGATATGGTCGCTACCAAGCTCGCCAGCCAGCCCTGCACGCGCCAGCTTTGCAACTGCACCGGTGACCGGCAGTGCCAGCGCAATGACCGGCAGCACCAGCCAGCTTAGACCATCATTCTGCCCGGACACTGGCAGCCAGCCTAGCCATAAGCCAAAGATCAGTGCCAGCAACGGCCCGGTCACAAAGGTCGGCAGCGCGGTCAGCAATGTTGCTGCCAGCATCAGTAGTTCATCCTGCCATTTCCCTGCGCGAAGCGCGGCCCACAGCCCGATCGCAATCCCCAGCAGCGACGCCAGCAGCAATGCGCATCCTCCGATCAGCAACGATACCGGCAGCGCATCGGCGATCAGCCCCGAAACGGTAAAGTCGCGGTAGACCATGCTCGGCCCGAAATCGCCCTGCGCCAACCGCGCCAGATAGAGCCACACCTGTTCGGGCAGGCTCTTGTCGAGGCCATAGGCCGCCTCCAGCGCGGCGCGCACTTCGGGCGCCAGCGGCCGCTCGCCATCGAAAGGCCCGCCCGGTGCAATGCGCATCAGGATGAAGGACAGGATGATAATCGCAAGCAGCGTCGGTATCGCTGTCAACAACCGTCGTGCAATCAATCTCCCCATCCGCATTGCTTGGCGGAAAAGCACCAAAGCGTCCAGCCTGCATTTAACGCTTGAAGTTGACGCAGCGTCAACGTGCATAAGACGTATATGATTGATTCGTTCGACATCGCCGAGGTCGCCCGCCGCACAGGCCTGTCCAGCAGGGCATTGCGTTTTTACGAGGCGCGCGGGTTGGTCAAACCGCTGCGCAGCGCGTCCGGACGACGCTATTTCGGCCCGGCCGAGCTGGAGCGGCTCCATCAGATAATCGTGCTGAAAGCGACAGGGCTGAGCCTTGCGCAGATGGAGAGGCTGTTTTGCGGCAAGGCGTTTGATTTGCCGCAGATGCTGGCTGCACAAATGCAGCTGCTGGATGAAGAAAAGCGCCAGATCGAGCGCAGCCGACAGATTATCGCCTTTACCCTGTCCCGCATCAACCGTGGCGAGCCGGTCGACGCAGAGACATTATGCTCGCTGATCGAAAGTGGAGACAAGATGATGCAACAGGAACCGAAAGAGTGGCAGGACGTCACTAATCGCTATTTCACCCCTGAAGAAAAGCTGCGCTGGGCAGAGGCATGGTCAAAGGTGGGAGACGATTGGGATGCCGAGAGCTATGGCGCGGAATGGAAAAAATTGGGCGATGAAATCGCCGCTGCCATGCCGTTGGCACCTGACAGCGAGGCTGCCCAAAGTTTTGTAACCCGCTGGTACGAATTGCTTGCACCCTTTTCAAAAGTCGCGACGCCGGAGATGTGGAACGGAGCGGTCAGGATGTACGAAAATATGGGCCAATGGTCGGGCGACGGCATCGGTGCTGCAAATCCTGGATTTAGCAAAGCGGTCTGCGACTTTATGAAGCAGGCAACCGCCGCGCGACTTGCGTCAGGTGCGATGCTGGAGCCCCTCGCTCCTGTAGTTTGGGGCACCGCCTCAAAGGGAGAGACAAAGCCATGAACGCCTGGGTCTTGCTTGCCATAGCTATTGCCTTTGAAATTGCCGGAACCAGCCTTTTGAAAGCCTCTGACGGCTTTGCGCGCTGGGGCTACGGGATTGGGGCAATGGCCTGTTACTGGGTCTGCTTCGGCTTTCTGGCAGCAGCGATCAAAATCATACCTGTGGGCGTGGCCTATGCCATCTGGTCGGGCGTGGGCATTGTCGCCATCGCGTTGATCGGCTGGCTGGTGTTCCGCCAGTCGCTAAGCCCCGCACAAACCGGTTTCATCCTGCTGATCCTGGCCGGCGCGATCGGCCTTAACCTGACGACCGGGCGCAATGAACCCGCTACAGCGCCATCGCTACAAAGCAGTTCCTGATTTCGTCGACAAAAAGGGCGGGCTGTTCCATCGCGGCAAAATGCCCGCCCTTTTCCATCTCGTTCCAATAGCTTATGCTGGTGAAACGCGTTTCGGCCCAGCGACGTGAAGGGCGGAACAATTCCTTGGGAAAGATGCTGCAGCCGGTCGGAAGAGCGACCGGCTCGAAACTCTGGTTCAGGAAACTGTGCCAGTAAAGCCGCGCTGAGGACGCCGCCGATGCCGTCATCCAGTATAGCATGGCCGTGTCGAGCAACTGATCCTTGCTGAACAGCGTCAAAGGATCGCCGCCGCAATCGCTCCAATTACGGAATTTTTCGACGATCCATGCCATCTGGCCCACGGGCGAGTCGGTCAGGCCATATCCCAGTGTTTGCGGGCGGGTTGCCTGGATAATCGCATAGCCATTGTCATTTGCGCGGTACCAGCCGAGCCGGGCAAGCGATTCCGCCTCGAACGCAGTCGGCTCGGCAAGCACTTCAGGGGGCGGGGCGGCGACGGGCATGTTGACATGGATGGCGGCGCAATGGCCCCGGTTTTGCGCGCCGATGGCAATGGTGACAGCCGCGCCCCAATCGCCGCCCTGCGCAACATAGCGATCATAGCCCAGCGCCTGCATTAGCCGGTCCCATGCGTCGGCAGTCTTTTCCACCGACCATCCCGACTGCGCCGGCTTTCCCGAAAAACCATATCCGGGCAGCGACGGGATGACGAGATGAAAGGCAGGATGCGCGGGGTCGGCAGGAGCAGTCAGCGGCTCGATCACATCCAGAAATTCCAGCACCGAGCCCGGCCAGCCATGCGTCATGATCATTGGCAGCGCGTCGGTACGCGCGCTTTTGATATGGAGATAATGAATAGGCAGACCGTCAACTTCGGCCAGATATTGCGGCCAGGCATTGAGCTGGGGCGGGACACGCTGGAAATCATAATGATGCTGCCAATGATCGAGCAGGTCCTGGACAAGGCGGAGGGGAATGCCCTGCTCCCAGCCATCCGCATTTTCGGCTTCGGGCAGCCGCGTGCGCGCCAGCCGCGCTTTCAGATCATCGATAGCCTGAGGCTCGAAGGCGGCAACAAAGGGAGAGATTGCGGCAGGCACGGGTCATCCTTCACAAGAATAATGTGGATGCAGCCGCATCATTTTCGATGTCGGTAACTGCACAAGGACCCTGATCACGCGATTGCCACGCGCGTTAAGCCATTGCAAGCAAAGGGTTGTGCGGCCCGATCTGCGCGTCGGCTATTTTACATTTGCGCTTATATGATGCGCCATGCTCGCAACGCCTGCCACAGGCCCCAGACCAGCAGCAAGATACCGCCCGCGCGCCGGATCGTAGGGATTGGCAAAAGCCCGGCCAGTTTCTCCTTGAGTATGATCGCCGGAATGATCGCAGCCATGATGCCCATCCAGCCGCCTATTGCGGTGAACAGCCAGTGCGGAGTCAGTGCGGCATTGGCGGCGATGATGAACTGACCCTTGTCGCCGAACTGCAGGATGAACAGCCCGAAAAAGGCGGTCAGAAAAGGACCCGTTTTCCAGCCGTCGAGCAATTCGACCCGCCGCCGCCACGCCAGCATCCCGATACCTGCAAAAATATAGGCAAGGCCGTTAAACAGCCGCAACGGATCTTCGCTGATCCAATCATCGATAACCGAGCCTGCCGCTGCGGATATGAGGCAGTTCAGCGCGGTCGCCAGCGCAAGCGCGATGATGATGGGCCGATCATTTCCGAAACGCAGCGCCAGGGCCGCGCCGAGAATTTGTGGGCGATCCCCGATTTCGGCAAGCAGCACCGAAAAGAGCGTGGCAAGCAGGCTGTCCATGCCGGAAAGCCATAAAGGCTATTGGTTAATCAACCGAGACGGATGGCCACTGAGGCAAGCAGCGCTTCGCTTGCTTTCGGGTGAAGATCGGCAATGCCGATTGCATCGCGCAATATGTCGCCAAAACCGTCGATCACAGCGCGCCCCTTGTCACGATTGTGGCCACGCGGCCCAATCCGTTGCAACGCGGCTTCGAATGTCGAGGCAATTTCAGCAATGGCAGTCAGCCCGTGAAAAGCCGCCGTTGCCCTGATCTGTTCGAGCCGCAGCAGATATTGCATCGGGCTTGCGTCAAAATCGGTCAGCAACAATGCGTCACACAGATCGAACAGCTCTGCGCGGATCATCAGAAAGCGGTCATGGTCCTGTTTCATGCGGTTTGCCCCCGGCCATGGTTATGCACCATGCGCGAAACATGGTTAACGGCGCGTTAAACGCCGAAGCTGCGCCGTGCCTCTTGACTTTTCACTGTCGCTCCCGCAAAGGCGCGCACATCAGGGGCGGCGTTCGCGTCGCCCCCTTTCATTACCCTTACAGATTCGAAGGATTAGGCCATGGCGAAGCCAGCCACTGTGAAGATCAAATTGCTCAGCACGGCTGACACCGGCTTTTTCTATGTGACCAAGAAAAATCCGCGCAATACCACGGAAAAGATGAGCTTTCGCAAATATGACCCCGTCGTGCGCAAGCATGTCGAGTTCAAGGAAGCCAAAATCAAATAAGGCCGCTGGGTCCGTTGGCGCGATCTGCTCGCGCCCGTCGATAGGGGTGCTTTGGCACCCCTTTTTGATTCGTGCCCAAGGCTATCGATTGCGATTCGGTATGGCAGCCAGACGCAGCAGCAGATAGCCACTCAGTGCCGACAGCAGCGAGCCCATGAGCACACCGATCTTTACCGCATCGCCCAAGCTATCATCGGTGAAGGCGAGGCCGCCGATAAACAGGCTCATGGTAAAGCCAATCCCGCATAGCAGGCTGACGCCATAGATCTGCGTCCAGCTTGCATCCTTGGGTCTGGGCGCAAGCCGGAGTTTGACCGTCAGCCAGACAGCAGAAAAAATACCCACCTGCTTACCGACAAACAGTCCGAGCGCGATACCCAGCGGCAAGGGAGCAAGCAGCTGCGCAAGCCCCACGCCCTCCAGCGACACCCCGGCATTGGCAAAGCCGAACAGCGGTACAATCGCAAAGGCCACCGGTTTGGCCAGCGCATGTTCCAGCCGATGTAGCGGCGAATCGTCGGCATCGGGCGCAGCCAATGTGCGCCGCAAAGGTATTGCAAATGCCGCCATCACGCCGGCGATGGTCGCATGGACACCCGAAAGCAGGGTCGCATACCAAAGCAATGCTGCCAGGATCAGATAGGGCCAGAGCTGTATTACCTTATAACGGTTCAACGCCATCATCGCAGCCCAGATCAACGCTGCCGCACCCAAAGCAGCAAGATTGAGTTTCGCAGTATAGAAAAGCGCGATGATCGTAACCGCGCCCATATCGTCGATGATGGCGACGGTGGTCAGGAACAGCTTGAGCGAAGCAGGCGCCCTGCTTCCCAGGAGCGCAAGCACGCCAATGGCAAAGGCTATGTCGGTTGCCGCCGGGATCGCCCATCCGCGCAGCAGGCTGGCATCATCCGCAACCACGGCGACGTAGATCAATGCAGGAACCGCCATTCCCGCTGCTGCCGCAATCATCGGCAGGAGCCGGTCGGGCCAGCTTGCCAGATGGCCATCGACAAATTCACGCTTTATTTCCAACCCGACCAACATGAAGAAGATCGCCATCAGGCCGTCATTGATCCACAAATGGACGGTCATCGGCCCCAATTTGGGGGTCAGCTCGGGCCCCGTGACGGCATGGATAAAGTGAAAATAGCCTTGCGCCAGCGGCGAGTTGGCAATGATCATCGCAAGCGCGGCTACCAGCATCAGGATTATGCCCCCCGCCGCTTCGCTACGCAGGAATGCGCGCAGGGCTGAACCGGGCTGCCTCAGCCTGTTTTGCCGGTCCATAAACGTTTCCCCTGTGTAAAAAACTATAGGTTGAAGAACCCGAATTACGATATAGGTTCGTGCGTTCCATGCAATGATATTGCATCGGCAACCGCCTGACACAGCGAATATCGGGGGCAATTAAACGGTGACGATCCTTGCACGATAACAGGGCTGACGCAATTGATGGAAGTGTTGGGCGACTTACCGAGCGGCAGAAGGATTGTCTGCGTCTGGTTGCGCAAGGCTATACCCCAAAAGAAATCGGGCGCGCGCTCGACCTGTCGCCCAGTACAGTCGACAACCACATCCTGGCTGCAGTGCAGGCTACAGGCTCGCTGAACAGAGGCGACGCCGCACGGCTTTTGATGCGTAACGAAGCTAGGCAGAATTTACCTAGGGAATTGCCGGGGGTTGCCGAAGCCGCCGAAAGCCGTCCTTTTGAGGGTACGGCAGCGGTCAGGACCTTCACCTCAACACCCCGAAGTTTCTGGTCGCTTCCGCCCTTAGGAGGGCAGAAGAATGAACTCGACGCGGCAGAAAAGACATTGCGTATCGTGCAGGTTGCCGTGGTCGGTTTCGGAGCCGTAATCAGCCTGTCGCTTCTGGTCGCAGGAGCGTTCCGGATCTTTAGCTGAACGCTGATTTCAGCCCATCAGCAATCATAACAGCGGCGCTGGGTTGCAGGCGCCGAGGGAGACTTTATGCTTATAATCCAGAACAATACTGGCGCATTGGTAGCCGCCGAAACAAAAGGTGCCTTGAAAGCCATAGACGAGGCAATATTGAACGAACTGCGGCTGTGCGCGACGCTGGTCGAGACTTTCGAGGAGGCGAAGGTTCCCGTCGGCTCCAGCCAGAAATTGTTGCAGTCGCTTGCCAGCGGGCTCAATCATTTTGTCGCGGGACGGGCCGAAATGGCGCAGACAGTCCGCACCCTGACCGCGCTCAAAAAATCGAGCAATCTTGCCGAGACAAGCTACAACTGCCCCACCGACCATCCGCCAATGATGCGCGCTGAACAGTCTTTGCAACCGAAACATGCGCACCTCGCGAAGTCCTTCGGCTAAGTTTCCGGCTGATGGTGCATATGTTTAAGGAGTTGCCGCATGTCGATGATGGAGTTGCTGGTATGGACGCTGCTCGCACTATGCAGCTTCTATGCAGCGGCCCTTGGCGGTCCGTCGGGGCGGATCGGCGCGGGGCTGGTGCTCGCAGCAACAATTGCCACATATCTGGTCCAGGGATCGGAGCGCTGGGCGCAAACAAACATCCCCGTGATGTTCGTCGACTTGGCGTTGATGGCAGCTTTTTACGCATTGGCGCTGAGAAGCAAAGTCTATTGGCCAATCTGGGCCGCCGGTTTTCACTTGATTACAATCGCCGGACACGCCGCGACCTTCATCATCCCCGATTTCCGGTCGTCGCTCTATTATTATTTCAACGGCATGTGGGCGGTGTTTGTCCAAATGTCGATGGTGGTCGGTATCACGCTCGACCGGAACGCGAAGGTCCGGTCTAGCTAGGCAAGCAGGCCCCCGCGCCGGGGCCAAATCCAGTCACAGAAACACAGGCAGTGCTGCACAGCATGCAGCACTGGCAGGAGAAGCTTTATGTCCAACATATGGAACGATCAGGCCTGAATGATGGAGGGCGTCTGGGCCTTTCTGTTTGCGATGCGCGAGGAGCTGCTGCTGTTCAGCGGCTTCTGGATCATCGTCGGCGGCATTGATGATATTGCCGTCGACCTGACGTGGGCGTGGCGGACGGGATGGCGGCGCCTGTTCCGCTATCGGCTAACCCCGCCGATGCGGGCGGACCAGTTACCCGAGGCCACGCAGACAGGTCCGCTCGCAATCTTCATCCCAGCCTGGCAGGAAGCTGGCGTTATAGGTGCGATGCTGAGGCGTTGTGCAGAGGCATGGGGCGGTTGCACCATCGCGCACCGCATCTATGTCGGCTGTTACGGCAATGATTCGGCGACCATCGCAGCTGTCGTCGCCGCTGCGTCGCGCAGCCGCAATATCAGGCTGGTGCTATGCGATAGACCTGGCCCCACAACCAAGGCCGATTGCCTCAATCGCCTGTGGCGGGCGCTGACCGCTGACGAGCTTGCGGGCGGCTTCAAGGCGAAAGCCGTTATCCTGCATGACGCAGAGGATGAGGTTCATCCGCTGGGGCTGCGGGTCATGGGCTATCTGATCGAACGGGCAGCCGCAGTGCAGCTGCCTGTCATCCCCGTACAGGTCACCGGTTCAGCCTGGGTCAGCGGGCATTATTGTGACGAATTTGCCGAAGCGCATGTCAAAACGCTGGTCGTGCGCGAGGCACTGGGCGCATCGATCCCGCTGGCTGGTGTCGGCTGTGCGATAGAGCGCAACCGGCTCGGCCGCATTGCCATCGCCCATGATGGCCAGCCATTCGATGCCGCCAGCCTGACCGAAGATTATGAGCTTGGGCTCAATATCGGATCCGAAGGCGGCAAGGTGATTTTCGCCAAATTGCTGGATACCGACGGGCAGCGGGTGGGAACCAGAGCCTGCTTCCCCGATACGTTCGAAGCCGCAACCCGGCAGAAGGCGCGCTGGATGACGGGCATCGCACTTGCGGGTTGGGACAGGCTCGGCTGGCGCGGCGGCTTTGCGGAATTTTGGATGCGGCTGCGCGATCGCAAAGCCTTGCTTGCAGCGATCGTGCTGGTGGCGGCCTATCTGTGCATAATCCTGACGCTGCTACTGATGCTGGCCGATGTTGCCGGAATTCATCCGACGCCTGCTAGTTCCGATGCCGTCCTGACGTTATTGCTGCTCACGGCAATATTGCTTCTGTGGCGAACAATCGTCCGTTTTATATGCGTATTGTCGGTTCAGGGCTGGCGGCAGGCGTGGTTGTCGATCCCCCGCAATATTGTCGCCAATGTCATCAATATCGTCGCCGCCCGGCGCGCCGCAGCCGACTATTTAAGGTTGTTGACGGGTGGAAAGCTGCACTGGGACAAGACCAGCCATAGCCATTTTCCAGGCAAGGCGACGCATAATGTCTGAGCTGCGCGGACGGCCCTATGTCTTCGTCGCGGTGACCATCCTGTGTTGGGTGGGTGCGCGCATGGCTTGGCCCGACACGCAAATTGCTGGCGAAAAGCCCTCTGCTTCTAAACCGGCATTGGCGCAAAATGGTCATGCTGCATCTGCATCAATTGCACCGCAGTTCTGGCCGCGACTGGTTAGGTTCGCGCCCGCCTCATTGCATGATTGGTCTGCGCCGCGAGCAAAACACGCACCTGTCATCCAATTTATCGGTCTCCCTCCTGTCCTGGTTCCCGGACAGGTTGGCGGCCGGCCTTCCGGTTTGTCCATGCCCCTTCGGGTCGCGGGGGACGACAAACCTGTGAGCGCGGGCTGGGACACCCCCCCGACCATTGCTCACACCCCCGTGGGGAAGGCTGGCACGCCAGAGTTTTTACGGCCAAAGCGCTGGGAAGTTTATGGCTATAGCTTCTGGAGGCTGGCCAACAGCCGCGCGCCACCGCTCGCGCCCGCCGCACAATATGGGGGTAGCCAGTCGGGGATCATTGCAACTTACGATCCGTGGGGACAGCCCGATACGGGTCTTGCTCTGCTTGCACGCGGCGCAGTCACTCCTGATGGCGATCAGGATGAGGCCGCTTTCGGCGCAAGATGGAAGCCGAAGGGTCTGGGGCCGATCCAGCTTTCAGGCGAATATAGATTACGTTCGAATGAGCCCGATCAATTTGCTGCCTATCTGTCAGGCGGAGTGAATGAAGTCTCGCTGGTCAGCGGCTGGAGGCTCGATGCATTCGGGCAAGCTGGCTATGCAAGCGGAAAGAGCGGCAGCGGCTTTTTCGACGCGAATGCCAGAATTTCCCACCTCGTGACAAAGCAGGGCAGGGTGTCTTTGTCAGCTGGTGCGGGAGGCTGGGCAGGCGGCCAGAAAGGTGCGCAACGGCTCGACATCGGCCCGACCATCGCCGCCAAAATTGATACCGGCCCCGCGATCATCCTCATCCAGCTCGATTGGCGCTTGCGCGTCGCCGGAGATGCCCAACCGGAAAACGGCTTCGCGCTGACCGTTTCAAGCGGATTTTGACCGCTTCCCTTTTGCGCCTCGGCGCGGCAAAAGCTGGCGTATGAAGAAATCATCATTTGCCCTTTCGCTTTTTGCAGCCATCTCTCTTTCGGCCTGCTCTTCGCCCCAGACAGCGCAGATCGAAACCGCACCTGTTCCCATGCCAACAATGGCAGGCGTGACGGAGGTCGAGGAAATCGCGAAGCGCTATGTCCGGCTGACTTTGGAGGCCGGGACGCATGAAGCAGAATGGGTTGATGCCTATTATGGCCCGCCGGAATTGCAGACTGCGGCAGTCGCCAATCCGCGCAGCAAGACGCAATTGATCGCAGACGTGCGACAGGAAATTGCCGGGATAGACAAGCTTTTTAGCGAAGGCGGCCTTGCGTCGGAAACCGAGCAGCGGTTGAAGGCATTGCGCGGCATGCTGGTCGCGGCCGAGACGCGGTTGCAAATGCTTGAAGGGCGCAAATTTGTTTTCGCCGAGGAGGCAAAAGGCCAGTTCGCCACCGTACCCGAACTGAAACCGCTATCCTACTTTGACGCCATCCTTGCGAGGCTGGAAAAGGATATTCCGGGCACCGGCCCGCTGGCCGCGCGCGTCGATGCTTTTAACGAACGCTATGTGATCCCCAAGGACCGGCTGCAGGCGGTGTTCGATGCCGCAATCGCAGAATGCCGCACGCGCACAGCGCGTTACATGCAGCTTCCCGAAGGCGAACGCTTCACGATGGAGTTTGTCACCGGCAAGCCCTGGTCGGGCTATAATTATTACAAGGGCAACTATAAAAGCCTGATCCAGATCAACACCGACCTGCCGATCCGCATCAGCCGTGCGGTCGACCTCGGCTGTCATGAGGGCTATCCGGGCCACCATGTCCTGAACCTGATGATCGAAAGCAAGCTGGTGCGCGGCAAGGGGTGGACGGAGTTTGAGGTCAATCCGCTTTACTCACCCCAAAGCGTGGTCAGCGAGGGCAGCGCCAATTATGGCATCGACCTTGCCTTTTCACCTGCTGAGCGGTTAGCATTCGAGCGTGATGTGCTGTATCCGCTGGCAGGGCTCGATCCCGCCACAGCCGAAGCCTTCTGGAAGCTGCAGCAAGCAACCGAAGCGCTGGGAGGCGCACGGTTGACCATTGCGCAAATGTATCTTGATGGCGAGATTGATCGCCCCAAGGCGCTGGAGCTGACCCAGAAATATCAGCTGTTAAGTCCGGCGCGCGCCGAACAGCAGATCAAATTCACCGACCACTATCGCAGCTATGTGCTGAACTATGGCTGGGGCAAGGATCTGGTCCGCGCCTATATTGAGCGCGGCAATCCTGATACCGCGACACGCTGGCAGCGGATGGAGAAGATTTTGTCCGAGCCGACGCTGCCGGATGATTTGCTTGCGGTGGATTGACCAAATAAATTGAGAGATCACCGCAGCCCTGAGCCTGTCGAAGGGCGCCTTTCGGCCTTAGCGCAAGCCCATAAAGCGTGATCGTGCTTCGACAAGCTTAGCACTACGGTATGTATTGATAGCGAGGCGCCTAATCCCGCTGCAAATCGACGATCACTGATTGGCTGATCATCTCGGCTGAGCCGAAGATTGTCATGAAGCTGATATCGGTCGCATCACGGCCCACCGCAATGCGCACCAATTGTTCTTCGCGCGCCAGCCGCGTTGGATCGACTAGGTGCCAGCGTCCGTCGAGATAGACCTCCACCACCGCGTGGAAATCGGGCGGGTTGATGTTGGGTGCATAGGCAGAGACCATGCGCGCCGGAATGTCGGCAGCGCGGGCGAAAGTGATCAGCAGATGCGCAAAATCGCGGCACACCCCGCGCCGCGAAATGAAGGTATCGGTTGCGGTCGATCCGATGGGCGATGCGCCGGGGGCATATTCGATATAATCGTAAATCCACTCCGCCATCTGCAGCACCTTGTCGCCCTTGGTCGCGGCATCGAAGCGGGTGGAGACGAAATATTCGTGCCGGTCGGACGGGCAATAACGGCTGGGCGTCAGATATTGGATATAGGCGGGCGGCAATTCGATATGCGGCACGGTATCCAGACCCGCAATTGCCATCGGCTGGCGATCGACGATATTGACGGTGGCATTATAGCTGATGCCGATCCGCCCCTCGGCATGGAACCAGGTCCGGCGACCGAGTCCGTCCATCCCCTCTATAGTGGTCAGCGGGCCGCTGCCCGCTACGGTCAAAAGGTCGGTCACAAGCTGCTGGTCGGCCATCGGGATCGCCTCGACCGCAAGCAGCACATCGGCGGCCTTGGGAAGTGTGTAATCGAGCATGGCGGTAATCGCGACTTTGGTCATGGCGCGCCTATCGTGGATTGCATGTCGGCGCGCAAGGATTGCGTTGCCCGGTTCGGTGCGGGAAAACTGCCTATGCGGCGTTTTGTTTCAGCCCGCCGACCAGATGCCGCGCGTATCGATCACCGTCGCCGAGGTATTGGGCCGCAACATGCGGAACTGTTTGTGATCGACAAGCAATATATGCAGGTCCGCCTCCGCCGCACCCAGCATGTCGGTGAGCGACGCATTCTTCAGCGATGGCGGCAAGGCATCGATATTGGGCTCGACCACCAGCAGCTTGCCATTATGCGCCTTCATCAGGCTCTGCGTGATTTCGAGCGCGGGGCTGTCGCGCAGATCGTCGATGTCGGGTTTGAAGGCGACACCATAGCAGGCGACGGTCACGTCGCGGGCCTTTTTCTTGGGGTTGGTTGCCAATATGTCCGCAATCGCGGCATGCGCCTTGGCCAGCACCCAATGCGGCTTTGCATCATTCACTTCGCGCGCGGTGCGGATCAGTCGCGCTTCTTCGGGGGCGCTCGAAACGATGAACCAGGGATCGCAGGCGATGCAATGCCCGCCGACTCCCGCGCCGGGTTGCAGCACATTGACGCGCGGATGACGATTGGCGAGGCGGATCAGTTCCCAGACATTGATGCCCAATTTGTCGCAGATCACCGACAATTCATTGGCGAAGGCGATGTTGACGTCGCGGAAGCTGTTTTCGGTAAGCTTCGCCATCTCGGCAACACGGGTGCCCGAAGCCAATATGCACTCACCGGTGACGAAGGTGCTGTACAACTCCGCCGCCAGCGCCGAACAGCGTTTCGTCATCCCGCCAATGACGCGGTCGTTGGTGATCAGTTCCCGCATCACCTTGCCAGGCAGCACACGCTCCGGGCAGTGCGCGATGCGAATGTCGGATAGCTCGCCCGCCTTTTGCGGAAAGCTCAAGTCGGGCCGCGCCTTGGCAAGCCAGCCCGCCATCGCTTCGGTGGCACCGACCGGTGAGGTTGATTCCAGCACCACCAGATTGCCGCGCTGCAGTATTGGCGCAATCGCCTTGCACGCCGCCTCGATATAGCGAAGATCGGGGTCGTGGTTCTTGCTCTTGAACGGCGTCGGCACCGCGATCAGGAAAGCGTCGGCTGGCTCGGGCGTGGTCGTTGCGCGCAGATAGCCCCGCGCCACCGAAGCCTGCACCACCATGTCGAGATCGGGTTCGACGATGTGGATTTCACCGCGGTTGATCGTATCGACCGTCGCCGCATTCACATCGACGCCGATAACCTTGATCTTACGCGAGGCGAACATCGCTGCGGTCGGCAGGCCGATATAGCCGAGGCCGATGATCGAGATGGTCTGGAACGGGCTTTTCTGCATGGCTGGTCTGATCTCTTAATTGAGGCCGGCAAAGGCACGGATGCGCCGCACGATGCGCGCTGCAGCTTTGCCGTCGCCATAAGGGTTGTGCGCAAAACTCATCGCCTCATAGGCGGCGCGGTCATCAAGCAAGCGGGCGACTTCCGAGACGATCAGCGCGCGGTTGGTTCCGACGAGCTTGACCTTGCCTGACGCGACCGCTTCGGGCCGCTCGGTGGTATCGCGCATCACCAGCACAGGTTTGCCCAGCGACGGCGCTTCCTCCTGCACCCCGCCTGAATCGGTCAGGATTACGTCGGCGCGGCTCATCAGGTAGACGAAGGGCAGATAATCCTGCGGCGCGATCAGGTGGACGTTGGGCAGCGCTGACAAACGCGCCTCGACCGGGCCTTTCACCTGCGGGTTCAAATGCACCGGATAAACAATCTCGACATCGGGCCGCGCGGCAAGCTCTGCCAGTGCCTCGCAAATGCGTTCGAAACCGTCGCCAAAGCTTTCGCGCCTGTGGCCGGTGACAAGGATCAGGCGTTTGTCGGGGTCAAGCGCGAACTGCCGCTCAAAAGCCGCGCCGAGCTCGGGCTCGCTTTCGATTTTTGCAACGACGTCAAGCAGCGCGTCGATAACGGTATTGCCTGTCACCTCGATGCTGCCCGCCGCGACTGCCTCTGCCTGAAGGTTTGCACGCGACGCCTCGGTCGGCGCAAAATGCAGCGCGGCAATGGTGCCGGTCACCTTGCGGTTAATCTCTTCAGGCCAGGGCGAGAGGATGTTGCCCGTGCGCAGCCCCGCCTCGACATGCCCGACTGGAATCTTGCGATAATAGGCAGCAAGCGCTGTTGAAAGCGTCGTCGTGGTGTCGCCGTGCACCAACACAAGCTGCGGCTGGAAATCATCGAGCACAGGCGTCAGGGCAAGTAACACGCCGGACGTGATGTCCTCCAGCCCCTGCTCCGGACGCATCAGGTCGAGATCATAATCGGGCACAATATCAAACAATGCCAGCACTTGATCGAGCATCTGGCGATGCTGCGCAGTGACGCAAACGCGCGCGTCAAAACCTGCCTCTTCCGCCAACGCGCGCACAACAGGTGCCATCTTGATCGCCTCTGGCCGCGTACCGAATACGCTGAGCACGCGAAAGGGCGCAGTTCCGCTCATGCGAAAGCGCCTTTCAATATTTTGGTTGGGCTAACGACCATGCCCCCCCATCGCAGATCAGCATTACGATATAGTTGACGGACTGTTGTCTATATCAAGCGCCCAGCAACGCAAAAACCAGCCCCATGGCGGCATAGAATGCGACCCAGTAACCGGCATCGATTGCGAACAATTTGCCCGATTTGCGCCCGAACAGATAGTTGGTGCCGATAGCGGGCACGATGAAGCCCAGCGCAACACCAATCGAGATCATCATCGTCGATCGCAGGCTCATCTCACCGAAATGCGCAAGCATATGTCCAAGGAACACCGCCGACAGGATGCTGAACAGCAAGGTCAGACCGTAAATCTTCACCGCATTCATATTTTTGATGTCATCATCCGACAGCCCGATTTCGCGCTGCCATGCCTTGCCGAACAAAGGCCCATACCAGATGCCACCGACCATGAAGCCGCTGACCGCCGCGATCAAAATTGCCAATAGATTTGCGTTTGCCATATTTAATCCTCCCCTGCACGCGTCATGCGCCTGCAAGCGCTTCGTGACAAGCCCGTGAAATGCGCCTATGCGCGCGGCCATCATGGCAACCCGAATCGAAAGTGCGCCCAAAGTGGGCATGGTGTCGCTTGGCTGTCCCAAGGCGCTGGTCGATAGCGAGCGCATTCTGACCAAGCTGCGCGCCGATGGCTATGCGATGAGCGCCGATTATGCCGGGGCTGACGTCGTGCTAGTCAACACCTGCGGCTTCCTCGATTCCGCCAAGGAGGAAAGCCTTGAGGCTATAGGCGAGGCGATGGCCGAAAATGGCCGCGTCATCGTCACCGGTTGCATGGGCAAGGAAGCAGATGTCATCCGCGCGCGCTTTCCAGACGTCCTCGCCATTACCGGCGCGCATCAATATGAGGATGTGGTCAGCGCGGTACATGCTGCTGCGCCGCCTGCCCGCGGCGCCTTTGTCGATCTGGTCCCCGGCCTTGATGAAGGCGGGCTCAAGCTGACGCCGCGCCATTATAGCTATCTCAAGATTTCCGAAGGCTGCAACCATGCCTGCGCCTTTTGCATCATCCCGTCGCTGCGCGGCAAACTCGCCAGCCGCCGGATCGATGCCGTGCTGCGCGAGGCGGAAAAGCTGGTGGAGGCGGGCACCAAGGAATTGCTGGTCATCAGCCAGGACACATCGGCCTATGGCGTCGATACGCGGCACGACGTCCGCCAATGGAAAGGCCGCGAGGTGCGCGCGCACATGACCGATCTGGCGCGTGAACTGGGCGGGCTGCGCACTGCCGAGGGCCGCGCGCCGTGGGTGCGGCTGCACTATGTCTATCCCTATCCGCATGTCGATGCCGTCATCCCGTTGATGGCCGAAGGGCTGCTGACCCCCTATCTCGATATCCCGTTTCAGCATGCGGCACCTGCAGTGCTGAAACGGATGCGGCGCCCCGCCAACGAAGCAAAGGTGCTGGAACGGATCAAAGGCTGGCGCACAATTGCGCCCGATATCGCTATCCGCTCAAGCTTCGTCGTTGGCTTTCCGGGTGAGACCGAGGCAGAGTTCCAATATCTGCTCGACTGGTTGGACGAAGCGCAGCTCGACCGCGTCGGGGCCTTCCGCTTCGAACCCGTCGAGGGCGCTGCCGCCAATGCCCTGCCCGATCCGGTGCCCGAAGAGGTCAAGGAAGAGCGATATCAGCGGATCATGGAGAAAACGGCTGCGATCAGCGCGGCTAAGCTCGCTGCAAAAGTCGGCCGCACGTTACCCGTCATCATCGATGAGGTGGGCGACCCCGATGAGGATGGCAGCATTGGCGCAACCGGCCGGTCACAGGCCGATGCACCGGAAATCGACGGCCATGTCTATCTGCGCGATGTTTCTGCCACGCTGAAAGCCGGGGACATTATCGACGTAGCTATAGAGGACGCCGACGAGCATGATTTGTTCGGGGTGGCCGTCGAGTAACCGACCCAAACAAAAAGGCTCCGCATTCCCGAGCGAAGTCGAGGGACTAGTTCGAGCGAAGCCGAGAACCTGGAGCGCGCAAAGCCTCGACTTCGCTCGGGTTGGACGGTGGAGGTTAAAGAGGCCAATCAGCCAATCACACCATCGCGCTCGATCACCTCAAAGGGCTGCCACTCGCCCTCGCGATAGCTGATCTCTTCGGCTGTCGGCACTTTCTCTACCGGCTGGAACTTGCCAAGGCCGCAGCCCGGACCCTCTGACAATTGCCCGCCGAAATTCTGCAGGACGCGGATGGTATCGACGCTGCACAGCTGGTTTGTCGAGGTGCGATAGGAAAAGCGGTCTTCCATTGCCAGGCTGGGGCAATTGTTCGGCAGCGTGTTGCGATAAATCTTTCCGCCCGACATTTTGAAATCGATCGTCTGGTTGTCGATGATCTTGGTCGAGCGAATGCGGTTTATCGAGATGCAGTTCACCGGCTCGCCGACCGGCTGATAGGCGGCCAGTTCTTTAGCGCGGCGCTCGGCCGGGCCGAACGCGCCAGCGGCGGTGGCGACGGCGAGCGTAGCGATTCCCAAAAGCTGTTTTTGCATAACGGCCTCCTGTCTCGATTTTGTGAGAGGTTATGCCGGAAAAGCTGAACTGTCTATGACTAGAGCCTGTCCTGACTAGTTGGAGGCATCGTCATCGCATCAGGAAGTTTGCTGGATAGGAACGGCGCGCAGCGCAGGCTGGTTTGCCTGTGCAAGTGGCGTGACGACGCCAGCGGGCTTCCTGATGCGACCCCGGAGGGGCGGGCCGCTTTTGGCCCCCTTCGACTGCCTGCAAGGCAGGCGCTCAGGACAGGCATAGCTGCGTCATTCGACGATCACTATGCATTGGCATGGCTCTCTCCTCACTCCTAACGCTGGGCCAAAATGTCCTTCGTTCGTCTTCGACTCCGGCTCCGTGCCGACGCCTCCAACTCATCAGGACAGGCTCTAGGGCTCCAGCACCTTCGCCTTATACCGGCACAGATCCACCACCGGGCAACGCCAGCATTCGGGACGCCGCGCCTTGCAGACATAGCGACCGTGCAGGATCAGCCAGTGATGCGCGCCGAGACGGAAGGGTGCCGGGGTCTTCTTATCTAGCGCCTTTTCGACCGTCAGCGGCGTCTTCCCCTTCGCAAGACCGGTGCGGTTACCGACGCGAAAGATGTGCGTATCGACGGCAAAGGTCTCCGCGCCAAAGGCGGTGTTCATAACCACATTGGCGGTCTTACGCCCCACGCCGGGGAGCCTTTCAAGGAGCTCGCGATCCGCAGGCACCACGCCGCCATGCTCGCGCACCAATATTTCCGACAGCGCAATCACATTCTTCGCCTTGGCGTTGAACAGCCCAATGGTCTTGATATGCGCTTTCAGCCCGACTTCGCCGAGCGCAACCATCTGTGCCGGCGTTTCAATGGTTTCGAAAAGCGCTTTTGTTGCACGGTTCACGCCGAAATCGGTTGATTGCGCCGACAATACGACCGCCACCAGCAACTGGTAATCATTGCCATAGGCAAGTTCGGTCTCGGGTGCGGAATTTGCCTCTGCCAGCCTGCGGTAGAATTCGAAAATCTCGGCGGGTTTCATTTTACACCCACCACCCTTTGCCTGAAAAATCTAGCTATTGGAATATCGTCACCCCGCACTTGATGCGGGGTCCCGCTTCCTAAGCCGTGGTGCGAAAAAAAGCGGGACCCCGTGTCAAGCACGGGGTGACGAGAGATGTATGTTTCGGAGGTGTGCAAGGCTGCAGCGCCTATCAATTCACCGGGCCCTGTTCCTCATCGCGCAGGCCGATGCCGATATTGGCGCGTGGCTGATCGATTTCGGAGGATACCACCGGATAGGCACAATAATCGGCGGCATAATAGGCGCTGGGCCGGTGGTTGCCCGACAGCCCGATGCCGCCAAAGGGCGCAGCAGAGGATGCGCCGTTGGTGGTCGCATTCCAGTTGACTACCCCCGCCCGGCTGTTCGCCCAGAATTCGTCATATTGTTCGGGCGTGCCGCCGATCAGCGAGGCGGAAAGCCCGAAACGCGTATTGTTCGCTTCGTCTATCGCGCTGGTGAAATCGGGAACGCGAATCACCTGCAGCAACGGACCGAACAGCTCGATATCGGGGCGTTCCTTCATTTCGGTCACATCGAGGATGCCGGGCGAAAGAAAGGGGCGGCCCCGCACCGGCCGCGCCATGTGCCGGATCGGACGACCGCCTGCACTCATCAATGCAAGGAAACTTTCGGTCAGGCCATCGGCAACGTCATTGTCGATAACCGGCCCCATAAAGGGCGGCGGATCGGCATGGGGTTCATCGATCAGCAACCGGTCGACGAGTTTCTTCAGTTCGGGAATGAATGTATCGTACAGACTGTCCTTGATGATCAGGCGACGCGCCGCTGTGCAGCGTTGCCCCGCGGACAGGAAAGCCGACTGGATGACCAGAACCACCGCGCTATGCAGATCACGCGTGTCCCAGACGATGATCGGATTGTTGCCGCCCATTTCGAGCGCCAATATCTTGTCCGGGCGCGCGGCAAATTGCCGGTTGAGCGCAATACCGGTCTGCGCCGAGCCGGTAAACAGCAGCCCGTCTAGCCCCGGATGCGCGGACAGCGCCTTGCCGGTCTCCGGCCCGCCCTGCACGATGCGCACAACCCCTTCGGGCACGCCTGCCTTATGATACATCTCGACCAGCCGCGCGCCGACCGCCGGGGTTTTTTCCGACGGCTTGAAAACGATGGCATTGCCCGAAAGCAGCGCGGGGACGATATGACCGTTAGGCAGATGCGCCGGGAAATTATACGGCCCTAGCACGGCAAGCACGCCATGCGGTTTGTGCCGCACGGCATTGCGCGAACCCGGCTTGCCGTCGAACAGCCGCTGCGACGTGCGGTCGGCATAGGCCTTGATCGAGATATCGACCTTGTTGGCAACGGCCTCCACCTCGGTGCGCGCTTCCCACAACGGTTTTCCCGTTTCGCGTGCAACAAGATCAGCAAAGTTTTCAAGGTCGGCGCGCACTTTGCTGGCAAAGGCACGCAGCGCCTTTACCCGGTCGGCAAGCGGTGCCGCGGCCCAGCGCGGCCAGGCCTCGCGCGCGGCGGCAACCTCGCGGTCGACATCACCGACAGGACCGCGCCAGAGCAGCTCGCCGGTTGCTGGTTCGTGGGAAATCAGTTCGTCCAAACCCTGCCCTTTAAAAGCGTCAGATCGTCTATGCGCTGCCTGTTTTGCTTATCAAGTAAATTACGCGGTTGTGCGCAGCGCGTCGCCAAAGCTGCGGATAGCAACGATCTTGGCATATAAGGGTTCCCAATCATCCGCCTCGTCGATGCGCGCCCAGATTGCCTCAACCTCGTCAATCAGCATTGTGCAATCGGGAATCTCCGGGCGCTGTTCGCGGAAGAAGGCGGAAACGGGGATGCGCTCATCGATCATCCGGCGCTCTGCGGCTTCGACAAACGCGCGGTCTGCGGCCTCGCCTTGCGACGGCACGCCTAGCCGCCAGAGGAACCGCCGGATCAATGCTGCCTGATAGAGCGCCGGAAAACGCTCCAGCGCTTCGACAAGCGGCGGTGCCTCGGTCAAAAGCCGCAGCGAAATCGCCAGCTGCGCTGCATCCCAATGGATCGCCTCTGCCTGCCGACCGAATGCGTATAGCCCTTGATGGTCGAAATAGGCAGCGGTGAAGCCCGGCTCCCAATATTCGGTAAAGCGCCACGGGCCGTAATCGAAACTTTCGCCAGTGACATTGATATTGTCGCTGTTGAGCACACCATGCACAAAGCCTGCGACCATATAGCTTGCCGCAAGCTCGGCCAGCCGATTGACCACCAGGTTCATCAGTTGGACCGGCGGATTATCGTCCGGGGTCACACCATAAAGCTGCTCCAACGCATAGCGCACCAGCCGCTCCATCATCTCGGCATCGCCCTCATAGGCCAACCGCTGGAACGCACCGATGCGGATATGGCTGTGGCTGAGCCGCACCAATACTGCGGAGCGCGTCGGCGAAGGCTCATCGCCGCGCCAGAGAGCTTCACCGGTTTCGATGACCGAAAATGTCTTGCTGGTCTCGACACCCAGCGCCTCGAGCATTTCGGTTGCGAGAATTTCACGCACCGCGCCTTTGAGCGTCAGCCGCCCGTCGCCATCGCGGCTATAGGGCGTCTGCCCCGAGCCTTTGGTGCCAAGATCCATCAGCCGCCCATGGCCATCGCGCATCTGCGCGAACAGGAAACCGCGCCCGTCACCAATATCGGGATTGTAGACGCGAAACTGGTGGCCATGATAGCGCAGCGCCAGCGGTTGCGGCATATTGTCGGGCAGCGGTTCGAACCGGGCGAAATGCTGCACCCAAGCTTCGTCCGACAGCTCATCCAGCCCCACCGAGCCGGCCCAGCGATCGTTGCGATAGCGCAGGATCGCCTTGGGAAATATGGCTGCTTGAACCGGGTCGCCGATTTTCGCGCCAAGGCTGGCGATTTGCGGGTCGGCGCGATAGGGGGAAGGAGCAGGTTGCAGGTTCATGACTTGCAACTGGGGTCTCGGTCACGGAAAGGCAAGCATGGCGGATTATAAAGACGGCTATTGGTTGTCTGGCGAGGAATTGCGGCTGCATTACCGCGATTATGCGGGTGATGCGGCGGCGGCACCGCTCATCTGCTTGCCCGGCCTCACGCGCAATGCCCGCGATTTCGAACCTGTGGCGACCATGCTGGATGGCAGGCGGCGGATGCTCGCGGTGAACTTTCGCGGGCGCGGCGAAAGCGGCTATGCCCGCAACGCCATGAGTTATGTGCCGCTGACCTATGTGCAGGACGTAGATGCGCTGCTGCGCGAGCTGAATCTTGACGGCTTTGTCCTGATGGGCACATCGCTTGGCGGACTGGTCTCGATGCTGCTAACCCCGATGTGGAAGGCGCGGATCAGGGGCGTGATCCTCAACGACGTCGGCCCCGAAATCGGCGAGGCTGGCCTTGCACGTATCCGTGGCTATGTCGGGCAGGGGCGCAGCTTTGACACCTGGGTCCATGCCGCGCGCGCCATTGCCGAGGCGCAGGCCGATATCTATCCCGACTATGGGCTGGAGGACTGGCTGCGCATGGCAAAGCGGGCCTGCAAGCTGGCGGGCAATGGCCGCATCGTCTTTGATTATGACATGAAGATTGCCGAGCCGTTCAAGCAACCGGGCGGCGAAGCAGGCACCGACCTCTGGCCCGCCTTTGACGCGCTGAAAGGCATTCCGCTCCTGATCCTGCGCGGCGAGACATCGGACATATTGGAAGCACCCGTTGCAGCGGAGATGGTAAAGCGGCACGGCAGCGCGACTTTGGTGACTGTGCCAAGGGTAGGCCACGCCCCATCGCTGGATGAGCCGGAGGCTCAGCATGCCATCAGCAACTTTCTGGCAAGTCGCGCATGAAACACATCCTCCACCTCCACAGCGCCTTTGACCTTGGCGGCAAGGAGGCGCGGGCGGTCAAATTGATGAACCATTTTGGCGCGGCGGCGCGGCATGTGATATTGTCGGCGGTGCCCGAAGCGATAGGGGCGCGGGCGGCGATCGATGCGGGCATAGAAGTCGAATTTCCCGGCGATGCTGCGCCAGCGCTTTATGGCAAGCCTGCACTGGGGCGCTACCTCAGGCTAGCGCGCTATATGCAGGGCTTCGATCTGGTGCTTAGCTATAATTGGGGGGCAATGGACGGGGTGATGGCGCACCGCCTGCTGGCACCTGTCATGTCGCTGCCCCCGCTGATCCATCATGAAGATGGCTTTAACGAGGATGAGGCGGTCAGGCTCAACTGGAAACGCAACGCCTTTCGCATCTCGGCATTGAAAGGAGCCCATGCGCTGGTCGTGCCATCCGTCACGCTGGAGGAAATTGCGCATTCGGTCTGGAAGCAACCGCTGGGCAAAGTACATCGCATTGCCAACGGCATCGACATCGCCCGCTACCAAAGGTCGCCGCAGCCGGGTAGCTTTCCGGGACTGGGGCGGCAGGATGGCGATATTGTCGTCGGCACCATCGCCGGCTTGCGCGCGGTCAAGAACCTGCCCCGCCTTGTCCGCGCGGTCGCAGCCGCGGGGTCGCACATCAAACTCGCCATAGCAGGCGAAGGGCCGGAGCGGGCCGCGATCCTGGCCGAAGCCGCGCGGCTTGGCATCGCCGACCGGCTCGCCATGCCGGGCTTCCTTTGCGATCCCGCCAGCTATGTCGGCTATTTCGATGTTTTCGCGCTCTCCTCGGATAGCGAACAATATCCGATCTCGCTGGTCGAGGCGATGGCGGCAGGGTTGCCTGCCGTTTGCACAGATGTCGGCGATGTGCGGCATATGGTCGCGGCGGAGAATAGGCGCTTCATAATCGACAAAGCCGATGAAGCCGCCTTTGCGCGCGCGCTTTCAGAACTAGCTGCCGATGCACAGCTCCGCGCGGACATCGGTGCGGCCAACAGGGCGCTTGCCGCCGCCGAATATGGCGTGGAACATATGTTCGCCCGTTATCGTTCGCTTTATGGTAGTGCGATGAAATGCGCCGAATTTGCGCGACAAGGCGGCGGGCATGGTCTAGCGGCAGAGAGTGAAAGTGCGCCGTCATGGCGCGGGGACAATTAGGGGAAGACAAAGCGTGTTCAAGGGTCTGAAACCCATTATCTATGGCGGCCGCGAGTTATGGCCGTTGATCGAGGGCGGCAAGGGCGTTGCCGCAACCAACCATGCCAGTTCGGGCGCATGGGCCGCAGCGGGCGGCATCGGCACCGTGTCGGCGGTCAATGCCGACAGCTATGACGAAAATGGCGACATCATCCCGCAGGTATTTTTCGGCAAGACCCGTGCCGAGCGGCATGAGGAACTGGTCGAATATGGCATAAGAGGCGGCATTGCGCAGGTGCAGCGCGCGTATGACATTGCCGGTGCCTCGGGCGCGATCAACATCAATGTGCTGTGGGAAATGGGCGGTGCGCAGCGCATCCTGCACGGCATATTGGAAAAGACCAGGGGGCTGGTCACAGGCGTCACCTGCGGCGCGGGGATGCCGTACAAATTGTCCGAAATCGCGGCGCAATATGGCGTCTATTATCTGCCGATCATCAGCTCGGCCCGCGCTTTCAGGGCATTGTGGAAGCGTGCCTATCACAAGGTTCCCGAATGGCTGGGTGCCGTGGTTTATGAGGACCCCTGGCTGGCAGGCGGGCATAATGGTCTCTCCAATGCCGAAGACCCAACCAAGCCCGAAGACCCCTATCCCCGCGTGAAAGCGTTGCGCGATGTGATGCGCGCCGAAGGCATATCCGACGACCTACCCATCGTGATGGCAGGCGGCGTCTGGTATTTGCGCGATTGGAATGATTGGATCGATAATCCGGAGCTGGGGCAGATAGCATTTCAGTTCGGCACGCGGCCATTGTTGACGCAGGAAAGCCCGATCCCGCAGGGGTGGAAAGACGCGCTGACCAAAATTCCCGAGGGCGGCGTGCTGTTGCACAAATTTTCGCCCACCGGTTTTTATTCAAGCGCGGTGATCAACCCGTTCCTGCGCAATCTGCAGGCGCGGTCGGACCGGCAGATTCCCTTTTCCACCGAACAGGCGGGCGACCATACCGCGCGGCTCGATGTCGGCGTCAAGGCGAAGAATATGTGGGTGACCCCGCACGACCTGCAACGCGCGCGCGAATGGGATGCGCGCGGCTATACCGCGGCGCTGAAAACGCCGGACAGCACCTTGGTTTATGTGACGCCCGAGGAGCGCGACGTGATCCGCAAGGACCAGACAGACTGCATGGGCTGCCTGTCGCATTGCGGCTTTTCCTCGTGGAAAGACCATGACAATAATTCGACCGGCTATCTCGCCGACCCGCGTAGCTTTTGTATCCAGAAAGCGTTGCAGAATATCGTCCACGGCGCGCCGATTGACGAAAATCTGATGTTTGCGGGGCATTCGGGCTATGAATTCGGTCGCGATCCTTTTTATTCGAATGGCTTTGTGCCCACAGTGAAGCAATTGGTGGATCGCATCCTTACGGGGGACTGATTTTACAATTAACGCTTTTTTGATGCAGCCCCGATAGCCTCGTCATTTCGGGAGTGGGGATCATGGCATCAAACGCATCGGCCTATCGCAAGGTGGAGCCTGCACGTATCGAGCAACGCAGCACTGTCCGCCATCCGGTGGTCGTTCGGCGCGCAACGGTGCGCGGGCATGGCCATCGGCCGGTTGACGCGCAGCTTGTAGATCTTTCGGTTTACGGCTGCCGCCTGTCTGCCGACGCCGCCTATCAGACAGGTGACCGCCTATGGCTGCGCTTTACTGGCGGGCAGCCTGTTGCAGCGACGGCAATCTGGGTTGAATCAGGCGAACTTGGTTGCCGGTTCGATGTGCCGCTCGATCGCAGCCTTTTTCGTACTCTCACGCTGACTTTCTAATCCAGGTCCCAGGCGCGCTCGCCATGGCTTGAGATATCAAGGCCATCGCGCTCCTGATCCTCGCTGACCCGCATCGGCAGCACCATCGACACCATATAGCCGACGATTAATGTGACGACTGCCGAATAAGCCGCGACGATGCCGACCCCCATCAGCTGCGCCATCAACTGGTTGCCCATGCCCACCCCCTCTGCATAGCCATTGCCGCCGAAGGTCGGTGCGGCGAGCACCGCAAGCAGGATCGAGCCCATGATCCCGCCAACGCCATGCACGGCAAAGACATCAAGCGAATCGTCGATCTGCAATGTCCCCTTCACCAGATGCACGGCGTAGAAACAGACGCCTCCCGCCAGCGCGCCAAGGATGATCGCGCCTACAGGTCCGACCGAACCCGCCGCAGGCGTAATCGTTGCAAGCCCCGCAATCGCGCCGGTGGCAAAGCCGACAGCGGTCGCCTTGCCCACCTTGATGCGCTCGATCAGCATCCAGACAAGCGCCGCAACCGATGCCGCGAGATGGGTGACGATAATCGCGGTTGCGGCGCTTTCGTCATTCGCCGCCAGTGCAGAGCCGCCATTAAAACCAAACCAGCCCACCCAGAGCAGGCCAGCGCCCGCGACGGTCAGCGAGGGGCTGTGCGGCAGCATCAGCGTCTTGGGAAAGCCGATCCGTTTGCCCAGCATCAGCGCGACGACCAGCGCCGACACGCCTGCTGTCGTATGCACCACAATCCCGCCGGCAAAATCGATAACGCCCGCCTCGAAGAGGAATCCATTGCCCCAGACCCAGCGAGCCACGGGCACATAGACTAGCAGCGACCAGAGCGCGCTGAACGCAACGACCCAGCCAAAGCGTGCGCGCTCCACCCATGCGCCGACGATCAGCGCGGGGGTGATGATCGCAAAGGTCATCTGGAACAGGCCGAAGACAAGCTCGCCAATCGTCTGCCCGTCACGCATCGCGAACATGTTGGCGAACAGCATATTCTGGAGGTTGCCGATATAAGCACCGTCCGAGGTCGAGAAGGCAAGGCTGTAGCCAATGACAATCCACAGCAGCGACACAACCGCCGTGATCGCGCCGCACTGGACCAGCACCGACAGGAAATTCTTCGCGCGCACCAGCCCGCCATAGAATAGCGCCAGACCGGGTATCGTCATCATCAGCACAAGCGCCGATGCCGTCAGCACCCATGCGGTATCGCCGCTGTCGGGAACGGCCTGTGCCACAATTTCCTGCGCAAAGGCTGGCGATGCAACCGCCAGCGCGCCCAGAAGCATGGCCGATTTCAGAAATGCCCGCATAAATCCCCCCGCATCGTAGTGCGAAATCTCTAGGCGACTGCCGGCAAGCGCTCAATCGCTAAATTTTTGCAAAGGCCGGCGCACCGGCTAACGATCATGCCCAGCCTTCAAGCACCTGATCGGGCGGGCGGTGGCCATCGGCAAAGATGCGGATATTGGCAATCACCTTTTCACCCGAGGCTTCACGGCCTTCATAGGTGGCGCTGCCCAGATGCGGCAAGAGCACCACATTGGGAATGGCAAGAAAGCGCGAGTCGACCGCCGGTTCATGCGTATAGACGTCAAGGCCCGCGCCAGCGATTTTGCCGCGCGTCAGCGCCTCGATCAGGGCATCCTCATCGACCAGCTCGCCGCGTGAACTGTTGATGAGATAGGCATCGGGCTTCATCAGCGCGATCCGTGCGCGGCTCATCAACCGGTCGGTGTCAGCGGTCAGCGGGCAATGTAGCGTCACTATGTCACTCTTCGCCACAAGCCGATCGAGATCGGGTTCGAAGGTGACACCCAGTTCCGCCTCGACACTCGCAGGCAAGCGGTGGCGCTTATTGTATATTATATTCATGCCAAAGGCACGCGCGCGCGCCGCAACCGCCTCGCCAATGCGGCCGAAACCGACAATGCCCAGGGTCTTGCCGCCGACACGGTGGCCCAGCATTCCTGTCGGCGACCAGCCCTGCCAATCACCCGAGCGCATCAGCCGGTGCCCTTCACCCAAACGGCGCGGGACATTGAGGATTAGCGCCATGGTGAGGTCAGCCGTATCGTCGGTGAAGACGCCGGGCGTGTTGGTCACGATGATACCGCGCGCCTTGGCCGCGGCCAGATCGACATGATTCACCCCTGCACCAAAATTGGCGATCAGTTTCAGGCTCTGGGGCGCGGCTGCGAAAAAGGCGGCATCGATGCTGTCGGTCACGGTCGGGACAAGCACATCGCAATCCTGCACGGCGCCGAGGATCTCCTCGCGCGTCATCGGATGATCATCGGGATTGAAGCGGCAATCGAACAATTCGGCCATGCGCGCCTCGATCTGCGGCAACAACCGCCGGGTAACGGCAAGGCGAGGGCGTTCGATGCGCTGGAAGTCGGTCATACGCCGGTTAAGGCACCGCACGTGTAAAAGGTCAAGCGAGACGCTTGAACTGTCGGCGCGCTTTACACTATAGCTGCACCAAGGTCTGGGAACTGCATGACAAATATCGCAAAATATGCCGCGTTGCTGGCGCTAGCCGCTATGACGGGAACGGCACTTGCCCAGACGACCAAGAAGACGCCCTATTGGGCCTCTATCGACGAGCCTGAGGCGCGGATGCGCACCGGGCCGAGTACTGAATATCCGGTGAAATGGGTGTACAAGCGCCAGTTCCTGCCGGTGAAGGTCGTTGCGGTGCACGAAGTATGGCGCAAGGTCGAGGATCCTGACGGCGATCAGGGCTGGATGCATGTCAGGCTATTGAGCCCGAACCGCACCGCGCTTGTCATCGGCAGTGGCATCGGTGCGCTGCGCGATACGCCCGATGCCACAGCGCGCATTGCATGGCGTGTCGAACCGGGCGTCGTGGGACGCATCGATGATTGCGGCAAAGGCTGGTGCCGCCTCGATGTGGCAGGGCGCACCGGCTATATCGAAGTCGAGCGGCTTTGGGGCGACGAGCCCCCCGAAGCCAAATAATCAGGCCGCCTCTTTCAGCAGCTCCGGGACATTGGCCATTTCGAACGCCGGTTTGTCTTCGCGCAACAGACCATATTCGGCCTGTACCTCTACCAATGGAAGGTCGAGCATTTTTTCAAAGGCGACGAATTGGATGCTGCGGGCGCGGCGGCCATAGGCCCAGCCATCGGTGATTGCGTCCATTGCCGGTTTGATCAGGTGTGGATCGACCAATGTCGCATGGCCCATCACCGTTGCCAGCGTCATCGCCGAATAGGGATAATCCTGCTGCGCCAGCTGAAAAGCCTGCAGCGCCAGTTCGCCCAGCGGCGTCGCGGTATAACCGGTCAGCACATGGTGAATGTCATGCGTCTGGTAGCCACGCAGCACCTTATATTTGAGCAAGTCAGGCATATTGTCGAGCTTGCCCTGCGCCTCCAGCTCCTCATGCAGTTCGCGATAGCCAAGCGCCAGCCGCTCGACGAGGTTGTTTTCGACCATGAAGGCCAGCCATTCACCGCCCAAGGTGCCGCGCGCATAGCCCTTCACCTGATCGAGGCTGAACGGCTCCGCCAGCCACCGTTCGCGCGCCAACGGGCCCTGTTCCGGATGATTTTCGATCGCCGCGACATATTTGGCGATGGCGTCGGCGGGTGCGTTCTCCCACCAGTCGTTGAACAGCAAATGGACGCCATAATCGTAGAAATTATCCATGCAGCGAAGATAATTCTCGCCAAACACCCGGTCGATTTTCTGCACTGTCAGCCTGCCTCTCACGCTATTGACGATCTATATAATAGAGCGTCACGTGGTGATCGTCAATGGTTGCAAGCGCGCGCATATTGAGTCAAATCAGGCCATGGTTGCAGTGATCGACAGCAAACAGAAAATACGCCAGCGGCTCGCCCCCGATGTCCGCCGGAACATGATCCTCGACGCGGCGGCCCAGCTGCTTCTGTCCGAGGGCCTGACCGCCGTCAGCATGGAGCGGATAGCGCGCGAAGCGGGTGCCTCGAAAGCGCTGGTCTACAGCTATTTTGGTAACCAGACCGCCCTGCTTTCAGCATTGTTGCTGCGCGAATATCGCGCCTTTCAAAAGGAGGCGCGCGGCGCAGCGCAGCAGGTCAGCGGGCTTGAGGCCGTGGTGCGAGCCACCACGCGCGCCTATCTTGATCATGTGGCAGCACGCGGCGCGCTGATCCAGCCACTGATGCGCGAACCCGCAGTCGCAGCTGCGCTCGAACAACTGGAAAGTGCGAGCCGCCCCGTCACTGCCGCCTTTTTCGCCGACATGATCGTCGAAGAGCGCAGGGTCGCTCCCGAAAAGGCGCTGCTGGCGTCGCAACTGCTGATGGGGCTGACCAGTGCAGCCGGCGATTATCTGGCCGAAAGCGGTAAGGAAGCTGCCGAGGTCGAGCCGCTGGTCGTGGCGATGATCATGGCGTCGCTGGACGGGCTGTAGCCGTTCGCTCTCGCCGCTCGATCGCTGCGCGCAGCCGCCCATGCCGCGCCGCCGTCAGCGCATAGCGCGACAGGAGCCAGAGCGAGACGAGCAACATGATATTGGGAAGAATCACATAGACCAGTCGCAAACCAGCAAGTTCGGTTTCGCCGTTTCCGCCCGCTGCGGCAAAGCCGATTAGCCCCAGCAGGTTAAGCGACAGCCCCTGCCCCAGCGCCTGGCCCAATTTCATGACAATGCCGATAACCGCAAAAAACAGCCCTTGTCGGTGCCGCTTCGTCCGCGCGACATCGATATCGACCGTATCGGCAATCATCGCAGCAGGCAGCAGTTCGAGCGCGCCAAAGCATAGTCCCTTCGCAATAAATAACGCAGTGAAAAGCGCCGTCTGGCCATGCTCCAGAAAATACATCGCCCCGTTGATGATGAAGAGCAGGGCAAAAGCAAGGAACAGTGCGCGGTGCTTTCCCATCCGGTTGCCCAGCCAGCCCCAAACCGGAACTCCGGCGAGCCCCGCCACGAAATAATAAACATAGACGGCACCGATATTTTCAACGCCAATCGCATCGCGGGCGAAAAACAGCGTAATCGTGACGCGCGCGGTTTCGGCAATATAGGCTATCAGCAGGGCCAGCGCGATGATCCGGAACGGGCCATTGCGCCACAATGGGCGCCACTGCCGCCACAGGCTTTCCCCGCTTTTTGCCTCTACCGGGCTGGTATCGGGCACGGTGAAAAAGGTCAGTATGGCGGCCAAAGGCAATATGCCGATCACAATCCAGCTCATTCCGGCAAGCACATCGGCGGTAGTCGCGCCCTCGCGCATCAGCACATAGGCTGGCACCAACGTCGCAACCACCAGCCCGATCAGACTATATCCCTGGCGAAAAGTGGTGATGCGCGTCCGTTCGGCATAATCCGAAGACAGCTCGGCACCCCAAGCCTCATAAGGCAATTTGGTTGCGGTGAAGCCAACATACATCACCGTCGTCCACAGGAAGAAATAGACGATGCCAACGCCCTTTTCAGGCTGGAAAAGCATCCACGCGCCAAGCACCAGCAAGGATACGCCTATCGGCAGCCAGATTTTGCGCCGTCCGACAGCGGGTCGCCAGCGGTCCGAAATTACCCCGATCGCCGGATCGACAATGATATCGACCAACCGCGCCAGCACCATGGCTGTGCCCAGCAAGGCCAACGGCAGGCCTAGTTCACCCGAATAGAAAGGTGCGAGATAGATCGACAGCGGCAGGCCGATGGTCGAAAGCGGCAACGCGATGCAACCATAAGCAAGCAGTAATGTCAGCGGCAGGCGGTGTTGTTGACGATCCATCCAATAAGGATTGGAGCGCATATCGCGCGGGGTCAAGTGCCGATGTTGCTCCGCATTCAAGCGGTCAATGTATGCACATTGGGAATGGCGGGTTGCGACAGTAATCCGGCGATGTTAGCCAATTGCCACCGGTATTGTGGCGACCAGGAAGGGGAGGCCTTTTGTCCAGATTTTATCCGATGGTCTTGGCGGTCGTTCTTGCTCTCGCAACGCAAGCCCCGGCGCATGCGCAAATATCATCTGCGGCAAGGGTAGATCCCTTGTCCTTCGCCGTCGATCTGCGCGACGCGTTCCGGTTTGCCCGTCTGATGGCTGACACCGATTACCGCCCCTCAGCCCGCCAGATAGAGGAAGCCTATCTGAAGGATAGTGGTCGCGGCGTCGAAATTTTTACGCCCGGCCGAATCGAAAATGCCGAAAATCTGGCACGCGCTATTGCCGCTGAACCCGAGCGTTACCGCTATGCCATTGAAACATGTCTGCCGGTCGTGGAATCCACCAATGCCGAATTGCGGGCAACCTATCTCGCCTTTCGGGGCCTGTTGCCGGAATTTCCATTGCCAGCTGTCACCGTGCTTTTCGGGGCCGGCAACAGCGGCGGCACGGCTGCCCCCGACATGCAAGTTATTGGGCTTGAAGTCATTTGCGGGCCCGGCACTACGGTCGAGTAATTCCGCGCCACGATGCGGAGTTTTTACGCGCACGAAACCGTTCACACCTGGCAGCCGAATGACAATAATCCGGCAATCGCAGCGAATATCCTTCTTTACGCCGCGCTGCGCGAAGGGACCGCCGATTATCTTGCGGCGCTGGTAACTGGAAGCGTCCCGGGTCCCGAACGCAACGAATGGGCCAGCGCACGCGAAGGCTGGCTATGGCAAGAGTTTAACCGCGACCGAACGCGCGTGCAGAACAGCGTCGTCGGTGAATTTGCTCTCAACGATGACGGTCGCGCTGCCTTTGGCCGCTGGGTCGGAAATTATGGCAACGCACCCGACGGATGGCCGCATGAAGCTGGATATTGGGTCGGGATGCGTATCGCCATGGCCTTTGTCGAGCGGAGCGAAGATCGTGCAGCGGCGATACGCAGGTTGATAAAGCTGGATGATCCGGCCGCGATATTGCGCGAAAGTGGATATGCACCAATGCAGCCCTGACCATTCTCGATCAGGTCGGCGCCGCCACACCTTGCTTGTCAACCGCGCGACCGCGCGAAACCACTTCGTCGAAACGCGCATGATAATGCGGATGCTCGGTGCCCATCCATTTGTCCCACCAAGTGAAATACAGCCCGTAATTGGTATTAAAACCGCCATTATGGTGGAGGTCGTGGTGCACGGTCGTGTTGATCCACCGCGTCAGCGGCGATTTCAGCCACCAGCTTGGGAAAAATTCAAAGCCGGAATGCCCCATTGCGTTGCGCAGGATCTGGAAATTCAGCCAGGTGAACATCACCCAGCCGGGTGTCGGCACAAAAAACTGCCATATCGGCACGAAAAGGAACATCACCGCCGCCTCCGGCATCGCAAAGCTGTAGGCTGCCCAGGGCGTTGGCGTGATCGAACGATGGTGTGCTCGGTGAAACGTCTTGAATAGCCGGGGATGATGCATGATCCGGTGTGCCCAATAGAAATAGGCATCATGTGCGACAATGATCGCGGCGAGGAGGGCTAGGTCGATCCAAAGCCCGGCGCTCTCGCCCAGAAAATCGTAAAACAGCCCGACTTCACGTCCCCAGACAAGAAAGCAGGCACCAATCACATAGACAAAAACCGACTGTAACGACTGACCGAATTCGCGGCGCATATCGGCAAAGCTTGCTTCGCGTGCCTGTATCTTGCGGGTCTTGAGCACGGTCAGCCGCAGCAGCGCAACAAGCGCGAATATGAACGATGCGGCAAGCAGATAACGCCCAAAATCAAACGCAAAAATATGCTGTCCCCTTTCGAGGAGAATGCGCAAAGGTGGAAAGGCATCGAACATGGTATCGCTCCTGTGGATGATGATGCCTTACCGGTGCATCATCGCCGCCCGCACTGCGCCGCGAAATCGAAATATGGCTAGCCGATTTTAGAATCGGCGAGGGCAATCGCGCGATATTCGCTTGGCGTCATCCCCTCTGCCTCGCGAAAGGCGCGGTTGAAGGGGCCAAGCGAGCCAAAGCCAGCGTCAAGTGCGATGGTGATGATCGGTACATCCCTTTGCGCCGGGTCTGCGAGTGCAGCCTTTACCTCAGCCAGCCGGTAGCCATTCAAAAAGGATGCGAAATTGCGGTGACCCAATTGGCCGTTGATTGTGCGGCGAAGACGATATTCCTGTTCGCCCAACTGCCCGGCCAGCCTTGCAATCGACATTTGCTCGTCGCGATGCGGCAGGTCGCTTTGCATGAAGCCTAGCAGCTTTTCGGCCAGCGGGTCAGCGTCGGGCGCAGGCGACGCCACCCGCCTCGGTTGTGCCACAGACAGTCCAAAAAGATCGCTCTGCCGCATTCCCAGCATCGCCGCACAGAAAGCGAAAATTGCAAATATCGTCAGGCTGCCGATCAAATGCGCGCGAGCGTGAGGGATCAAGGCACGCTCCGCCCCCACCTCGAACAGCGCAATGACGATCACATATAGGCCAACGACGATGATGAGGCGCGCACGAAGTACGCGGCGTCCCTCGACCAGATCACCTTCGCGCCCCCGCCAGACCTCAAACAGGGCCGCCGCTGCAAAGCCGATCATAGACAAGCGAAACACAAGCGCCGACGCGGTGTTGAGCAGGCCACCGTCCGGATAGCTCAATTGTACAACCACGATATTGGCCGCCGCGAATGCCACGAGCGCGACATTGCCCGCCCGAAGCCGTTGTTCATCGTTGAACCATGTTTTGGCGAACAGCCAGAACAGCCCCGGCGTCGATCCCGCCCCTATGGCAATTATCAGGGCAACGGGCATTGGCCGCGAATACCAGCTAGTTGTTACAATCAGATAGCATATGATGGCGCAGTTCATTGCGACCGCCAACCGTGCCGACAGCGCCGACCGGTGATCGCGCAGCAATATCCAGCTCCACAGTGCAAGCAGGCCAATCGATGCACCGCGCGCCATCAGGTCGATTGTCAGGAAAAAATCCATGTCCGGCTTTGGCTGCCAGAAGCAGACTATTGCGACAAGCCGATTTCGAAATCGGCCAGCCGGGACTGCTTGGCCGAACGGCAGGCTTGCCGATTCAGATATTATTACCCAAATTTCGTTAGGCGGGGGGGTTGAAGTTAGCCGGAGTTTCGATTGCCCTCTGCCACGACCATACAATTGCTTGGCCTTGCCGGTGTGCTTTCCTACGCAGCGGCACGCTTTGCCACGCAGGCGCGGGTGATTGGCTACAGCCGCTATTCCATCGTTGCCATTCCCCGACATGGTCTGCCCAAAATGCCGCGCGGCTTTACTGTGCGACCTTTGTCGTTCGACGAATTGGCAACATATAAAATCGACGCGACCCGCGAGGAGCAGGAGCGGCGCTTCAACCAGGGCTTGACCTGTCTTGCGGCATTCAACGCCAGCGGGGATTTTGTCGGCATTACCTGGCTTGGCACAAAAGCATTTGACGAGAGTATGGTGCGCCTGCGCTTCGTCGTTCCTGACAATGCGATCTGGGATACGGGCCTCTGGATTCATCCCGACCACCGGCTGGGACGCGGCTTTGCTGCGCTATGGGCGGCGACTGGGGAATGGATGGATGCGCATGACCGCAACTGGTCGATCAGCTGGATTGCCGATTATAATCTGCCTTCGCTTTTGTCGCACCGGCGGATGGGATCGCAGCTTTTGGGACATATCACGACACTGCGCCTGTTCCATTGGCAGTTCATGTCGCAAGGACGGCCGCGATTGACACGCATTGATCGCGGGAGGATTGCCGAAATGCTGCTTCCGCGTCCTGTGGAGACAGCAGTCCAGACGGCCTGATTTGGGCGAGACTTGAACCGCAGGCGCTGCTAACGAATGCGCCATGTCCGAGCAAAAGCATCTCTATCTCGTCGATGGCTCCGCCTATATTTTCCGCGCCTATCATCGCCTGCCGCCGCTTACCAACATTCATGGCGAGCCGGTGGGCGCGGTCTATGGC